>Ga0209777_10003656_pt1 | contig 18849 bp, 13 predicted proteins | sample FrelakmetHBP12HB_FD_187147 | JGI IMG/M metagenome (GOLD analysis project Ga0209777, IMG submission 187147) | Freshwater lake sediment microbial communities from the University of Notre Dame, USA, for methane emissions studies -HBP12 HB (SPAdes)... | ecosystem: Environmental > Aquatic >...
TCTTAACCCATAAACCATTTTTGGTAATTGCAGATTATCTTACGCGTAACGGAATTGCAGTTTTGCGTTTTGATGACCGCGGGATTGCTAAATCGAAAGGAAATTTTGCATCCGCTACTTCGGAAGATTTTGCGACCGATGCGCTTGCCGCAGTTGAGTATTTAAAAACACGCAAAGAAGTTGATCAGAAAAAAATTGGAGTTGCAGGTCACAGCGAAGGAGGAATAATTGCGCCGATGGTTGCGGCAAATTCCGACGATGTTGATTTTATTGTTATGCTTGCCGGTACAGGAATTCCCGGAAAAGATTTAATGGTTCTTCAAACTAAATTGGTGTTGAAAGCGGAAGGAAGCAAAGAAGAAGATATTAATAAAGCAGCCAGTCTCAACTCAAAGATTTACAATATTATTGTTGATGTACCTGATAGCGCCGCCGCAGTAAAAAAAATAAATGATTTGTTCGAAGAAGAATTAAGCAAAATGAGTGCTGAAGAAAAGAAGGATCCGGAGCACTCAAAAGCAGTTTTCGATAGAGGCATCGCTCAGGTGATGAGTCCGTGGTTCAGATTTTTTATGAAGTATGATCCACGTCCCACTTTGGAGAATGTTCACGTTCCTGTTCTTGCATTAAACGGCAGCAAAGATATACAGGTTCCGCCAAAAGAAAATTTAAGCGAAATAGAAAAAGCATTGAAAGCAGGCGGGAATAAAAATTATAAGATAATTGAATTACCGGGTTTAAATCATTTGTTCCAACATTGCAAGACCTGCTCTGTCTCCGAGTACGGACAGCTCGAAGAAACTTTTTCTCCGGAAGCTTTGCAAATTATTAAAGATTGGATTTTAGAAGTAACGAAGTAGCATCAGAAATTAAACGACCACCCCCTGTCTCCCCCTCCTTAGCAAGTAGGGGGAATTGAAGAGGGTGGTTTTAAAAGATTAATTATTTATTCAGTGCCTACACTTTTATTCGAATGCCTATACAGTTCCCATGAAATATAAATGTTCTGGTACAGAACGTAAAAGACAGGACCAAGCACTGTAAGCGGTCCAACGAATGAAAGAGAAATCCAAATTGTGAATGCGTTGTTTTTTTGTCCCAACGATTGACTCGCTTCGGCAGCAAATTCTTTTCCGCCGATAAACCAGCCCAGCGTAAAGAATCCAACGCACAACACCGCAGAACTTAAAGCGATATAAAAAACAATTTCAGCATTGCCTGTTGGTCCGGAACGGAAATATTGCGAGGCGTCCGATATTGCTATATAAACAGCTCCAATCAAAATATAAAAAGAAACATCTTTCCATCCGATAAGCGTATTCCAAACTTTTGGAAGAAAATATTTTATTGCCTGTGAGGAAATCAATGGAACAAAAAGCGTAATTAAAACAGGCAGCAAGATTTTTCCGACTGAAATATCTACACCGCCGCTCATTAATGCCGGAAGCAGAAATGGAATTAACAGAGTGATCACAACATTATTTATCAAAAGCGAGAAGGCAACAAATTCAACTTTCCCTTTTTTTAAACTTATAATTACCGGAGCGGCAATTGCGGTAGGAGCGATTGCTGTAATGAATGCTGTTTGAGCGAGAACAATATTAAAAGGTTTGAGTAGATAATAAATTGCGACGGCAGCCAAGATAATTGTTGCAAGAATTACAAAATGACTTTTTCTGATTATGCTCTTCTCAATTCGTACATCGAGAAATGAAAAGAAAAGCATCACCATAAGAAAGTAGCGGATTAGAAATGTGTATTCGTGTCCGTAAGGAAAGAATACACCGAGCGCAATTGCAAAAAGAAGAAGAAAAGTTTTCATCAGTCGAAAAAAATTTTGGTGCTAACTTAAGAAGGTTGCAATATCATTACAAATTCAAAATCAATTTGAATGAATGCTCCATTAACAAAAATTAACAGGAAAAGAAAAAATCTTATTCCTATTTTAACAAACAAATTCAAGAACTAAAATCAACACACTCTTATGAATAATAAATTAGCTAAAAGGGTCTCAATAGCCGGATTCATTGTAGTTCTGTTAGGAATAATAATCATCCCACGTTATTGTTCAAAGAATGAAGAATTATTGTCGCAGGCGGAAGCTCGCAACGGAGGATCAATTGCCGTAACTGTAAGAATTATTCAGCCGACTACCTTTCAAAACAAAATTCAGCTTTCGGGTTCTATTAGAGGAAACGAAGAGATTGAATTGCATTCGGAAACTTTGGGTAAGATAATCAGCATTGGTTTTAAAGAAGGCGGCAAAGTAAACAAAGGAAATCTGCTGATAAAAGTAAACGATGCCGATCTACAAGCACAATTACAAAAAGCACAGATCAACAAAAAACTTGCAGAAGATAATGAATACCGCCAAAGAATTTTATTAGGAATAAAAGGTGTAAGTCAACAAGAATACGATGCCGCGCTTAACAATGTAAACTCAGCAAAAGCCGACATAGAAAATATCAATGCACAAATAGCAAAAACGGAAATCCATGCGCCGTTTAGCGGCACAATCGGTCTGCGTTACATCAGCGAAGGAGCTTATGTAACTTCTGATACACGAATTGCAACTCTGCAAAGCACTAATCCCGTAAAGATAGATTTTTCAATTCCGCAGAGATATGCGCATTCGATTGCCGTCGGCAACTCTGTTTCAATAAAAACTAATACGGGCAAACAATATCTTGCAAAAATCTATGCGTTGGAACCAAAAATAGATCCCGCAACAAGATCGCTACAGGTTCGCGCATCTTGTTCAAATGAAAGAGGAGAATTAACACCTGGTTCATACGTTACAGTTGATCTTGATTTGAACGATGTGAAAAATGCGATTTCAATTCCAACACAAGCTCTTGCGCTTGATATCACGGGTGAGCGCGTGTTTGTTTATAAAAACGGAGAGGCAATTTCCCAAAAGGTTGAAAGCGGAATCCGAACAGAAGAAGAAGTACAAATTGTATCGGGACTTGCAATTGGCGATACGGTTATAACATCCGGCATTATGCAGCTTCGGCCAAAGGCAAGGGTTAAAATTTCTTCAATCGAAAATAAATAATTCGAAGATTTATAATTAAGAATAGGGTTATAAAAGAATTTTAAGAGAAAAAAATGAGTCTTTCATCGTTAAGTATCCGGCGTCCTGTGTTGTCAATCGTTATGTCGTTAACAATAATCTTATTGGGCGCTATCGGGTTCACATATTTAGGTGTAAGAGAATATCCGAGCATTGATCCTCCGATAATAACAGTCAGTGTTTCTTATATCGGCGCTAACGCAGATATAATTGAATCTCAAATAACAGAACCGCTCGAAGCAAACATAAACGGTATTGCAGGAATTCGTTCAATTACTTCCGTAAGCCGCGATGGCAGAAGCTCCATAACGGTTGAATTCAATGTTGAAATTGATTTGGAAGATGCTGCTAATGATGTGCGCGATAGAGTATCCCGCGCTGTTTCAAATCTGCCGCCCGATGCCGATCCCCCGGTTGTTACAAAAGCAGATGCCGACGCCAGTCCGATAATGTTTCTTACACTCAAAAGCGATTCAAAAGATTTATTGGAGCTTTCGGATATTGCAAATAATATTTTTAAGGAAAGACTTCAAACAATTACCGGCGTAAGCCAAATTCAGATTTGGGGAGAGAAAAGATATTCAATGCGTCTGTGGCTCGATCCGTATAAAATGACCTCCTTCAAAGTTTCTCCGCAGGATGTCCGCGCAGCGCTCAGTAATGAAAATATCGAACTGCCCTCAGGGAAAATAGAAGGAATTAATACCGAGTTAACTATTCGAACAAAAGGAAGAATGTTAACTCCGAAAGAATTTAACGATCTTATTATTAGAGAAGACCGCGGACGGTTTGTAAGACTTTCTGATATTGGTTACGCTGTGCTTGGACCAGAAAATGAATATTCAATTATGAGACGCGATGCCATTCCTATGGTTGGCGTAATAATTACGCCACAGCCCGGGGCTAATCATCTTGATATAGCGGACAAATGTTACGAAAGATTAGAGCAGATTAAAAGAGATATTCCTTCAGATATTGAAGTGGGTATCGGCTACGACACAACGCGTTACATCAGAAAATCCATCAGCGAAGTAGAGGAAACAATTATAATCGCGTTCATCCTGGTAATTCTTATTATCTTTTTATTCTTGAGAGATTGGAGAACAACACTAATTCCGATTCTTGCAATTCCAATTTCTCTCGTTGGCGCTTTCTTCATAATGTATTTTTCCAACTTTACAATAAATGTGTTAACGCTTCTCGGAATAGTTCTGGTAATTGGATTGGTTGTTGATGATGCGATCGTTGTTCTGGAAAATATTTACAAAAAAATCGAAGGAGGAATGGACCCCGTTGAAGCGGGAATGAAAGGTTCGGCAGAAATTTTCTTTGCCATTATTTCAACTACGGTAGCGTTAGCGGTTGTGTTTTTACCAATCATCTTTTTGCAGGGATTAAGCGGAAGGTTGTTCAGAGAATTTGGAATTGTTATTGCAGGCGCAGTAATAATTTCTGCTTTTGTTGCATTAACGCTTACACCGATGCTTAGTTCAAGAATAATTAAACAAAGAAAAGGTCACAGCAAGTTTTATCTTTTAACTGAACCGTTCTTTGCAAGATTAATCTCAAATTATGAACGCTTGCTCGCTTCCTTCTTGAGCAAACGATGGTTTGGATTTGTAATTATGGGCGCAGCGCTTATAATTATTTTTACAATCTTTCCGTTCCTTCCATCCGAACTTGCACCAATAGAAGACAGAAGCGCACTTAGAGTAACAACAACAACTCCAGAGGGTTCTTCGTTTCAGTTCACTGGCGATTTCATGGAGAAATTATACAAAGCTGTTAATGATAGACTTCCGGAAAAAGAATCTATCATTATTGGTGTTGCAACCGGCGGGGGCGGTAGTTCAATGAATACCGGTTTTTTAAGAATTTCTTTGATTGACCGCGATAAGCGTGAGCGAACGCAGCAAAAAATTTATGAAGACCTGACGAATGTTGTAAATAAATTAAGCGACGGCAGGACTTTCGTAGTGCAAGATCAAACTATAGGCACATCGCGCGGAGGTCTTCCGGTTCAATACGTTGTTCAAGCGCCGACACTTGAGAGACTTAGAGAAATTATTCCTAAATTTTTAGATGAAGCAAGAAAAGAAAATACTTTCGGACAAGTTGATGTTAACCTAAAATTTAACAAGCCTGAACTCGCCATTGAAATTGACCGCGCAAAAGCAAGAGAGTTAGGCGTTTCTATTATTGATATTGCTCAGACTTTGCAGGTGGGCTTGAGCGGTCAGCGTTACGGATTTTTTATAATGAACGGGAAGCAATATCAAGTGATAGGACAGTTTACCAAAGAGTTTCGAAGTAAGCCGCTCGATCTGCAATCGCTATATGTAAAATCGCAGAAAGGAGAATTAGTCCAGCTCGATAATTTTGTTACCTTGACAACACAAAGCACACCGCCGCAGCTTTATCGTTTTAATCGTTATGTATCGGCAACTTTTTCTGCCAGCTTAGCTCCCGGAAAAACTATCGGAGACGGTATTAACGCAATGGATAATATTGCAAAGAAAGTTTTGGATAAATCCTTTGCAACTGCATTAACCGGCACATCAAAAGATTTTGTTGAAAGCTCCTCCAGTCTTCTTTTCACTTTTATGCTTGCACTTACTCTTCTATATTTAATTCTTGCCGCACAATTCGAAAGTTTCAGAGATCCTTTCATCATTATGTTCACCGTTCCGCTTGCAATCGCTGGCGCATTTATATCGCTATTTGTTTTCAATCAGACGATGAACATTTTCAGCGAAATCGGATTGGTAATGTTGATCGGTCTTGTTACAAAGAATGGAATCTTAATAGTTGAATTTGCAAATCAGAAAAAAGCGCAGGGACGTTCTATTACCGATGCAGTAAGGCAGGCAGCAGTTCTCCGCTTCCGTCCTATATTGATGACGAGTCTGGCGACAATTCTTGGAACATTGCCGATTGCACTCGCGCTTGGAGCCGGTGCAGAAAGTCGGATTTCTATGGGCATCGCAGTTATAGGAGGATTAGCTTTTTCGACCATTCTAACTTTGTTTGTTATTCCAGCCATCTATACTTATTTCTCTGAAAAATCAAAGAGTGTTTCAAATGTAACAGAAGCAAAGTGATGATGGTTGATGTATGATGGATAATGGCTGATGTTTTATAGAATTAGCTGAACGCTGATGGCAGACCGCCGACAGCTAATTGAAAATATATTTTTTCTCAATCCAGTATTCGATTTGTGTTTCTTCTATTTTTATTTTTTCCCATCTGGATTTATAAGCAGCTTCTAAAACATTTTTCAATCCAATGGGGTCGTTTACTGTATTCATAATTACTTTGTGCTCTTTTACATAACCATCTTTTCCAATCTTCAATAAAAGTAATATTTCCCCTTTTTCTCCATCAACATTTTGAGGAAGCACTTCTAATATTTGTTTTGGTACAAACGGAAGTGATTTGTAACCAACTCCCCAACCCGAACCGGGTCCTATTCCGCTTCCAGATCCAGAACCGATTCCGGTTCCGCTGCCCGTTCCGTTTCCGCCACCGCCCGGTTTGGATAATGAATCTTTTGGTTCTGATAAATTTGTTTCTTTGCCAAACTCAACATTCGGCGCATCGTGTACAGGTACCGGAGTTCCAGAAATAGTTTTGTTTGAAAGCGCTCCGACACCAGGATCATTTTCTCCGTTGCCGGATGAACCGCCGCCGCCAGCATCCACTTGACCGAGATTTATTATAGATAGTTTTACGGTATACGTGTTATCGAAATAATCATTTGATGGTTCTTGAGATAATTGCGGCATTAATAAAATTACAATCAGAAAAATAAAATGAACCGCTACGCTGATAATTATTCCAGCAGTAAAATTTTTACGATATTCTTCTCGCCAGTTATCCATGATTGCCGATAGACGCTTTAACTGAAATTAAGTGTTGAGAAATTAAGATAAGGGCCACGAACTTTGCACTATAATCGAAAATTACTTTTTCTTAAACTCCAACTTTCCTGCACCAGGATAGTAAACGGTAATTGTATCCCCCGGTTCAAATTTGTTCATTAGCAGTTCGGAAGAGAGAGGATTAACTAAGTATTTTTGTATCATCCGTTTGAGGGGACGTGCACCGTATGTTGCATCATAACCGTGCTGAAGCAAAAAATCAATTGCATCTTCTTCAATTTTAAAACCAATGTTTTTTTCTTCAAGCATCTTTCTCAATTTCTGAAGTTGAATGTCAATTATCTGTTTCAGTTCGCTTTTCAAAAGCGGTTTGAAAAGAATGATTTCATCTATGCGGTTTAAAAATTCCGGGCGTATAGTTCTTCGTAATAATTCTATTAAACTTACCCGCATCTCACCCATTAATTCTTCATAATTATTTTCATCCATTGTCATAAGTTTTTCTTGAATCAAGTGCGAGCCAAGATTTGAAGTCATTATGATAATTGTGTTTTTAAAATCAACCGTTCTCCCTTGATTATCCGTGAGCCGTCCGTCATCCAACACTTGAAGCAGAATATTGAAAACATCGGGATGAGCTTTTTCAATTTCGTCCAACAGAATAACTGAGTAAGGTTTTCTCCGCACAGCTTCTGTTAATTGTCCTCCTTCATCGTAACCCACGTATCCCGGAGGTGCCCCGATTAATCGCGAGACAGAAAATTTTTCCATGTATTCACTCATATCAATACGTACCATAGCACGCTCATCGTTGAATAAAAATTCTGCAAGCGCACGCGCAAGCTCTGTCTTTCCTACCCCAGTTGTTCCGATAAAAATGAATGAACCTATCGGACGATGTGCATCTTGCAACCCTGCTCGCGATCTTCTGATAGCATTTGCAACAGCGGCAACGGCATCATCCTGTCCAATAATTCTTTTGTGAAGTTCTTCTTCCAATCTTAAAAGTTTATGTCGCTCACTTTCGAGCATTCTGCTTACGGGAATTCCAGTCCACTTCGCCACCACTTCGGCAACATCTTCAGCATCTACTTCTTCCTTAAGCATTTTATTATTTTTTTGAATCAAGGCGAGTTCAGCAGTTTCTTGTTTCATTTTTCGTTCGAAGTCGTTAATTACGCCGTAACGTAATTCTGCGACTTTGCCAAGATTTCCTTCACGTTCGTACCTGTCTGCTTCAGCTTTAGCGTGCTCAATTTCACTTTTCATTGTACGGATTTTTTGAATTTTCTCTTTCTCAAGCCGCCAATGCCCTTTCAATCTGTTTCGTTCTTCTTGTAGGTCGCCTAATTCTTTATTTAGTTCATCAAGCCGCGAAGCTGATTCAGAATCTTTCTCGCGCTTCAATGCTTCACGTTCAATTTCGAGCTGTTTTACTTTTCTTTCTACGGCATCGAGTTCTTCCGGCATAGAATCAATTTCAATTCTAAGTTTCGAAGCAGATTCGTCAATTAAGTCAATTGCCTTATCAGGAAGAAATCTATCTGTGATATATCTGTTTGAGAGTTGTACCGCAGCTACGATTGCGCCATCGGTAATTCGTACGCCATGATGAACTTCGTAACGCTCTTTTAATCCGCGCAAAATAGAAATTGAATCTTCTTCATTAGGTTCCTCAACAAACACGGGCTGGAATCTTCTTTCGAGTGCTGCGTCCTTCTCAATATATTTTCTAAATTCATCAAGTGTTGTTGCACCGATTGCATGTAAGTCTCCCCGAGCAAGCGCAGGTTTTAAAATATTTGCTGCATCCATTGAACCTTCCGTTCTTCCTGCGCCAACAAGTAAGTGAAGCTCATCAATAAATAAAATTATTTCTCCTTCAGCTTCCTGAACTTCTTTTACTACTGCCTTTACGCGCTCTTCAAATTGTCCGCGGAATTGTGTGCCGGCAACTAACGCGCCCATATCGAGAGCAACGATTCGTTTCGTCTTCAAAGTTTCAGGTACATCACCGGAAACAATTCGATGAGCGATTCCTTCTGCAATAGCTGTTTTGCCAACACCGGGTTCGCCGATCAATACAGGATTGTTTTTCGTTCTACGTGAAAGGACTTGAAGTACGCGGCGGATTTCTTCATCGCGTCCGATAACAGGATCGAGTTTGTTAGAACGAGCGAGTTCATTTAAATCGCGTCCGTATTTTTGTAATGCTTGATAGGTGTCTTCCGGATTTTGTGTGATCACCCGTTGCGTTCCCCGTATCTCTTTAAGCGCTGCGAGAATAGTGTTTTTATTAATTCCATTGTCAGTAAGTATTTTTCCAACATTGCTTTTGTCTTCGCTAAGCGCAATTAGAAAATGTTCGTTAGAAACATATTCGTCTTTCAATGCCTTTGCTTCTTCCGAAGAAGCATCAAAAAGTTTTACTGTGTTCGTAGATAGTTGTTGATTACCTGCGCTGCTGCCCGAAACTTTTGGCAATCGTTCCAACAGTTCGCCCGCTTTTATTCTCATCTGATTGATATTCGCCCCGGTTTTCTTAATTATTGAAACAGCTATACTTGATTGATCTTGTAACATCGCCGCAAGTAAATGTTCGTGTTCAACGATTTGGTTGTTGTAGTTTTGTGCTATCTCTATAGCATTCTGAACTGTTTCCTGTGCTTTGATTGTAAACTTGTTAAAATTAAATGTCATTAAGATTAACCTCTAAATCACAATGCTAATTTACCGCTCATACATATTATTTACTAAAATAGTTTCGAATCAACAACAACATATTACGAGTTAGTATATTATGAATTCGTTATAAATAATTTTAGCAATATATTTGTTCTGATAGAGGTTGACTCTGTTATTGAGTGTAACTTCTAATTGTTTTAATTTAGTGCCCGTTTTTGAAAACTCATTCTCAAATTAATCAACTGTAAAAATGAATTTTGAAGACGATACAATTGTTGCTTTAGCAACCCCCGCGGGCATTGGCGCTATATCTGTAATTAGATTAAGTGGGTCTGAGAGCGTTAAGTCTGTTGATAAAATATTTCTTGGGAAGTCTCGATTAGCAAATTGTACATCCCACACAATTCACTACGGGAAAATTTTTGATAGTAACAAAGAACTAATTGATGATGTTTTGATCTCTGTTTTTCGTAGCCCCAATTCTTATACTGGCGAGGATTCCATAGAAATCAGTACTCATGGAAGTCCGTTAATCGGGCAAAAAATTATTCAATCATTACTCAAACATAATGTAAGGATTGCCGAACCAGGAGAATTCACTAAGAGAGCATTCTTAAACGGCAAGTTAGATCTTGCTCAAGCCGAAGCTGTAGTTGATGTAATAAATTCAAGAACTGACGCCTCGCTTCGAGGTGCGAGAAACCAGCTTGATGGTATGCTATCCCAAAAAGTTGATACTTTAAGAGAGAAACTTATAAATACGTCTTCATTGATTGAACTGGAGTTAGATTTTGCTGAAGAAAATATTGAGTTGGTCTCATTACAAAAAGTGTCGATTTTAATAGGAGAAATAATTAATGAGATTGATAGACTGCTCAAAACATATTCATTTGGAAAAGTAATTCGTGATGGTGTGAATGTAGCTATTGTTGGTAGACCAAATGTTGGAAAATCATCGCTACTCAACTATATACTTAAAGAATCCCGAGCTATTGTTAGCGAAATACCCGGAACAACACGGGATGTTATTCGCGAAGAGGTATCAATAGATGGAATACTTTTTAGGTTACATGATACAGCTGGAATTAGGTTAACACATGATAATATTGAAAAAGAAGGAGTGACTCGAAGTCATGACGCCATCAAGAATGCTGACATAGTTCTTTTTGTGAATGATATAATTAGCGGCTTTGCTTCAGAAATCTATGATCAGCTTTTAAACTTAACAGCAAAAGACAGAATAATAAAAGTATTAAATAAAATAGACTTAAATCCCTCAGATCTAACTGAGACGAACATAAAAATATCAGCTATAACAGGTGAAGGAATTGAGAATTTATTTTGTAAACTGAAAGATAAAGTAGTTAGTACTGAGAATTATAGCGAGCAGATGGCAATTGTGTCAAACCTAAGACATTTTGAAGCATTATCAAAAGCGAAAGAGTATTTAGTTAATGCTAAAAATTCTATTGAAAAAAAAATGAGCGGGGAATTCATATCTCTGGATATTAGAAGTGCAGAAGATTCACTAGGTGAAATTGTTGGAAAAATAACAACCAACGATATATTAAATAATATTTTTGCCCACTTTTGCATTGGCAAGTAGGCAGTTCCACGTGAAACTAACATTATAAGGTTTTTTGTAATTATCATTATTTTCCACGTGAAACAGAAAAGGTACGATGAGAAGTTTTGATATAATTGTTGTTGGGGGCGGACATGCGGGCATAGAAGCTGCGATAGCTGCAGCAAAAATGGATAATTCCGTCGCTATTATTACAATGGATAAAAATGCTATTGGAAGAATGTCATGTAATCCTGCAATAGGAGGTAGTGCAAAAGGTCATTTGGTCCACGAAATTGATGCTCTTGGTGGAATGATGGGATTAATTGCAGACACTACTGGAATTCAATTCCGAATTTTAAATAAATCAAAAGGACCAGCAGTTTGGGCGGGGAGATGTCAATCTGACCGTAAATTGTATTCCAACGAAGCGATTAAAACTGTTTCATCAACAAAAAATTTAGAGATAATCGAAGATTCTCTAATTGAAATTTATGCGGAAAACAAGAAAATCGTTGGAGTTAAAACAAAGAGTGGCGAAGAAATTAGTTGTAAAGCTTTGATTATTTGTACAGGTACATTTTTAAATGGATTAATGCACACAGGATTAAACTCCACAGAAGGCGGAAGATTTAACGAACAACCAGCGATAGGATTGACCGAATCATTAAAGGAATTCGGTTTTATTGCTGGGAGATTAAAGACCGGTACTCCACCGAGATTAAAAAAAGAAACAATTAATTTTGATATCTTAGAAGAACAAGCAGGCGATTTAGAGCCACAGCCATTTTCATTAAGAACCTCGTCTAGTCAATTTCCTAGTCTACCTCAAGTCAGTTGTTTTATGACATATACTAATAGCACTGTCCATGAAATATTAAAAGAAGGTTTTGATCGTTCCCCAATGTTCACAGGAGTAATTGAAGGAATCGGTCCACGCTATTGTCCATCAATTGAAGATAAAATAGTTAGATTTGCAGATAGAGAAAGACATCAACTTTTTTTGGAACCCGAAGGGTTAGATTCCGACTTGATATACTTAAATGGATTTTCAACGTCACTTCCCGCGGAAGTTCAGTACAAAGCATTAAGAAAAGTCAAGGGATTAGAAAATGCAGTTATGGTGCGCCCCGGATATGCTGTTGAATATGATTATTTTCCTCCATACCAAGTTGATTTAACACTAGAGACAAAATTAATTCAAGGTCTCTATTTTGCTGGTCAAATTAATGGAACCTCTGGATATGAAGAAGCCGCTGGACAAGGTATTATTGCTGGAATTAATGCAGCTCTAAAAATTCAAAGCAGACCTGAATTTGTGCTTTCAAGAAGTGAAGCTTATATAGGAGTTTTGATTGATGACCTTGTAGGAAAATCCACTATTGAACCTTATCGAATGTTTACTTCAAGAGCAGAACATAGGTTAATTCTAAGACAAGATAATGTAGATCAACGATTATTGAAATATGGATATGAATTTGGCTTAATCCCCAAGGAAACATGGAATGAATTTAAGGAAAGAGAAATTTTAATCAGTAAAGGCAAAGATTTATTTGCTAAGATAAGAGTTAGCCCCAATAAAATTAACCAGATTTATGATTTAACTGACAGCAAGAAAGTTGACAGCTCAGAGGTAATTGCGCAACTTGTAAAACGTCCTGAATTTAAATTGAAGCAGATTCTTGAAACCATAGAGATTGATTCTTCAATTCTGAAGTTAAGATCGAACTCTACAATATTAGAACAAATAGAAATTGAATTAAAATTTGATGGTTATATAAGAAGAGAGGAAGAATTAATCAGAAAGATGGTAAAATTAGAAACAACATTAATTCCTTTCAATTTTGATTATACTAACTCAAAAGCAATTTCTAAGGAAGGACGCGAAAAACTAAATAAAATCAAACCGCGTTCAATTGGTCAAGCATCAAGAATATCAGGCGTTACACCATCCGATATTTCTGTTTTATTAGTATATTTAAAAAGATAAACTAGAGATTTTGTTGGATCTTCAAGAACAGTATTTACGTGAATTGAAAATGCTATTCTGGGAAAACAGCTTAAACCCAGACGAATACCAATTAGAACGACTTTCCCAATATGCACATCTTGTTACCCAGAAAAATGCCAAATTAAATTTAATTTCTCGTCGAGATGTAATAAAGATTGTCGAGAATCACATTTTTCTTTCTTCGTACATTGCTGAATTTCTTCCTCAAAAAGTTTCTAAATTTTTAGACATCGGTACTGGTGGTGGATTTCCAGGGATTCCTTTAGCAATTACTCGCCCGGCGATGCGTGGTATTCTTGCTGACTCAACTTCAAAAAAAATTGATGCTGTAAAAGAATTCATTAACAAACTCAAACTGAATAACATTGTTGCAGAAAATTATCGCGTAGAAAGTGAAAATTTTAAACAAAAGTATGTAGATACTTTTGATCTTATTATAAGTCGAGCAACAGTTCCGTTAATAATTTTATTCCGCTACTCACTTCCTTTAATCAAAGAGAAAGCTTACATAGCAGCAATCAAAGGAGGGGATTTGATAGAGGAATTCAAAAATGCTGAGCTGAAATATAAAGCATACATAAAAAAATCTACGATATTTGAATTATCATACAAACCCACAAACCCTAGAAACGAAAAAGGGAAAAAGTTGATTCTTATTGAAATCAACAAATAAATTCTCCCCCAATTTTTCTCATCAATCTTTTACAGAACGAATTAAAGAATAAAGTTATATTTGTTCATGAAAATTTCTATAAATGAAATTTTTATTCTCTACTCTAATTAAATGTTTATTTATTTGTACAAAGATGATTTTGTAACATGATTAATCCTTACGAAAAATTTTTACGTTACCAGGCAAACAGAGATGTTGTTTTTGTTTTGGGTGCCGGAGCTTCGCATCCTGACGGTGTTCCGCTGCAAAGAGATATGTTGCCCATGATAATTGCGGGCGGAATTGAAGAGATTGAAAATTCTGAGATTGGGAAAATTGTTACAGAATTTATTAGAGATAATTTTGAATACAATCAGAAGGCTAATTTATACCCGCAGCTAGAAGCAGTCTTTGGTTTTATTGATTACTTCATTCAGCAAAATGAAAGTTTAAATTCAAAATACACAAATTATAAAATCAGAGACATTAAAGAGTATCTTATCAAGCTAATACATTATGTTGTAAATCTTCAAACAGAAAAACCGAGTCATTATTACCATCTGTTTTGGAAATCAATTCAGAAAAATAGTTCGAACACCTCTATAATTACACTTAATTATGATACTCTTCTTGAACAAGCGTTCGATTTCCTTTTTAAGAGCCACGGCTATATTGATTATTGTATCCAATTAATGAACTATGAACCACTGCCGGAAATGCAGAACTTCAATTTCTGGATAAATCCTCGCGAGCCAGTTGCAATTAGCGCAAATGAAAATCCGATTCCATACAAGATTATTAAAATTCATGGAAGCTTGAATTGGAAATACTGTAATTGCTGTAATCAAATATTACTAACACCTTGGGATAGAAAAATTGATTTGAACAAAGGTAAATTTCTTGGTTATACTTACCCGGAAAAACAAGAGTATGAATTCCTTTGTCCGATTGACAGGACGGAATTTCAAACTCTGATTTTACCCCCGACGTACCTCAAGACAATACATCACCCAGCGATATCACATTTGTTCACCGAGGCATCGCGGGAAATACGCGCAACCAAAAGAATTGTTTTTATCGGTTATTCACTCTCGAATTCCGATGTTCACATCAAAGCTTTATTTAAGAAACAAATCACTTCGGATAAAGAAATAATTGTTGTAAATCCCAAGCGTCAGGAAACTCTCGAGTCAAATTATAAATCACTTACAAAAAATGTCCGCTTTATATATTCAACATTTGAAGAATTTGTAAATGATGAAAAATCAATGGATCTTATCTTTTCTTAACTTTTTTAGTTAAAAAGAAATTATGATTAAGTTAAAAAAATTCGCACGACTTGAAAATAATTCTTACAATATTTGAAAACAGATCTTAAATTCGCCATACCTGAAGCGGCAGATGTTAAACTGGAAATTTATGATGCACTTGGAAGAGTAATTGAAACACTCATTAACGAAAAGCTTGCAACAGGTAATTATTCTTACTATTTGAATGCCCCAAAATTATCGAGCGGTGTTTACTTCTATAGATTATCAGCGGGCAATTTTGTAGAAACTAAAAAATTTATTCTGCTGAAGTAATTTTTTATTTTCATAAAAAGCGTGCACCGACTAATGGTGTACGCGTTTTTAATGGAAGTGCCTATTTATTAATGTCAGCCGCTCTCCATAATAACTGCAATATTTTTGATCAATTCGATTCTTAGTTTTATTTTATGCTTATTAAAGATGGAGTTAAGAATTTTTCTAACTCTCGGTTTGAAAAATTATTTTTGTTAAACGATTACGGCAGCTAAAATGAGCATTGAGGAATATCTATTCCGCATAGGTGTGGAGAAGGTTAAGCCGCCGTCTTTGGAATTTCTTGCTGAACTTCAAAACACTCATTTATTAAATATCCCGTTTGAGGATTTAGATATTCCATATCGCGATAAGATTATTCTCGATCTTGAACGCATCTATAATAAAATAATTCCAAGCAAGCGCGGCGGATTCTGTTACGAATTAAACGGATTATTTCATTGGCTGTTAACTCAATTGGGATTCAAAGTTGATATGCTTTCTGCACAAGTCTTTAATCACGATAGGCACGACCTAGGACCTGAGTTCGACCATATGACGCTTTTAGTTCATCTCGAAAAAGATTATTTAACCGACGTTGGATTCGGTGATTCGTTTAGAATGCCGATAGAATTTCCCCGTGGTGACCAGCGCGATATAAGCGGTCACTACCGAATTGTTACAGTAGGTGATAATGAGTTTGATTTGAGGCGCAAAGAAAATTATGAATGGATACTTCAATATAAATTTTCTATAACGCCAAGGATATTTTCCGATTACGGAAAGATGTGCGAGTATCAGCAAACATTTCCGGAATCTATCTTCCGCAACAGAATGTTGTGCACAATTGCAACTCCAACTGGAAGAATTATGCTCAGCGATTCATCGCTTACGATAACTGATAGCGGGACGAAAACAAAAACAGAATTAAAAAACGAAGAAGAATTTTTTTATCTTCTAAAAAAATATTTTCGAATAGAACTGAATTAAGATTGCTCAGTTAATTTATAAGGATAAGATGAAAATTCTCGTTGGGTCAAAAAATCCAGTTAAGATTGCTTCTGTGCGGGAAGCTTTTGCAAATTACTTTGAAAAGATTGAAATTGTTGGCATTGAGGTTGAATCCGGAGTAGCGTCACAGCCGATTAATGATGAAACGTTTATCGGAGCGCAAAACCGCGCAGAGAAATTAAGAAAGCTAAACGATGAAGAAAACCTTGGTGCAGAATTATTTGTAGGAATTGAAGGCGGCATCGAAAAACAATTTGATAGATGGTTTGCATTCGGCTGCATGTGTGTCATTGATAAAGAGGGAAGAATCGGATTCGGAACATCACCTCATTTTGAATTACCTCAGTGTGTAGTTGAAAAACTTTTGCAAAGGATAGAACTCGGCGATGTAATGGATGAAATCATGAATCAGCAAAACACAAAACAAAAACATGGCGCCATCGGATTTTTTACGAATGGCGTGATGAACAGAAAAGAATTATATATAGAAGGATTGAAAGTTGCGTTAATTCCATTTTTGCATAAAGAAATGTTTTTTAATCAGAATAAAAGTATTCGCGAGAGGGAAATATTATGACATTACCAATTTATCAGGTTGACGCTTTCACAACAAATGTTTTCAAAGGAAATCCTGCGGCAGTTATTCCGCTTGAAAAATGGCTGGATGATTCAATACTTCAAAACATAGCCGCTGAAAATAATTTATCCGAGACGGCATTCTTTGTTAAGGAAGGAGATTATTACCACATACGCTGGATGACTCCGGTGAACGAAGTTCCTTTATGCGGACATGCTACGCTTGCATCCGCGTTTGTTATTTTTAATTTTATTGATAAGGACACAAACAAAATCAAATTCAATTCAAAAAGCGGAGAGTTGTATGTTGAACGAGATGGAGACATGATGTCGCTCAATTTTCCATCAAACAAACCGCACTTAATTCAAATCAACGAAGCAATCAAAAAATGTTTCGATAGAAAACCGCTTGAGGTTTTAGAAAACGGATTTTATGTTTTAATAATTTTCGATTCAGAAGATTATATAAAAAATATTCAGCCAAATTTTGAATTAATAAAATTGATTCATTCTCACGCGGTCATCATTTCCTCAAAAGGAAAAGAAGTTGATTTTGTTTCGCGCATGTTTGCACCTAATGAAGGAATAAACGAAGACCCTGTTACGGGTTCATCACACACAGTATTGGTTCCTTACTGGGCAGAAAAGCTTGGTAAGAAAAATTTTCGTGCGCTTCAAATCTCAAAAAGAACAGGCGAGCTTTTTTGTGAAGACCTTGGCAGCCGAGTTAAAATATCGGGCAGAGCTGTGCTCTATTCCACAGGAAATTTATTTTTGAGTTTATAATTCGAATTTTTTCCTGCATATTAGCCACAAGTCTTTTTAGCTTTTTTTATCTTTAATCGTAATAAATTTACGATTTTTCCTTTGGGGCGGAGTTTGATGTGAAAATTTTTCGTGGTGTGATATTGCCTTTAATGGTCATCGCATTGCTATCTTGCGATGCCCCCCAGTTGAATCCGCTCGATCCAAACAACCCGGATTACAAACTTGCGCTTCTAGATGGTTTTGTTAAATCAGCAACCAATCCCCCTCAACCAATAACTGGCGCAAAAGTTTTTTGGAAGAATCAAAATATTTTATCTACCACTGATGTAAGCGGCTATTTTAAAATTGATGCTTTACCAATGCAGAACGGAATGATCTACTTTGATAAAAATGGATTCAGCGGAGATTCGCTTTTTATAGAGTGGAATAATCAAATATCAAAACGTGTTAATGTGAACCTTAATTCGATTCCTCAGCTTGATAGTATCTTAATTTTTACTAGTGTTAAAAACCGTTATCCAGCCGATCATGCGGATACTCTTTTCATTCAAACGCGGATAACTGACGCCGAAGGAGATGTTGATTCGGTTTTTGTAAAATGTAAAGAATTGAATTTTTATAAACAGCTTAATCTTAATTCAACAACAAAATTTTATCAAAATAACTTTTCTCAGTCCGACTTAAATTTGCAATCTTTTGATGACGGAATAGGAAAAATCTTTGAGATTATAGTAAAGGATAAAGACAAAAAAATATTTAACATCGGTTCCTCGAGTATAAAAAGAATAATCCGTCAAGAAGTTTTACCGAAACTACCATCAAACAAAGAAACTGTCGGGGCACAACCAGCACTTCTCTGGTATAGATTTTTACCCGGGTTCAACTTTAGATATTTAGTTCAGATATATACAGATGAAATTTTTCCGGCGCTTGTTTGGGAAAAAGATAATGTTTCAAAAGATGATATTCAAATTGTACCAACAATAAATTTAACTCCGGGCGATTACTTCTGGGTAATCTGGTGTATTGATGAATTTCAAGATAGAAGCCGCTCGAAACCTGC
>Ga0209777_10003657_pt1 | contig 18842 bp, 14 predicted proteins | sample FrelakmetHBP12HB_FD_187147 | JGI IMG/M metagenome (GOLD analysis project Ga0209777, IMG submission 187147) | Freshwater lake sediment microbial communities from the University of Notre Dame, USA, for methane emissions studies -HBP12 HB (SPAdes)... | ecosystem: Environmental > Aquatic >...
GAATTTGGCACCGGAACAGGACGGGGATAAATTTAGCGGGATATATTTAGACGATTTCAAGGGGTATTTAAATACCGTTTTATATACTACACAAAATAAAATACAAATAAATGAACAATTAACTGTTCAAGAAAATACTGATGATCCAGCAGACAAGTATAAATTTATTAAGACTAACAAAATACCGTTTTATGATGGCTCGTTACCAGATTCTATTCTCCCTAACCCTGTAGTTTCTGAAATTTCTGATCCGACTAAGAAATATGATTATATAGGTGTTCGGTCCCTGAACAATGCGAGCATAATTTATTTCGATTATGCTAGCCCAATACAAACTGGTACTTCCTATAATGTAAGTTATTATATCGATGGCACAATACCAAAGGCTCTTCAAGATTCATGGGAAGATAGAAGCGTTGCCCTCCTGAGTGGTCTGCGAACCGCGCTTGGTGGTAAGTTGATATTATATAATGGTTTTTTCCCCGACACATCGTATTATGATTATGACACTGCTTTTTTGAATTATGCTGATGGAGGCATGATTGAAGGCATGTTTCGCACTGGAACAGCGTACAAATCTATTAATGAGGGTATTAATGAAGCCTCCTGGAAATTAGAGGTTGATAGACTGTGGGATTTATCTCAGAATCAGAAGAAAATATTTCTTTCCGTTACTAATGCACTCACAGATGATAAAACCACTGAAGATCAACTTCAGAAGTTAGCGATGTTTTCCTTTACCTCTTTTTTGCTCGGTAAAGGTGACTACGCATATTACGAATTCGTAATAGCATCAGATAACTATACAGCATTCATCTATTATGATTACTGGGACACTGATATAGGGGCACCGTTAAAAACTGATCCTACATATCATTTTTGGGCTCCAGGAACCCCGGCAGGATTTGATCTAATGACAACTATTTATGAACGGCAGTTTGAGAATGTTCTGGTACTGGTAAACCCAGGTGAAATCACTGCAACGGTCAGTCTTGGAGCATCATATAAAAAATTAACCGGCGAAACAGTAAGCAGTGTTGAGATGGTGCCAAAAAGCGGCATTATCCTGCACAATCCAGAGCCAACCACCACTACAACTGTTGCTACTACTCCTACAACAACAGGAGGCGGTGGTGGCGGCGGCGGTGGCGGCGGCGCAAGCACTACTATTACTAGTACCACCAGCACAACCGGAGTTACATCAACATCAACGTCATCTGCTACGTCTTCAGTACCAAAGAGCACGACAACAACGACACTGCTGCCCGGTGAGTGCTCAAATAATGCCGATTGTGATGACGGCAAATTTTGTAACGGGACAGAGGTCTGTACAGCCGGCAAATGCGTACCCGGGACGCCGCCCTGTGCTGAGGGACAGGTATGCAGGGAACTCACCGGGAGTTATCAATGCTGGGCTGTACTAACCATTACGGGACAAAATATTCCCCAGTCAATATCCCGGCCGATTATATTTGACAAGCAGCAGAAATGGATCCTGGTTATGAGCACGGAGGATGATCATTTCAGCAGCAGCGGCAGCAGCATAACCTTTTTCGGCCCGGATGCAAATGCCCAGGGAGTTACGATTGACTCCACACGGAAGCCTTTCAAACTGAAAAGATTTATTGCTAAGGGCAGCTTTATTTTTATTCCTGTCGTGATAGAGAAGCTGGCAACAACAGGTGCATGGACTGTGAATATAAGTACTAAAGACCCGCTGGCAGCCCCGCCGCTGGAAGAGACTATTATGTCGGCGTTCCAGCTCACATAACAGAAACCCGGGCGGAGCGATATGCGACCGCAACAACAGGCGGCCTGCACACAGTGGCAGCTGTAATATGCTCTGTATTTACAGCTTCCAGTGCTGCATGTGCTTTGAACCCTGTGCTATGATTCGTCCGTCCCTTATTCATCATGGATTTGCTCCCTGCTATTATTGCATTTTATTTCGGCAAAGCCACAGTAACCCCATGCCCGGATTCCCCAAATCATTATCAATGAAATTTTTATAACCTCCATAATTTATTGTATAGTTCTGTATATTGTACATGCATTTTTTTAAGAGAAAAGTGTTTTTCAACTATTTTTCGATTTTCTTCACCGATGCGCTCGCAGTCGTCTCTTGAAAGTGACATGAACATCATTATGCGCCGTATCCATTCATCAACATTAAGCGGCGTTACACCTGCGCTTGTCCCATGCACGCCAATTTCTCTGTGCGGATCGATATCTGATAAAATAGTAGGTCGGCTGAGAGCCATTGCTTCTAGTACTGCAATGGGCATCCCCTCCCTGGTAGAACATGATACAAAAAGGTCGGCATTCAATAGTTCTTCATAAACTGCTTCTCGGGGGATTGCGCCCGTAAAACGAAAACGATGACGGCCAACAGCTGAGGCTATTTTTTCAAGATCGTTGCGCAAATAGCCATCGCCAATGATGGTAAGGGTTACACTATGGGGGAGTTGAGACATCAGCCGTATGAGCCACGATTGGTTTTTAGCCTCCACCAAACGGCCAATATTGATCAATTTGAAGGAAGCTGTCTTTGACACAAGCGTGTTATTATGCAGCTGCTTTGACGAAGATTTTTTGTGGAGTGCTAAAAAATTGTTTATCCGGTCAATATCAACACCATTTGGTATAATGTGCAGCTTTTTATTTTTTATCTTAGTCAATAACCGGGGAAATGATGCAAACCCCGCATGACTGACGAAGTTAAGATGTTTAGCAAGAAAAAAATTGGCAAGTGTTAAAATTTTGCTTCCCAGCGAATAAAACTTGAATGAACTGTGGATTGTATAGAGAGTGGGAATGTTTCGCAGGAAAAGCAGATTCAAAATGTGAGCGCACAGGGCAGGGCGCGGGTTGTTAAAATGGACTAGCAGGGGGATATGTTGCCGGTTGATATCCCGGAGCACGGAAGCGAGTTTATGCCGCAATTTTAAATAACTGTTTTCAGCATCAAATAACCTGACATTGGTAAATGTCTTGGCCTCTTGATGAAAACTATTTTCAACACGGTACAACGAGAATATGTAATGTTCTTCCCAAGGGAAACTGGACGCCCGATACAGTACAAACTCATTGTACTCCATGCTGGTGGGATCAACATTGTCAGTGATGGTAATGATGGCTCGCTTAGATTCCATTGCAGAAGGTTATGGGATGAATTTTACAATTTTAGGTCCCAGCCACTTTGAAAGAGGCAATGGTAAACGCTGCCATGCTTTAATAGCAAGTTGGTATTTTGGATTCTGTGGATTTATTTGCGGCATATCAGAGTCATGTGGCAGCCAATACTGCCAGAAGCATTGAACTGGCTTTGCCCCCCACTGCTGTTTAAATCTATAGGTCCCTTCAAGAGGGGTGGAACGGCCGAAATCGAATTGTTTGTATCCCTTATCACAGGCAAATTTCAGTATATTCCAGTATAGCATCATATTAGGACTAAAATTGTTATACTTCCTTAATGACGAAGCCCAGGGAATTTGCATGGTATCTTTGAATCCAATAATAAAACCTGCCGCAACAGCTCTGGATTTGTCATAAATGGTACAAATGCGGGCTCTGTCAGGCAATTCATTCAGGATATTTTCAAACAATTTTATTGGTTCTACCGGTGTTCCCAGATCACGCATATTTACCGCAAAGACTTCATAAAAACTGTACACTTCATCCAATTGTCCGAATTTAACTGTAAAACCTTCCTTTTCAGGTCTGCGTATCTGGCTGCGCAGTTTTGAGGGGAAACTCTTCCAGAGATCATCAGCAGTGGGTGGGAGATCCAGCAGCATGATAACTTTTGAGGTTTTTGTCAACAGCCCAATATCATAGTCCTCCATGTGCTTCAACTCTATATATTCTGCCCGTTCAGAGTATGCAATATCTATAGCTTTTGCGAGCAGACATTTCCTTGTTTTTTCACTATCAGTGACTATTCCTCCATAGTTAAAAAACGGTAGGGATATGAGGAATTTTCCAAACAGTATGCTTTTCATGCAAACCAGTGGCAATATGCCGGCAAGGTGATTGTTCTGTACTGCATAGAGGTAATAGGTTGTATGACCAAATGTCCGTTCTATGATCCGCTTCCAACCTAAAAGATGATATAACGACGCCCCCGGGGATTCGTGTACATAGGTATCCCACATAACATTATCTTCTGAAAGTAATTTTATTTCAACATCTGCACTGCTGCGATTCATATGATCAAGATCCTGGCTGGTAATGTGCGCCAAACTCCTTGAGGCATTGATGATAGATGGTTGCATATGCATCTGCTACCAGGGATAGAGAAAAGTTAAGCTGTACGTGTTCCTGACTTCTTTGTCCCAGTATGCGGCGCTCTGAAGCATTCATTCGGATCACTTTTTCAATAGCACTGGCTAAAGCCAGATTATCACGGGGAGGAATTATAAAGCCGTTCCAGCCATCGCGGACAACTTCCCTGCAGCCCGGCATGTCTGTTGTAATCAGGGGAATTCCCATAGCACCGGCTTCAAGGAGTATCCGGGGTACTCCTTCAAGATAATAGGAAGGAAGCACAAAAAGATTAGTCAATGCCAAAAGTTCCCGTACATCGCTGCGCGGACCAGCATATATCACATGATCAGAGTAGGCATCAATAATGCCACGGGAAACAGCCTGATTACCTTCAGATGATAAGGGGCCTACAAGAAGAAAAGTAACCAGGGGATTTCTTAGGTGAACTAACTTTGCTGCCTCAAGGTATTCAAGAACACCTTTATACTTTACAATTCGGGCTGCCATACATACTACAAAGGAGTTTTTTAATCCCAGCTCTTCCTTTAAAGACTGCAACAAAGCCGGTTTAGGGGAATATGATAAAAAAGAGTTTGTATCGATTCCAGAGCCAAGCACTACTGCTTCACGGCCTTTGGGCACTATATTATGTCTTAGAAAGTAAATGTGATCATCCGGATTTTGAAATATGGTAAAAGTTGGATAAGCCGACGCACGTCGTTGCAAATACCGGTACAGGGGGCGCAAAATCATTACCAGAGGGGAATGCGAAGAGAACATATAGCCCAGTCCTGTAATCGTACACACCCGCACGGGAATTCCGGTAACTTTACCTGCGAGTGGAACCATGATTGCGGGCTTGGTATCAAATCCGTGAACAATATCAGGGCGTTCCCTGGTAAATAGAGCCCTTAATTCTCTTATAGACTTTATATCCTGTATGGGACTGATAAAACGGCAAAAATTGAATCGCCAGTAAGGTATCCCAGTTTCTTTAAATAGTTCTCCGTCTTCTGAACCGACCGCGCCAACGCTGAACCCGCGTTCCCGGAGTGCAAGAAGCAGCGGAATGCGCATATGTATATCTTCACCACCAATGTGCCATACCACAGGTTTTTTAGAAAGTGCTGTGCCCATGTCCGTTTCATCGTCAAAAGCAGTTCATGTCAGTACTCAATTGTATCAGAAAAGCTGCAGTAATAAAATAAAAAGGAGGGAAGGAAGCGTACATTCACAGAGTAAACAAACTGACGGATACAGAAGCCCACTCAGGATGCCTGCTGACCCAGTCTATCATCCGGCAGCCGCCGAATGCCCGGACAAACGCCCGAAAGCGACTTTCAAACCTTTTGCGTCCCAACCCCTGGTGCAAACGCAAAGACAAGGGAATCTTGAAATTGATCTCCTTGAATTCACGGGGGTCAAACTCATAGGGATGGCAATAGTAAACAAACTGGCTGACGGTAATTACCCGGTGGGCGGCCTTTTTTATAAGAAATGACGGAAGCAGGCGATGATATCCGCCTCCACCTACCGGCCAGTTTTTCCCCATCCAGCGCAGAGAAGCTATCGGGCATTCGATAATGGAGCGCTCATTACCAAGGGTAATGCGTGCCGCGGCAACAGGCCATGCAGGAATTCCGTAACGCGGATGTTGGACCGGATAGATACTTGAATCATATATAAACCCGAGTTCAGATAATATTTCAAGCGCCCAGAGGGAATTCTTGACAATTGAGAAATCAGGCGCACGATAGCCTTTTACCGGAATGCCGGTGATTGATTCGAGGATGTCTCTGGAGCGGCTGACGTCAGCCTTAAACGCTTCAGGAGTCTGCTTAAAAATTTCCACATGTCCGTACCCGTGGCTTGCAATTTCGTGCCCGTGTTTGTGAATTTCCCTGACGATATCCGGATACGCTTCTGCAAACTTGCCAAGGACAAACATCGTGGACTGTATGTGTTCCTCCCGGAGGATGTTCAGAAGCCGGAGTACATTATCAGACGCGCGAACGGTAATGGGCAAGTCATGAGAAAAGGTTGATTGCGGCCAGTCCTCGACATCAACGGTTATGAGTACTTGCGATTGATGATACGTTTCAGCGCTTGAATGTGGCATAGGGTTGTAAACACAGAAACAGACCATAGTAACGGGGTGGACAACCAGTAAAACAGCGCACGAAGGACGCAGCACTACAGTTCAGACAGACAGCGTACCAGGCGCTCGTTTTCATCAGGGAGCCGAACGGCAAACCGTACATATTTCCCGCCATCAGAGAATTTGGAAGAAACATCCTTTATAAAAATTGAATGTTTTGACAGCATAAAGTCTACAATTTCTTTTATGGCAGGCCCTTTTTTAGAAAATGAAGCAAGCAGGAAATTGCCCCCGCTGGGATAGACCTTTTCCACGATAGGAAGAGATGCAAGCAGACGGGAAAACTCAGCGCGGTCTTTTATTGTTGCGGTAAAGGAATTACGCAGCTCTTTTCTGAATTTTAAAATAATTTCCAGCATAAATTCAGCCAAAGAATTCAGGTTCCATATCGGGATAGCTGCTTTGAAATGGCGGTTAAACGCTTCATTGCACGAATATACATAGCCGAGCCTCATGCCCGGAATCCCCAGGGACTTGCTCAGGCTTTTTACAACGATCACATTGTCCAAGGGGTTTTCTTCGAGGAATGTGATTATTGATTCGTATGGTGAAAATTCTATAAACGATTCGTCTACTATAACCGTTTTATTTTGATGGTTCCGGGCGGTATGGTACAGCCATTCAGAGGAAAGCGTTGAGCCGGTTGGATTGTTGGGATTGACAAAAACGATGATGTCACTGGATGCAGCTTTTGACTCAATTTCATCAGGGTCAATGCCGATTTCATCGGCATAGCACTCCGCCCCGGGGAATATCCGCGGATACTCGCCAAAGGTCGGCGAGGGGATTAATGCTTTTTTGCCCTGAAAATATGCCTGCAGAATGGGGTAGGCCTGGGACGCCCCATTGATTACATGGAGATATTCCTTTTTGAAGAGAAGAAACCACGCCAGTTTCTGGTTGAGCACATCCTGACGCGAACCGTAATTATGAATAAGATTGGGCAGATTATTTTTCATCTCGGATATAATAGCACTGTCCGGAAAGTACATGTTGCGGATAAAGCAGTAGTCAGTCACATCATAATTCCAGTATCCCCCGAATGAATGATCCAGTATCTGCTTCCGGTTCTGATTAAATACGAATTCTGCAACCCGCACATCATTTGGATCATCAACTTCAGCCCATTTTTCCCCGTCAAGTACTGCCGCGTGGATGGTTTCCTTCTGCATATAAATAAGAATCCCGAGGATCAATTCATAGTAGCAGTTATCATCAATGACGCGAGCATAATAGGTAAGCAATTTTTTAAAGGATGTGGCGCAAAAAAATTGGGAAAATTTATACATGTTGAGCGTTTTGAACTTATCAGAATAATCAAAATTATCAGATTGGAGGTGGGGTGGAATAACGTTGGTGACGATGTCATTTTCCACGGTCACTACCGTTCCATCCATGCCGCTTCTGAAATGATCGACAAGCGCCACGTTGGCATAGGGTGATTTCAGCAGACGCTGCAGGACCGAAGGGTGATAAATCAGGTCGGATTCAATAAGAATGATGTCGCTGTCAAAAGTGATATTTTCAAAAGCAAGCGCCATTGAGTAAATATTATTTGTTTCCCGGTAACGGGGATTGTGTACGAAGGTGAACTGGACAAGGGGGTAATGACTGACAAGGTACTCTCTTAACTCCATTTCACGGTAACCGGTAACGATGACAACTTCGGTTATTGTATTATCTATTAATGAGTCGATAATTCTATCAATAATAGTTTTCCCGCCGACTTCAAGCAGGGTTTTGTGCACCTGGTCTGTCAGCGGACGCATCCGGTTACCGTATCCTGCAGCAAGAATTATTGCCTTCATTAATCCCTCCTCATATAGGTAGATAGGTACTATCAGTTATCCCCATATTTATTTATCCCCTGTCAGTAGGATATAATCGGTCATATTCTCTTAAAATTTTACCATCTTTTATAATGGTAGAAAATACACCAATGGTGAGGCTTACCGGATAGAGGTACAGAACAAACGGAACGGCATCAAAAAGCGCTAATAGTGCAACCACAAAATAGACTGAGGGATAATTGATGGCAAGGTAGGTAAACGGCTGGATGAGGCATTTAAGTAAACATAAAGAAAAATTATTTTTAATCTCATACATAAATCGTTCATATAGTGGAAGATCTGAGGGGAGAAAGTTCTTCCTGAGCTCCCTGATTTTGTTGAGCTTTTTTTTTATCCTCAGGTTGTGGCGATGCGTATGGAGAAGAAAGATATTGGTTTGAATGAGCAGCGCCCACAGCAGGCCGCAGTACATATACTGTGACGTACCGGTATGACGATACACGCCTAAACCAATACAGATATAGGTCAAAGGATACACAATCTGGTGAACCACATAATCAAAGTAAATTCCAAACTGGGTGCCCATGTTTTTATACCGGGCTATTTCGCCGTCAATATCGTCAAAACAAAACCCGGCATAAAGAAACAGTGAGCCTGCGATATAGGTTGCTGGTGTCGCCAGGAGATAACAGCATGCTCCAATCAATCCGCATGCCCCCATGGCAAGGGTCAAATGATTAGGTTTGAGATTAGTATTTAAAATAATATAGGCAGCTACAGGGGCGAATAGTTTTATTGCAATAATGTCAAAGATAGATGTCTGAGGGTGTGCCAGGAAGAAGTTGTGCTGTAACTCGTTAGAAAGGTTTTTAATCGTCATATCTTTCACGCTGATATCCACGGTGATTTATGAACGGCGGCTGTCTGTCACCGTAATCTAAAAAAAATACAATTTACACTCTGTAATACATAATACCTTTAACCACTAAAAAAATCAGCTATTTTTTTACTATATGGTATCGGTAAATTTGATAAAAAACTTACCCCATCCGCATCGATGACTTTTAACCGTTTGGCAGTTATAATCCAGCAAATGGTCATATATAGAAAAGCAATCAGCACATGTGCGGGATGAGTAATTAAATGTTTAAAAGGAATGACCAGAAAAAAGAAGATAGTGGTCAGATACGCCTTGCCAATGCATTTCCAGGGTATTTCAACAAACATGTAGTATTTTCGATAGATTGCGAATCGCAGTATCCCGTTGATTAATAATGCCAGGGACGTGGAGACAACAGCCCCGGCGAGCCCGTATCGTGAAATTAAGATAAGATTCAAGGCAATGGATACTATGGCAGAAAAGATCGATATTCTAAAAGATATCCACATGTTCTCCAGTGTTGCCATCGCAAATGTATATGGATTCGAGAAGAATATAAAGGTATGCACAATAAATAATACCTGGGCAATTATACCTGCGGACTGCATGCCGGGGCCGTAAATCATCACAATGGCAGTGTCCACTAACAGGGCTCCTCCTATTGAAACAGGTGCAATAATTAAAAACAGCAGCTTAAAGTAGATTTCGACGAGCCTCTTCAGGTAGGTTTTATCCTTAAGGTAAAAATCTGTTATAGCAGCGTAGCTGATGTTTCTCAAAATATCAGGTATAACTGTAATAAATCGTTGTGGAAATGAATAGCCAAGGTTATAGATTCCAACATTGTCGATGGTAGAATAATATCCAAGATAGATTGTTTCAGACTGACTCAGCACCAGTTGATTCACTAAATTACTGAAAAGATTCGGCACTGCGAAATTAAAAACCCGGGCGGCCTTTATTTTGACTGATGCTGAAGAGGCAGGCGGGTAAAAAATATTTGCAATCACTTTAAGATAAACTAATGATACTAACACATCTTTAAAGATGATAGCCACAAAGCACCCGATAATATTTAAGTGACATACGGTGAGGAGGATGTACAGCAGGGGAATCTGCAGCACGCCAGAAATAATTGAAAGTGCAACCTGTATCTTAATTCTATAATATGCTGTTAAAATAGTTTCTAAAATCAGGTTGTAGATGGTAATAAGCGTGGAGAGCATTCCAATAAACAGGTAGGGAACAAGATCCACCTTGTAGAAGCCGGAAAGAGCATTTTCAGACATATAAAAAATCAGAACCATAACAAGCCAGATAATCAGTTGAAACGATATGATTTTATATATGAATGATTTAAGGCCAGCCGTGTCATTATGTTTTTTATATTCAGGGATATATCGTAACAGCGCAGCATCAAAACTGAACTTACATATGAGGGAAGCAAAAGCAAGGATGCTGGTGAGGAGGCTGTAGACACCGTAGGATGTATTGCCGAGATTCCGGACCATTATTGCCGAAACAGTGATGGCTAAAACCATCCTGATGAAATACACGCCGAAATTCCAGATAATTCCTGATGAAACCTGTTGAGCAGTGGGGGAAGGGAATGGTGTATTTTCCAATTGCTTGCTATTCTGGGACAATGATGTATATAACGATTCAGTTTATAATATAAATTATTTAATATCAAACCTTTTAATAAATGTCGAGAAGGAATAAAAAACAGCAGACACTGTATGTGATTCCCTGATTCCTGTTTGACATCGCGGCTTTATTGGGATATTGATTGTAATTGATTGATTATCGACCTGAATAAAAAAACTGCCGTTGGAAGGTCCCGAGAGGTTGAAAAAAACTAAAAACTAAAAAACTATATATTAAAACAGTTTTAAAATACCATTCCCATTTTTAATAGTTAAATCATCACCGTAGGGAGTATCAGGTAACCATTTTATTACTATTGGAGAATAAAACGATATAATAGCAAGTAAGTATTAAATCATTGCTATTAAAATATACTCTTCTTAATATAAAACCCAAAACAATTCACCCGACATCAGTAATATATGAGCAAAATTAATATTGAATTGTCCTTAGAAGATTCTTTAATCCTGCTTTGCTGTAATCCGAATCCTCCACAGTACCGTATAGCATCAATTGAATCGCTTATTGCCGAAAAACTTGACTGGGAAAGTTTGTTCAAGGTTATAAACCGTCATGGGATACAGGGACTTATTTATAACTCTCTTGACAAGTGCAAAAATAATAATTTGGTTCCAGCAGCATTGATGGCGGAACTAAAGAGGCGCTATCAATGGGTTGTTTACAGAAACGTATTTTTCAGCAGTGAATTTAACAGAATTTTAAAAAAATTTAATGATGAAGATATAAAAACGGTTGCGTTGAAGGGGATAGCGTTGTTAGGAGAGGTGTACTCCGATATTGGTTTGCGCGAACTGTCTGATATTGATATTCTGGTAAAAAAGGATGAGGTTAATCGGGCAGAAACGATACTTGAGGAGTTAGGATATAGAAGGGAGAAAACCTATTTCCGCTTCCGAGGAAAACATTTTCATTCAACCTTTATACTACAAAAGGGTAAAAATATTATTGCGGTAGAACTGCACTGGGATTTTGATTTATCTGACGCTCCCTTTGAAATATCCATTGATGATTTCTGGAACCGAACAGAGGCTGTTCAGCTTAATGGTCTCATTTATTATAAACTTGGATTAGAAGACGACATACTTTTTAGTAGTTTCCATATTATTCGTGACAGCCTTATCAACCATGTAATGTCTTTAAAAAATTTCTGTGATTTAGCTGAAATTATACGGATACATCAGCATAAGATAAACTGGAAACTTATTATAGAACGGGCTCAGCAATATAAGATTGAAAGGCCGGTCTTTTTAATCTTATTTTTACTCGAAGAACTCTTTCAGATTTCACTGCCGGAGAATTTCCTTAAGGAGATCAAAGGGAGAGCGTTTCAGGAAAACCTGCTGAATTCCATTATACAAGAGCGCATCTTTTTCAAACATCATGAAAATACCTATTTTCCAACATACGTCATCAGTACATTGTCTGAGCAGGGATTTGGCAGTAAACTAAAGAATTTTTTTAAGATATTTAAACAAATCTCAGTTAGCTTCAGGTCTTATGATTATATTAATTCTTCTGTTATGAAATCATTTTATTTCACTGTAGTAGAATTTTACCGGGCATCTTTAAATTACATGAAAATAATATATTTTATTGTTATAGATTATAAAAAGTTTAAGGAGTCAATGCATCGGAGTATAGGCATAGCAAAGGAGCAAAGGGAAATAGATAAATGGATTTGCGGTAACCATTTTAATCATAGCAGGCTTCACTAATGGCTTCAGACAAGAGGGGTGGGCTCACGGGTACGAAGTTTTAAAGAGACCTTAAAAGTAAATATACTGCTTTTGCTGGTATTCCCCTATTGGGGTATTTGTGTTGTTTAGAAAGCCATACCTTACTGCTCTCTTAGATACTAAACGATGGTGTGAGATAAAGCAAATCGAGCTTAACGGGTTATTAGCTATTTTGCGTCTGTTTTCATACCGTATGCAACAAGGAAATCCTGTTGCATGGTGCTAATGCAAAGTTTTTATCCGCATCTATACCCCGGATAACATAGCTGGAAGACTGTAAAAATATAATTAAAAATATGCCGATAATGAACCAGTACAAATAGCGCCATGACAAACATATATTAAAAAGTAACACTATGATCAACTTATTAAAGTCAATCTATAAGCATGTGAAATTCTCATTAGCTCGAGACCTTATTGAATGTTACGAATTAGGGTCTGAAGCAAAAGAATGGGTCTTGCCTCGCAACCTGCCTGCAGATAATGCAGATTCTTGCGTTCCTGCAGCAATGTTAGGTGACAGTGGATTGGATTTAAATATCAGTAAACAACTTGAGAAACTACGCTACTGGCGAGAACATTATAAACCATATTTTGAAGCAGTCAGAAGAGACCCCAACATTAACACATGGTTTATGGGGAAAGATTACCTCCATAATGGATATTATCCAACACCAGACGCTGAAATATATTCAGCCATGATACTTGATCATAAACCTTCAAGAATCATCGAAGTCGGCTCAGGATTCAGCACGCTTATAGCAAAAAAGACTGTTGAAACTGCTCATATGGATACTGCTATTGAAGCTATTGATCAGGCTCCTAGAACCGATGTAGCACAGGCTGTTGATAAGGTAATGCTGCAGTACGTAGAAGATGTTGCGATTGATGAGATCAATATTACTAAGGAGACATTACTCTTTATAGATTCAAGTCATATTTGTCGTGCATCTGGGGATATACCGTATTTGTTCTGTCAGATTATTCCGAGGCTTCCATCAGGGGTAATAGTACACGTGCATCATATTTTCATGCCATACGATTATCCAGTCATATATAAAAGAAGAATGTATACCGAACAATATGTGCTGCATGCTCTGTTAGCTCACTCTCCGAGATATAAGATTCTTTTTACCTCACATTATATGTCAAGATCATACCTGCATGAAATGCAGGAGACATTTGGTTCAATAGTTGGAACTGATAAGCTCTTTTGGGGAGCTTCAATTTGGTTTCAAGTAACGTAATACTCCGGCTAGCAGCGGTTTTACGCTCAGCGCTCCTGTGAACCACGTAAGCACGATTAATTTTTAATGAAATCAAGCACGGAACCTTTAAGAATTTTAATGTACGACCCGTCGAATGAGGGTGGCCTTGCCATTTATACTAAAAACGTGTCCAATGCCTTGGCAAAAGAAGGATGTGATGTTTATCTACTGACCGCAAACCCCTATATATTTCAAAAGGCACCCGGCCTGCTGTTTCATGTTAACGATTCTTTATTTGCCATGGAAGCCAGGCCTGTTTTCCAGCGCTCCTCTTTACTCTGGGCCGCAGATAGAACCTATAAGCACTGTGCAAATGTCCGTATGCGGAAGCGCTTTGCCGATGCTTTACATCCGGCGGTAATTCACATACAGGTAACTGCGCCCATCATCGATGTTTTTTATCTCCCATATCTTAAAAAAAAATACAAGATTGTCTATACCGTGCATGATGTTTTTGCGCATACAAAAAACCTTACCCAGACACCATGGGCACTAAAGAGAATATACGAACAGGCTGACCATCTGATTGTTCATGCAAAATCAAACAAATCCCAGTTGCAGCAACTCTTTGGCATAGAGGGCGGCAAAATAACGGTCATACCTCACGGCACGCACATCCCGTCGGAACAACTCCCGGAAAAAGAAGAATCAAGAAGAGTGTTGAATCTCCCGCCGGATGCTTTTATCATTCTTTTTTTCGGGGTGATACGGGCTAATAAAGGATTGGCTCTTCTTATAAAATCTCTGCTCCGGGTTGTTTCAAAACACCGTGCGGTTGCTCTTCTGATAGCCGGGAGTCCCCCATTCAAAGATTCTTTTGAAGAGTACCAGCAATTAATAGAAGAGCTTGCAATGCAGCAGCATATTATCTCTCATATACGGTTTATTCCTGATGATATGACTCAACATTATTACCGGGCATCTGATATAGTCGCTCTTCCCTACACAAGCTTCGGCTCCCAGAGTGGTGTTTTGCTGCAGGCATATTATTATCAAAGGCCGGTTATTGTAACGGATGCGGGGGGCATGGGTGAACAGGTTAAGGAGGATGACTCGGGAATTGTTATAAGCCCGGGGTCTTGCGTGGAGCTGTCTGATGCCATTATTGCCATGCTTGAATCACCGGCTGCTTTCAAACAATATGCATGCAATATGCTGCGGGCGGCGAGAGAAAAATACAGCTGGGATATTGTTGCTCAAAAAACACTACAGCTCTATATTGATATATGTAACGCTCCCACGCGTTGTAATGAAAAAATATCGTCATAAAAAAATAAAAGTATTACAGGTTGCCGCCATATCATCTACCATACGGGCATTTCTATTCGGACTGATAAAGAGACTGCAGGAAGAAGGGTATGAGGTCCACGGGGTGTGTACGGAAATCCAGGAAGATCTCAAAAGAAGCGTTGATGAAGTGTGCACCCTGCATTTTATGAATATCGATCGTAAAATAAGCCCGTTTTCCAACCTAAAAACCATTTATAACCTGTATCGGTACATTAAAAAGGAGCAGTTCGATATAGTGCACGTGCATACCCCGTTGGCTGCGCTGCTGGGGAGAATTGCCGCCCGTTTGGCAGGAGTGCCTATAATTATATACACTGTGCACGGTTTCTATTTTCATGAGCACATGAACCCTCTCATCCGCAGAATATTTATAGCTATTGAACGATACGCAGGAAAAATAACTACCTTCTTTTTTACCGTCAGCAACGAGGATCATATCACTGCTGTTGCTGAAAAAATATGTTCAGCTGATTCAGTGGTGACCATATACAATGGAGTTGATGTGCGCAGATTTGATCCTGCCGGCATTGACCAGCGCGCTGTTGAAAAACTCAGGAATGAGCTCGGCATCGCGGGTGATAAAAGGGTGGTCGGTTTTGTGGGAAGGCTGGTTAAGGAGAAGGGCCTTATTGAGATTATTGAAGCAGCAAAAATTCTCAGCGAAAAGGGCTATGAGGTTTTGTTCCTGATAGTTGGCGATGTGACAAAAACCGAGCGTGAAAAGGGCTCAAAAGAGCACATGGTTTCCCTGGTAAAGCAGTATGGATTGGACCGCACGTTTATCTTTTCCGGCAACCGCAGTGACATCCCCGAACTGCTGTCACTTATGGATGTATTTGTGCTCCCCTCCTATCGGGAAGGCCTCCCGGTAACGGTCATTGAAGCTATGGCGATGGGGCAGCCGGTAGTAGCGACAGATATCCGGGGTATACGTGAAGAAGTTGTGGATAAAGAGACGGGATTTTTGATTCCGCTAAGAGACGCCACATCACTTGCAATGAAAATAGGCGCTGTGCTGGACAATAATTCGCTGAGGAAGTCAATGGGTGAGCGGGGAAGACAGAGAGCAGTTGCCCTGTTTGATGAGCAGAAGACTGTTGAAAAACAAATGACCATTTATGAATCACTTATCAATACATATTTGCCGACATAAAACCATACATGATATTCAACTCAGTAAGTTTCATCATTTTTTTTATTATTATTACAGGCATTTATGTACTCATACCCCAGAGACTGCGATGGGTGCTGCTCCTCAGCGCAAGCTATATTTTTTACATGACGCTGAAAGCAGAATATGCGCTGCTGCTGTTTTCCGCAACTGCGGTCAGTTATGGTGCCGGAATCCTGATGTCCGCTTTTCCCTCCCCGAAAATAAAAAAAGGGTTCCTGCTCGCCGGGCTGTCTATCAATCTTGGCCTTCTGTTTGTGTTTAAGTATGTGCAATTTATCTGCACATCAATCCAGGATATACTGCGTTATACCGGGCTGCCCGCCCCTGTTCCAGCGGTAAACATACTGCTCCCCGTTGGCATATCATTTTATATGTTCAGGACCGTAAGCTATCTTATTGACGTATATCGCGGCACTATGGCTCCTGAAAAGCACTTCGGGGTATTTGCTCTTTATGTTGCATTTTTTCCCTCATTGCTGGCAGGCCCGATTGATCGCGCGACACAGTTACTGCCCCAGTTTGATAAAAAATACCGGTTTGATAGTGAAGGCATATACACCGGCATACAATTATTCAGCTGGGGACTGTTTAAGAAAGTCGTTATTGCCGACCGGCTTGCCCTGTATGTGGACAGTATTTTTAATAATGTTCCTCATCACAGCGGTCCCAGCTATCTTCTGGCCGCCTATTTCTATACGTTTCAGATTTATTGTGATTTCTCAGGATATTCAGATATGGCAATCGGTTGTGCCAAAATCCTGGGCTTTGACCTGATGCAGAACTTTAACCTGCCGTATTTTGCAACAACTATCGGAGACTTCTGGCGGCGGTGGCATATATCCCTTTCTACGTGGTTCCGCGATTATGTCTACATACCCCTGGGCGGAAACAGAAGAGGGCAGGGCCGTACCAGTGCTAACTTGATTGTATAGGAATTTCCTTTTTTGGAGACAGATGGTTTGGGAAGGCAAAAACATGAAAAAACAAATAGATGTAGGGAGAAACAAGCGAAGCGGTTCCGTCCTGCGCCTTAAAACTTCGCATGCGCTGTCGCTTCATGAGACCTATATTAATTGTCCGCCCGAAGGGCGTTAAGTTCTAAAGGCAATATATAATAATATAAAATAAATTTATATTTCGCCATGTAAATTTAATTTAATTAACTTGACAAGATGTTATTTATGGTGATATTATTAAAACGTTTAAAATTTTCCTGCCAATAAATTAACGTTTTGAAAGGGGTTATATTATGCAAGCCAAAAAACAATACGAATCACCAAAAGTAATCACCTACTCAGAAGACGAAATTATAGAGATGCTTGGACCTGCACAGACCTGTTCACCGAGCCCGTGTCCGACATACCAATAATGAATAAAAAGTATTTATTAAATGAAGGAGGGTGAAAAATGAATAAAATTATTGGATTAATATTATGCATCATCTCATGCCTGTTCCTTTCAATCTCACTTTCAATGGCACACGACCTCATTGACGGTAATACATTGACCTATACGTGTGATACCACGGATAGAACCAATTGCATTCAATGCCATAACCCCGCAGATGGTTCTCCTGTGCCAACAACAGCTATTTTATACCATTTTATCTATGCGGGCAATAAAACGAGATGGCACGGCCAACATGCGAAATTGGCAGATTCCCTAAACGGCGGCTCCAATTTAGGTTGCATTTTGTGCCATACTGGGGTGGCAGATGACTGTACTACAGATAATCTTGTCCCAACAACAACCTGCAAAATATGTCATAATTTAACTCCCCAGACTTTTACAAATCCTAATGCACCGCCAGCTACTGTTACCCCTGCTGCAGAAACACTTCCTTGTGACTGGGTGTTTAATCATGATGATGCCACTCCATCACGTGGCACAGACTGTCTCAGTTGTCATGCAATAGATTGTATAACAACTACTACAACAACAAGTATTCTCCCAACAACAACCACTACCGTACAGCCTACTACAACCACTACCGTACAGCCTACTACAACCACTACCGTACAGCCTACTACAACCACTACCGTACAGCCTACTACAACCACTACCGTACAGCCTACGACAACCACGACCGAACAGCCTACGCTGATAGAGCTTTCATCATTCACGGCCAAAGCAAGCAATGGATGGGTGAAACTTGAGTGGGTTACAGAAACAGAGATTGACAATGCAGGATTTAATATCTGGCGTGCAGAGACAGAAAATGGAGAATATGTGAAACTCAATGACGAGATAATCCCTGCAAAGGGTTCTGCATTCAATGGCGCAAAATATGTTTTTACCGATAACATTGCCAAAAACAGGAATACCTATTTTTACAAATTACAGGATATAGATGTGTATGGAACAAGCACATTCCATGGTCCGGTGAGTGCCACCCCACGGCTCTTACTAGGTATTTTGAATAAATAGAAAAACAGATAACAAGGGAAAAAGGGCAGAGGCCGAACAGGTTTCTGCCCTTTTTTTTAGTGCGCCCGGCATGGCGCAGACACTTGGTGGTGCGGCTTCGACTGAACTCAGCGGAAGTCAAGTCCACTACGAACCCGACAGGGGGAATCGTTAGCCATAACGGCAAGGGTGTCCATCGCGAGGTG
>Ga0209777_10003658_pt1 | contig 18838 bp, 16 predicted proteins | sample FrelakmetHBP12HB_FD_187147 | JGI IMG/M metagenome (GOLD analysis project Ga0209777, IMG submission 187147) | Freshwater lake sediment microbial communities from the University of Notre Dame, USA, for methane emissions studies -HBP12 HB (SPAdes)... | ecosystem: Environmental > Aquatic >...
CTCTTTGCGTGCCGTCTGTTGGATCGGTCCACTGGCGCTGGATGAAATCACCTGTAAACTATTGTCATCATTGACAACAATGCGGGTGATTGTGCCTGCCTGGATCTGCTGGGCGATCTGGTTGATGGTCAATGGCCCCTGTGTATTCGGCTGTTGCTTAACGTTAAAGTACACCATCGCCACGATCGCAATGAACAGCAGGAGATAGATAATGTAAGACTGATTACGTGAATTCACATGGACCTCCTGTCCGTGCGAACAGATTATACCAACCTATATACGTCTCTGCCAGATTCGATGAATATATTATATAAAGTTCTAATAAATTCATCATCTTTATCCGAAATACCACCCGGCACACAGTTTTCACAAGCTCGGGGTATGGAGTGTTGGTGACCGGCAAAGCTGGACGCCAACACTCCAAAATCGTTTTCTAGCCGAGGCGACTATCGCGCAGCACATCGTACCCGCAAGGGTATCCCCTTGGGACGGCAGTTTCAGCGCCATTGCGAAGCACATCGTACCCGGAGGGTATCCCCGTGGGACGAGGTGCCGAAGCCCCCGTCTTGTGGCAGAAGTCAAGGGGTGGGGATTGCACGGCTTTCGGACGTTTTGCAAGCCCTGCCCTTGTAATAGGAGGAAAGAGAAGCGATTGTTATTTGTGGTAAACTTAACTTGTTCAGGTGGCAGTATATGACCAAAAAAAGCACCAAGCTGATCCTCTGCATTGAAGATGAACAGGAAATGATAGACTTGATTCGCCTGATTCTCAGCCGCCGCGGCTTCGAAATTCGTGGCGCTAATGGCGGCAAGGCAGGCCTCGAAATCATCCGCAAAGACCATCCCGACCTGGTCCTGCTGGACTTGATGATGCCTGGAATGGATGGATGGGAAGTCTATCAACAAATGAAAGCAGACGAGGCCACCAGGAATATCCCGGTAATCGTCGTTACCGCCAAGGCCCAGAGCATAGACAAGGTGCTCGGCCTGCATATTGCCAAAGTGGACGATTACATTGCCAAGCCATTCAGCCCGCAGGAATTATTGACCAGTGTAGATAACGTGCTTGGACGAAAGCAACCCGTCTGAGCCATCCGACCGGAACGGGGCGTAACGAACGCCCCGTTTTCCTATCCCAATGAAGACAATCCGCCTCGTAAATAAAAACCAGCCGCTTCCGTCACCGTTGCACGTCCTCTACTGCGACAGTTTCCTGTGCCGTTTGCGCGGTCTTATGTTCAGTTCCAGTCTCGCCTCAGATCAAGGCCTGTTGCTCGTCGAGGCCCGCGACAGTCGTATCGATACTGCCATCCACATGCTGTTCGTTTTCATGGACCTGGCGGTCATCTGGATCAATTCCGAGGGAATTGTCGTGGATACCGTCCTGGCGCGCGCCTGGTGGCCAGCCTACGTTCCTCACCAGCCAGCCAGGTATATCCTGGAAATCCACCCGGGCCGGCTGAATGAATTCAAAATTGGGGATCGTGTAGAGTTTCAAAATGCCTAAAAGAATTGTCGCCTGCATCTTGGCCCTCGTCGTTGTTATTGTTTCGGCAACTCCCGCATCTGCCCAAACCCCCACTCCTCCGACAGGTCCGGTTTACATTGTCCAGTCTGGTGATACGTTGTGGGACATCGCCATCCGCTTCAATGTCAGCGTAACCGACATCATGGCTACCAACAACCTGGTCAGCCAGGAAATTTTCGCTGGCGACCAGCTCGTCATTCCCGGCCTGGACGGGCTGAGCGGGACATTGATCACCGAGCCGGTCCCGTTTGGCGAAAGCCTGCTCAGCCTGAGCCGTCAGTATGGCGTAGACCCGGCCTTGCTCATCAAACTCAACCACATCGTCAGCCCTGCTGAACTATACGCTGGTTACAACCTCATCCTGCTGCAGCAGGCTGAGCACCCTGCCCTTACGGTCCGTACCGCGCTTGCCAAAGGCGATACTCTGCTTGAATTGGCTGTCAGGCAAAACACCGACCCCTGGACCATCACTCAGCTCAACGGTCTCACCGAACCCCAGGCCAGCCTGCCCGGCGATTTGCTCTACCTGCCCTTGGGTACATCCACCGTCGCCGCGACCGGGATTCCCTCCGTGCTCACCACCGCCGTGGTGGACCCGTTGCCGATCAAACAGGGAGCAACTGTCCAGATCAAAGTCACAGCGACCCAGCCAGTCACATTGAGCGGTCTGCTGGTGGACCAGACCCTGCACTTCTTCCCGCAGGCTGACGGTTCCCAGGTGGCGCTGCAAGGTGTCCATGCCATGACGGATCCAGGTCTGTACCCGCTGCGGATTGACATCACCCTCGCGGACGGCTCGGTGCAGTCCTTCGAACAGATGGTGCTGGTTACCTCCGGGAACTATCTGACCGAGACAATTAACGGAGTTGATCCATCCACCATTGACCCGGCTGTCACCGGACCGGAAGACGCCTGGTTGCTCTCACTGGTCACACCCGTTACGCCCGAAAAATACTGGCAGGGGATGTTCCAGTTGCCCGTTGCTAATGATCCTTACTGCGTGCGCTCGAAATATGGAAATCGTCGCACCTATAACGGCGGGGCACTCCACGGGTTCCATACTGGGATTGACTTCGGTGTCTGTTCCACTACGCACCCGTTCGACATTTACGCTCCAGCCGACGGTGTGGTCGTGTTTACCGGTCTCAAGACCGTGCGCGGTAACGCCACCATCATTGACCACGGCCAGGGAGTATACAGCGGCCTGTATCACCAGGCAGAAATTTATGTAAACGTTGGCGACCACGTTACGGCGGGTCAATTGATCGGAAAAATCGGCGCCACCGGGCGCGTTACCGGCCCACATGTTCACTGGGACCTGTGGGTCAACGGCATCCAGGTCAACCCGACCCAATGGCTGAACGAAACCTTCCCACACTAAATGAAAAGGCGCCTCGCTGCTACAGTAACCCTCCTGACCATCAGCCTGCTGCTGGTATCCTGCGGTGGGGTCTCGTACCAATGCACCGACCCGCTGGGGTGTCTGGAAATATCTCCCGGCAGCCCGGTTATCATCGGCACCATCCTGGCATCCAACGGCGAACAGGGCCCTGCCGGGACTGAAGCACTCCAGAGCGTGGAAAAAGCGATTGCAGACAAAGATGAACTCCTCGGCCACCCCATCCAACTGGACCGCTACGCAACGGACTGCACCGCGGACAGCGCCCGGGTTGCCGCGACGGAATTCGCCACATACCCGGACCTGTCCGCTGTCATCGGTCCATCTTGCACCGACGAGACAGTGGTTGCCAGCCCGATCCTGTTGAACGCCGGGATTCCCCTGCTCAGTCCGGTGCCCAATTCCCTGGCAGCCTCTGAACTGGCAAACCAGGTCTTCGCCGCCATCGAGCAGGTGGCAGTCCAGATGCCAGATCAAACACTTTACATTCCTCGCCAGGCATTTTTCAATGCGCTTCACCTTAATCCTTAACCGCCGATAACTAGGGATGGCTTGGGCCGCCCCTGTTGTATAATCCAAGCTACTATGCCAACCGCAGAGATTATCACCATTGGTACCGAACTCCTGCTCGGCGAGACTGCCGATACCAATACCCGCTTCATTGCACGGGTGCTGCGCCGCCTGGGTATAGACTTGTACCGCACCCAGACCATCGGCGACAATGCTGCGCGCATCGCCGAGACCGTCCGGCAGGCTTTGGATCGCGCCGATATCGTCATCACCACCGGTGGCCTTGGCCCCACTGTGGACGATCCCACCCGCCAGGCGATTGCCGATTCTGTCGGCGTGACGCTCGAATTTCATCCGGAGCTTTGGGAGCAAATTACCACCCGCATCGCCCGTTACGGGCGCACACCAACCGAGAACCAGATGCGCCAGGCTTATATCCCCAAGGACGCCATTGTTATAGAAAACCCTGTTGGGACCGCTCCGGCTTTCATTGTGAATGTCACCCCTCTCCCGCAAGCAGGAGAGGGGCCGGGGGTGAGGGGCAAAATCGTTGTTTCCCTGCCAGGCGTACCCCGCGAGATGGAAACCCTCCTGACCGATGCAATCGTTCCTTACTTGCAAAAACATTTCGCCCTGCATGGTATGCTCAAAATCCGCACGTTGCATGTCAGCGGACTTGGTGAAGGGAGCATTGACGACCAGATCGGAGACCTGGAAAAGCTTTCCAACCCGACCATCGGCCTGACCGCTCACTCTGGTGTGGTAGATATCCGCATCGCTGCCAAAGCCGAGAGCGAAACCGGGGCAAGCCGGATGATCGCTACCGTGGAACAGGACCTCCGCACCCGCCTGGGAGCGAACATCTTCGGCGCAGATGACTGTACATTGGAAGGCGTCACGCTCGAAGCCACAGCGCAGCGCGGCTGGACCCTGGCCTGTCTAGAAGTCAACCTGCAGGGCACCCTTCTGACGCGTTTTGCGCAGTCAGGACACCCTGCCTATCGAGGCGGAAGCAGTTCCCAGGTGCTGACCAAAGGCCTGGCTGCTGAGACGGAATCCGTCCGCAAGCGGTGGGAGGCGACCACCGCTCTGGGCGTTGCCTATTCCCAGGACGATGAAAAGCAGGACATCTACCTCATTCTCATCACTCCGCTCGGAGAGGCTGAGCGTCACCTGACATATGGCGGCCACCCCGGGACCGCCCGACGTTGGGCAGTCAACATGGCGCTGGATTGGTTGCGCTGCAGCGCACAACAAACCGGGTAAAGCTCGTATCTTCGTCTTCAAGATTTATTCAAGAAGCAGTAAGGAGAGCGAATGAGCAAATCTGCTGATCTTCTTCTCATCAACGCCATCGTCCTCACCATGGACGAGGAAATGCACCAATACGAACCCGGCGCAGTGGCCGTCAGCGGGGACAGCATTCTCGCTGTTGGGCCTGAGGTCGAGATCCGCAAAGCCTGCCCGGCCGCACAAGTGGTGGACTGCAGCGGCAAGGTCTTAATGCCGGGCTTGATCAACGCCCACACGCATGTTCCTATGACATTGATGCGCGGCCTGGCCGACGACTTGCGCCTGGATGTCTGGTTGCAGGGGTATATGTGGCCGGTGGAGCGCGAGTTCGTCTCCCCTGACTTCGTCCGGCTGGGTGCCCAATTGGCCTGCGCCGAACTCATCCGCACCGGCGTAACCTGCTTTGCCGATATGTATTACTTCGAGGAAAACGTGGCCCAAGCCACCTCCGAGGCGGGCCTGCGTGCCGTATGCGCGCAGACTGTGGTCAAGTTCCCCGCACCGGATGCGGTCTCTTTCGAAGATTCGCTCACTGCAGCGCGCGAGTTTATCGAACACTGGAAAGGTCACACCCTCATCACCCCGTCGGTGGCCCCGCACGCCCCCTATACCTGCACACCTGAAATCCTGCGCGCCACAGCACAACTTGCCGCCGAGTTCGACGTTCCACTGCAAACACACATTGCCGAGACTGCCCTGGAAGTGGAAAACATGCGTCGGGAAAACGGTATGCCGGTTGTACCATATGTCAAAAAACAAGGATTGTTCGACGCCAAAGTGCTGGCGGCACACTGCATCCATATTGACGAGGGTGAGATGCGCACCTTGCTCCATGCGGGTGCGGGTGTTGCCCACAACCCGTCCTCCAACTTGAAACTGGCCTCCGGTCTTGCCTCCATCCAGAAGATGTTGGATCTGGGCTTGAATGTGGGCATCGGGACAGACGGCCCGGCCTCGAATAATGACCAGGATATGTTCGAAGAGATGCGCCTGGCAGCCTTTGTTGGGAAAACCGTCAGCAACGACCCGACTGCGGTCCCAGCTGCAACTGCGCTTAAGATGGCTACCCGTCTTGGGGCTCGGGCGCTGCACCTCGGACCTGTCACCGGGTCGCTCGAACCAGGGAAACGCGCCGACCTGATCTTGGTGGATATTTCCCATCTCCATAATTCCCCGCGCTTCCGCCGTGACACCGATAACGTCTATTCCCAACTGGTTTACGCCGGGAAAGCCACTGATGTGACTGATGTAATGGTTAACGGCAAATGGTTGATGCACAATCATGAGCTCCTGACACTCCACGAAAAGGAATTGACTACCGCCGCACAGGAGTATGCCCGAAAAATTGACACTTTCCTGATGGCCCGTGAGCAGTCGGTCTTCTCAAAACTGGTGGCACTGGGCGGCTCCGCAGAGGAAGAATCCTTCGAAGTTCAGGTCAAGGTCAAGTTGAACGACCCCGCTCCCGTGCTGAAAGCACTCACGAACATTGAGATAGAACTCCTGCGCAAGAAGCACTATCACCAGCATGATATCTATTTCACCTTTGCCGACCCGGCTCAGGGCTGGTTACGCTATCGTGAAGACGAGATGATAGATAATAAGGAGCAGATCACGGGTGTGCGCGGCCGGTTGACCCTCATCGGTCCCTCCCGCGAAGGCGACTTCGCACACGATGTGCTCTTGAGCCGCATCCGCTATTTTGCCCCGGCAGCCAACAGCCTGCGTTTCTACCGCGAGTACTTTAAACCGGTCAGTGAAACTGCCATTGACAAGGATCGTCAACGCTGGCTGGTACGCTACAAAAATGAGGAATTCTTCATCAACCTGGACCGCGTCGAAACTCCCGACCTGGGCTACTATCTTGAAATCAAGAGTCGCACCTGGAGTCGCCGTGACGCCGAAGAAAAAGCCAATTTCTCCTCGGAACTTATCCTCCTGTTGGGCGGGTTGCTGGAGAATACCATTACGCAGGATTATGTCGAAATCGCCGCCGAGGAGAAATAGCCGGTTAGTTTTTTTTTGGGGGCCGTCTCTTCCCAGTCTCAACGTTAGGGATTATAAGGACCAGACATGTCTTTATGGAATTCGCATGACTGGAAGGAATAATCCATGCGCAAATTTCTTACTGTTATGGCAAGGTTCTTCGCTTTGGTATTCTCCATCCTGTTCGTGATCACAGCGGTCGCGGCGTTCTTGTTGACCACGTTCGCGGGGCAGTTGTTCAATGCCAATCTTTACAAGAACGCTTTTGCCGAACAGAATATTTATGGACGCCTGCCTGAAATTGTTGGGACGGTACTGACAGGTACGGGTTTCCCCAGCGGTGGGAGCGGGATGCCGTCCTTCTTTCAGAATCTCACCGCGGCAGACTGGCAAACCATTCTCACGATTCTCCTGCCGCCAGATGACCTGCGAGCCATGACCGATAGCACGCTCGACCAGATATTCGCCTATTTGAACGGCGAGACGAACACAGTAACTGTTTCTTTGGATAAAATGAAACAACGCCTGACGGGCCCGGCTGGTACAGATATCATCATGCAACTGATAAACTCTCAGCCGCCCTGTACCTTGCAATATCTGGCACAAATGGTCAGCGGAACGGGTAACGGCGGCATAGTTTTATGCAAGCCTCCCGAATTTGTGCTCCCCATCGTGGCCCCACTATTACAGGATCTATTGAACGCGGCCGCCGCACAGTTACCGGATAAGGCCACAATCATCAAACCGCCTTCCCCTGGCTCTCTTCCACCCGGGGCCGGTCCCTTTGGGGCAGACCCGATAACAACCATTCACACGGTACGGCCAATGATGTTCCTAAACCCACTTCTGCCGTTGATCTTTCTCCTGCTGGTTACGCTATTTGCCGTGCGTTCTCTCAAAAGTTGGATGCGCTGGTGGGGTATTCCCATCTTCGTTTCCGGAACGATAGTCCTCGGTTTGGGGCTTTCGGCACAGCCAGTCTTAAACACCGCCTGGACCATGTATATTATTCCCCGAATTCCACCCTTTATTCCGGCAGACATAGCCGGCCTCGGCCAGGTATTGCTTCATTCCATCGTTCAAACCATTACAGAAGGGATCGTCCTCTGGGCCGTTGTCTTGCTTGCGTTCGGTCTGGCAGCCTGGATTGGCTCATACTTTATCAGAACAAAGAACGAACCGGATGTGCCAGTTACACCTCCCACGCTTGCACCCTGATCACCGCCATGACCGCCGCTTGCCCGGCGGTCCCTTTATTCTGTCAAAGGGGAAAATATATCCGAGGTGGGGTATCCCTATCTACCCCATCGCCGTGGCGATTCCAGAGAAACCATCAAGTTATGAGGATTTGATGCTACAATTGAGTTGCCCTTACGGGTTTATGCATCCAATAATCGCTTTTCCAGAGCAAATCATGGTCCTCTATCATGTTCTCCAGTAATTCCTGTGTTTAGTTGGAGGCGCTATGAAAACAATTCGTCAACTGCTGAAGGTGAAGGGGCGGAAGATCTGGACGATCAACCCCACGACGCGCGTTTTTGATGCTCTGCAAATGATGGCCGAAAAGGATGTAGGGGCATTACTGGTTGTGAACGGTAAAACACTGGTCGGCGTGTTTTCTGAACGAGATTATGCCCGCAAAGTTATTCTGCAAGGCAAAAGTTCAAAGAGTATGCGGGTCAATGAGATTATGTCCTCACCGCCTATCTTCATTGAACCGGATAATACTGTCGAACAGGGCCTCGCATTAATGTCCGCCAAACATGTCCGCCACCTGCCCGTTATGGAAAACAATCGCCTGATCGGGATTGTCACGATTGGCGATTTGGTCAAGTGTCTCATCGATGAGCAAAAGGTGGTCATTGACCATTTGGAGAAATATATTCTCTCCAATACAAGCATTACCTAATTCCCCTCACGAGACATAATAATACGGTTCTTTGGGAATTTCCGTGAAGAAGAAAGAAATAGAGGATGTTGGGCGGGCGAAACCCGGCCAACATCCCCTAATCTTCCCCTATATCACAGTGATTCAAAAAGAGCTAAAAATACTCACCTACGGACAATTATTCTGCTGGTGCTGTTCGAATGTCTCGGCAAAGTTGTGCAGGCCAGAGCCGTCGCATTTTGCCTGGAAGAAGTAGTAATTCGTCTGATCGGGATTGGCCACTGCCTCCAACGCCGCCAGACCGGGATTGGAGATTGGTCCAGGCGGCAGACCAGGATAGAGATAAGTGTTGTAGGGGGAATCGAATTGCATATCGTCCACGCTGAGGGGATCCGTCCACCAGGTGCCCTGAGCAGAGTTGTAACCAAGGGCGTATTGGACTGTCGGGTCAGTCTGTAATTTCATGCCGATTGCCAGTCGGTTGTAAAAGACTGAGGCGATCATTGGCATTTCATTCTCTACCATCGCCTCCCTCTGGATGATCGATGCCAGTGTCACCGCCTGATAGAGCGTCAACCCGTGACTGGCATAAGCAGAGAGTGTATCTGCCGGGAGGTGGGAGCCAAAACCCTGGAGCAGGATGGATACCAACTGGTCAGCTGTTGTCGTTCGGGGCAGAATGTAAGTGTCCGGGTAGAGAAAACCTTCGGCAGATGCGCCAGCAGGAATCAGATCCAGGGAGATCGCAGGGCTGGTTGCAGCGGTCAGAAATGCCTCCGGCGTGAACTCCAAACCGGAGGTTGGGAGCGTCGCGGCGATTTCTTCCTTGCGCCAGCCGGGCAGGACGGTGAAAGTCACTTCGGTCAGGGAGGTGGATTTCAACATCTGGGCAATGTCATACCCCGTCTGCGCTGGGCTGATGCGGTAGGTACCGGTCTGGATGACCGTATCCAGCCCGGCCCAGATCAGGTAAGCACGGAAGGTGCTGGCGTGGCGGATCAGGCCGGACTGTTCCAGTCGGTTTGAGATGGAGACCAGGCCCTCGCCCGGCGGGATGACAAACAATTGGTCCGCTCCGGTAGAGTCGCGCGGCTGTGTCAAATCTCCGGCATTCCAGACCAGTTCGCTACCATAGCTGAAGCGCTGCCAGGCATTAAGAGAGGGACTGGGCTCTCCAAAAGACTGCCTGGCTGCCAGTGGAAAGAAAACAGCTGCGGCCACCAGGCCGAGGGCAACCAGCATGGCCAACAGAAGCATCCACGGAAGGCAGGAGTTGCGAGGTTTCATTCTTGAGGGTTGGCGTCGAGGTAGGATTGCAGCAGGATGGCGGCGGCAATGGAGTCCAGATGCCCCTGGCGTTTTTTGTGCGAAACGCCCATTGCAACTCGGGCCGCACGCGCCTCCTGCGTGGTAAAGGATTCGTCCCAAAAAATCACCGGGAGGTCAGTCTGGGTTTTCAGGGCTTCGGCAAAGCGCCCGGCGCGGCGGCCTTCATAGGTGGGATGGCCATCATCGTCGAGCGATTGCCCGACAACGATGAGATCGGCACTGTTCGTTTTTGCAAGTTCCGCCACTGCCGCGGCGTCTGCAATGCGGGCAACGTGGTTGAACACCGTCAGCGGGTTGGCGATGGTACCGGTTGGGTCGCTGATGGCGAGGCCGATGCGTTTGGAACCAGGATCTACAGAGAGAATTCTCATCAATCGCCTGTGGAAACAGTGATTCGGAACGGAACGACCGGCAGCCATGGCCACCAGCCGGGTTTGACCTGGATGACCGGCGACTCGTCCAGCGGCAGGGATTTGTAGAGCCGCAGAACGGCCTCCGCGGGTTTGCGGCCCAGAGTAAGTTGCAAGACCGCCAGCGGGTCCAACCGGGCGCGCAGGAGTCGCTGCGCCTGCAAGTCCCAGCGCGTGATCCCGTCCGCGTCCGTGTTGGGAATACTGACGGGCAGCATCGCCAGTCCCGCGGAAGCGGGGGCAAAACCCTTCGGCAGGTTGGCGTCCAGCGACATCTCCGCCAGGTCATTGATGTCCGCCTGGGAGGCATATTGCGCCTGGCATTGCAGGCGCATTGTCAGGGAGAGCGTGTCACCGCTTTGATCCTCGGCAGGAAAATAGGTTTCGGAAAGGACCTTGGAAACGTTCAGAGTATCTGGGAAGTAAATATCTCCGGGTGTGAGTGTTTGCGCAAGGTTGGTTTTACACTCATCCATTAGTTCGGCCAGTAAAGCCTTACGGACAAGCGACCGGTCTGCGGCAGTCTGGATGGCAGCAGCGCGATCCGAGCCGCCCGTCGTTGGGCTGGGATTGGTCACAGCCAGACTGGTTCCCAAGTCAACTTCTTCAAAGGCGACCAGCGTGTCGGCGGGCAGGTTGCCGGTGGACCCTGCCTCTACTGCCTGGATTGGTACGTCCACCGTCTTGCCGATACCAGCTGCAACGACCCCATCCATCGTCGTGGTGAATCGGACAGGTGGGATGGTCTGGGTGCTGACTACCGTCCCGGCCGGGATGTCTTCTAGTGCGGTGGTCAGATTGCGGAAGCGCGCCAGACCCTGCGCCTGCGCGTCGGGGATGGTGACCGAACCGGTAGCCTGGATCGTTTTACTGTGCTCGACAACAACCGAGGTCATCCGAGCCGGGAGACTCCCGGCCAAGTTGACAGTGGTCGCGTTCCTGCTGGCGCTGATGGTGAATGTCAGGCTTTGCAGGCGGGTTGCAGGGATCAGATGAATGGTGGCCGATGGAATGAAAAGCGAAAGAACGGCGAGGATTGCCAGGACTGCCAGGGTAAATAACAAGATACGAAGACCAAACAGGGATCGCCAGCGAGCTTCTGGAGGAAATGCTTCGCGGCGCATCTGGTTCAGGTCGGGACGTACAAACCGGCGGTGTGGCCTGCCCGGGACTTTTCCCTTTTCCCAGATCTGGCGCTGGGCAGAGGCCGTCGTCGTAAAAGCAGGAATATTGAGTTCCTCGGCCAGGCGACGCAGCCCTTCCGAGCGGGCCACAATGGCAAGCTGTGCTCCCAGCGTGGCTGCATGCCGTTGGAGCAGACGCAGGTCCAGGGTCCGCGCCAAGATACCGGAGTGGCGGGGGAAAACCAGCAGGATGCGCTCCGTCTTGGCCCACGATATCTTGTCACGTACAGAGGTCACATCATCATGCGAATCCAGGTGGATGACCTGTGTCTTCATCGTCCCCCATTATAACTTCGAATGTTGAACGTCTAATATCAGAGCCAGCGCATGGCAACCCGGTCAAGCAGGCGGTCCTTCCATATCGCCCCGCCGGGATTGCCGTCGCCGACAGTGCGGATATCCTTTTTTGCAAATAGTTTCCCCCTGAGCAAGGAGAACGGGATTGCCCCCAAAAGGAAACCGACCAGCGTCCAGAAAAGGTTGTCCAACATGCGTACCTCCTTTGGCTGTGGGATTGTTACTAGTTAAAACACAATCGGGCCGTTTGGAGGCGGCCCGAGGAAAAAAAGAGTCTAATTAGGTGCTATTCAAGATCGTTTGCTCTCACACGTCTGATTTGAAGATGATCTTGTATCTCTATCAAAAAGGGCGACATTGCTTCCCGCATAATTCGGCGCTTGCGACGAGGGTCAAATGTCTCGTGAAAAGTTAGCACAACATCTTGTTTCGCGCGTGTCAATGCAACATATAAGACGCGACGTTCTTCTTCAGCATCACGACCAGACATTGGTAAATAATTAGAATTCAACCATGGGCAGAACACGAAATCTGCTTCCAACCCTTTGGCAGAATGAAGTGTTGTTACCAAAACAGTATTCTCTATTCCTTGCAAATTCTCAGAATCTAAAAGACCATAATCCTCGTAAATTGCTTCTATCAATGTGTCAACCTGAACATCTACCTTAGAAGCTTCAAATAAATAATTGATTGAAACTACTGTATCTAATCCAATATTTAGATAAGGAAATTCAACAAGCTCAATTTTGAATTTCTCCAAATTGTTAATATTCCCACGAAGATTATCCAAGGCACAGATAATGGTTTGAATTCTTTTATCCTTGATGCCAACACAATAAGCGTAAAGGGGCAGATTTGCTTTCATCGCATCTCGTCGAATTTGAGAAATTTCGTCAGAGGATAGACTCGCATAGGGAAGACATTGCCTAAATGCGAGGTTGTCGTCTGATCGCAGCATACGTAGCACTAACAGTAAACGCCATAATTCATCGGGAATGACTGTGGAAGAGGGGCCTTGAGATGGTATGCTTGCATCTTGCAAGCCTCTCATTGTAATATTTATAAAATTACTAACCGGACACAAAACTAAGAAATTACTAAAACTCAATGCCGTTCCATCTTGTTTCGTGCGATTTGCGGCTAATTGTAGAATACTGTGTGCAATTAAACGAACTTGCAAATCGCTGCTGGTACATTGGTAAGTTTGAATCCGGTTGCCATCATCAGGTTTCGGATTTACTTGAGCCCCTAAGTATCCTTTATCAGCTATTAGGGCTTGAGCCGCATTAAGTATATGTGCTGGCAAACGATGACAATCAGAGAACGTTACCTTTTCCCACAACGAAGAATTCCAAAGAGCATATAGTCCCTCATAATTAGCATGACGAAACCCATAAATGCTTTGAGCGTCATCGCCTACAACAACAACCTGAGACTGAGAATGAGATGCAATTAAATCGATAAACTTTTGATCGATAGGATTAAGGTCTTGATATTCGTCAACCTGTAAAAATAAGGGTGGAATTGAATCTGATGCGATATCCAATATCTCGCAAGCCGCCATTACAAGGCCTTCCATATCAAAAGTGTCGTAAAAGTCAAGTAATGCTTCAAAGCATTTTATTATCTGCTTTCCGTCATAGTGAAAGTTATCAGGCCAAATTCCTTTACAACGAAAATACGAAATTGCTTTACTTAAACTATCTTCATCTATTTCCAAATTTAAATCAGTAATGAGCTCCTGCAATATTAAAGATCTTTCTCCTTTATTCACAACTAGGACAGAAAAACTCGCTTGTCGACCAATTAATGACGCATAATGATGAACTATTGCCTTTGCATATTTATGCAAGGTGCTTGTTCGCGGAAAATTAACACCCGAAATGTTTAGGCTAGCTTTTCCCATAGCTTTCTCTAATTTATTCCATGTGTCCCGTCGACTTGTTCTTGTAAAGGTTATAAAAGATATCTCTCTATTTGGGTTTTCAGTAAGAAGGGTCGACATACGCTCCACAAGGGTCCGCGTCTTACCAGTGCCGGGGCCAGCAATAACGACCAAAGGTTTGCCCCTGTGAGAAATCACTTTTCGTTGATCATCATTCGGAAATGACATAAATGCCACCCATTATTGTGCAAAGGTAAAACAAAGGCCTGACAAAATACCGTCAGGCCTTAATTCTACTTCATTTTCCATTCCACCCATGCCCGGACACTCACCAGCTCTTTGGGGAGTTTCGTGGCATCCTTCCCGCCGCCTAAAGCCAGATGGGGTGCTCATTCGTTCAGGGTGGTAGAAAGATGAGGATGGGCTACTCCTTTTTTCTCTTATTTTCTTTTAGTTTTTCCTTGATTAACTTCACTCCTTTTTCGCGTGCTTCAGGAAGCTTAGAGATATCCGTACCACCTGTTTGGCCCAAGGTTGGCCGTCCGCCTCCAGACCCTCCCAATACCTCACCAACGTATTTTGCTATTTGACCTGCATCCAAACCTAACTCCACAGCATTATCTGTAGAGGAAGTATAAACAAACGGTTTTTCATTTTGTATGCCAGAAGCAATTATCGTACCACCAGTATATAGATCAGAATCACCATATAGTTGACGGAATTTATCTGTGATAGCAAGAACGGCATTCCTATCAACATCATCAAAGTGAGCAGCTACGACGACAAACCCATCAATTAGCATTTTATTTTTTTCAAATACTTTTTCAGATTCCATTAGTCCGAGTTTTGTTTGAAGTATTGAAAAATCCTTCCTAAGGGAAGCTACTTCCTCAAGTAAATTGCTCACCTTATAAGCAATAGCTTCTGGATTTGTCGAGAGTAGTGCCGAAGCGTTTTTAAGCGCTTGATTACGTCTGGCAATCAAATTATAGGCCCCGCGCCCGGTCACCGCTTCGATACGGCGCACGCCCGCCGCTGCGGAACTTTCAGAAACGATGAGGAAGACACCCACATCCGATGTCCGGTCGAGGTGCGTGCCACCGCATAGTTCGTAGGAATATGGCTTACCCTGAGCTGAGGCGGATGGGTCACCGATGGTGATGGTGCGCACCGTATCGCCGTATTTTTCACCAAAGAGCGCCATGGCACCCTCGGCCACTGCCTGCTGGCGCGACTTGACCACCGGTTTAACCGGATAGTCCTCCGCGACGGCATCGTTGACCAGTTTCTCGACCCGTTCCACCTGCTCGGAGGTCATCGCTTCGGGATGGTTGAAGTCGAAGCGGAAGCGGTCGGGTGTCACGGACGAACCGGCCTGGCGGGCATTCTCACCGAGTACCTTGTGGAGGGCGGCGTGCAGGAGGTGCGTGGCCGTATGATTGCGGCGGATATCGTGACGGCGGGCTGCATCCACCGCGGCAATGGCCGGATCACCCGCCTCCGGATGCCCGAAAACCACCTCGCCCACATGGACGATCGCGCCCGCCGAGGGTTTACGCATCTCGGAGACTTCGATCTCCCAGGAGCCATCCTTTGCCCGGATGGAACCGGTATCCGAGACCTGACCACCGGATTCAACGTAGAACCCGGTCTTCTGCAGCAGGACTTCAACCCGGTCCCCGGCCCCGGTTTCGGAGAGGTACTGTCCATCCGTCGCCAGCGCCAGCACCGGACCCTCAACCTGCATCCATTCATATGGATTGTACGCCACCCCGTCTTTGCCCAGTTTGCCTGCTTTCTGGAGGTCTTTCATAATACCGGTGTAGAATTCGGCATCCTTGCTGCCCATCTTGCCCATGGCCTTCCCACCACCCGAGGCGAGACGATGCTCGTCCATCGCCGCGCGGAAACCAGTCTCGTCCACATCCAGGCCCTGCTCGCGGGCAATATCACGGGCAATCTCCAGTGGCAAACCGTAGGTGGCATACAGGTCGAAGACTTTGTGTCCATCCAACATCTTGCCATCGGACTTCTGCAACTCGTCCAGCATCCCCTGCAAATAAGCCGTTCCGGATTCGACCGTGCGGGCGAAACGGATCTCCTCGCGGGTCAGGTTGTCGAGAATGGTTTCCCGGCTCTTGACCAGTTCCGGGTAAAAATCGCCGTAGGCAGTGATAATCGCCTCGGCGACTTTTGCCAGGAAGGGTTCGTGCAGATTTAGTTTGGTTCCAAAACGCGCCGCCCGGCGGATGATCATGCGGCAGATGTAGTTGCGTCCCACGTTGCCGGGGACGACGCCGTCCGCGATGAGGAACGCCGCGGCACGCGCATGGTCCGCGATGACGCGGTAGGGCGTGAAGTTGGCATACATTTTCTCGAGGGAGTCGCCAGTCAGGGAACGCACCGACTCCAGCGCACCCTGGAACAGGTCAATCTTATAATTCGAATCTACGCCCTGGAGGACGGCGACAAGGCGCTCAAAGCCCATCCCGGTATCCACGTGGGTGGCAGGTAAAGGCTCCAGGGAGTCCGGGCCAGTGCGGTTGTACTGGATGAAAACATTATTCCACAGTTCCAGGTAGCGCTGGCATTCGCCATTTACGCCGCACCTGTGTGGTTTCCCAGCCAGGTTATCATATTCCTCGCCCTGATCGAAGTGGATCTCCGAACACGGCCCGCAGGGACCGGTCTCGGCCATTTCCCAGAAGTTTTCCTTGCGCCCGAAGAATAGTACATGTGACGGGTCGAAGCCGGGCTGCTGCTTCCAGATGTCAGCGGCTTCCTCGTCCATGGGAATGTTGCCTTTATCGTCTTTGAAACAGGTGGCGTAAAGCCGGTCTCGTGGCAGGCCCCAGACTTCGGTCAGCAGTTGCCATGCCCAGGCGATGGCTTCCTTTTTATAATAATCTCCAAATGACCAGTTGCCGAGCATTTCGAAGAATGTGTGGTGGCTGTCGTCGCGGCCAACTTCATCGAGGTCATTGTGCTTGCCGGCCACGCGCAGGACCTTCTGCGCGTCAACCGCGCGGGTGTAGGGACGTTTATCCGTGCCGAGGAAAACGTCTTTAAACTGAACCATGCCTGCATTCGTAAATAAGAGTGTGGCATCACCACCCGGCACGAGCGAAGCCGACGGGACAAATGTGTGTTTGCGCTCAACAAAAAAATCAATAAAGGTCTGGCGGATTTCCGCGCCGGTGGGTTTCAGGGTCATTCTGGCTCCATTGGTATAAAGAATAGACGAATTATACTCATAATCGCAGGCGGGTTACACTCTGATACGCTTCATCAAGTCAGGCACTTATGAATTTGCCATTCGACACCCCCTGACTTTCAGTCTGATGTTTTTCTACTTTCAGATGGTATACTCAGGGCAGAGAGAAGGAATGTCTATGTCTTCACAATATAACCACCAAAACAAGCCTCTTATCGCCGCCATCATCCCGACTTACAACGAAGAGATAAACGTTGCCGATGTTCTCGAGGTATTACATGCCACCGCCATTCTCGACGAGGTTATTCTTGTTGATGATGGCTCGTCAGACAGAACCGTCGAAGTTTTACGGGCAGCAGCTTCGATGGATCAGCGATTCCGGGTGATCCAACATGAAAAGAACAGCGGAAAGGGACAGGCTATTTTCAGCGGTTGGGCTGCCACGAACGCGCCAATCCTCCTTCTTTTGGACGCTGATCTCAAGAACCTGACCCCAGACCACATCCAGGCCCTTCTGGACCCCGTCATCAACCATCGCGCCGATATGACTCTCGGCTTGTTCCGGGGCGGTCATTTCAGCACCGATTTATCACACTGGATCACTCCCTTCCTGACAGGTCAGCGCGGCCTGCGCGCTGAGCTGCTGAAATATATCTCGAGTGAGGCCTCCGTCGGTTACGGCTTCGAAGTCGCCCTGACCGTGGCAGCCCACCAGAAGAGCTATCGAAAACGCGTCGTCATAATGAAGGGCGTCTGGCATCCAAGCAGTGAGGCGCGCTCCGAGCGCGGTTTCTGGTATGGGGCATACTGGAAGGCCTGCATGTACGGACAAATAATCCGCGCCTGGTATATCGCCACTCGTGAGCGCCATCTCAATGCCAGGGCTTTCTTCTCGGATATTGGCAAACTATAATCAGTCCAATCACCGGAAAGCCATCGCAAACCGCGATGGCTTTTTATTTTCATGTAAACTGGAACAATAATGGGTATTAGTATCCTTCGTCAGATCCCTCTTTACTTTCCAAATTGCACGAGCGCTCCAATGATCAGCGCGATTTGCCCCAGGTGATATGCAACTATATTCATTACTCGGCCGTTCCTGATAGGCCTGACAAACTTGTTCCAGGCCAGGATGATGTCGGAGGTATAGAACAGAATGGCTCCGACGCTCACCAGCCCGGAGGCGGAGGTTTTCCAGTCGACCCGGTATATGGTCAGGATGGCTGACAATAGCATGAGCGTAATGACCGTTCCATACGCCACCACCGGAAAAACCAGCCGCGGCAATCCCTTCTCACGCACCCCGGCGAGGATGCGCCGCAGGAGGCGCGCCGCCGTCATAGCCAGGATAACGCCGATACCAATGGCCCATAATAGTGATGGTTCTCCGAGCGGTAAGTTCAGACCAATGATATAGGCAACGTGCGCCAACAAGAAAGCCGCCAAGCCCGGCAGAAACCATCGATCCGAGAAGCTGGCATAGGAAATCATCAGGAAAATATCTCCGGCCAGAGAGAAAAAGATACCCAGACCGAAGAACATCAGCGGCGTTGTACTGAAGCCGCCAACCAGCGCCAGGCAACCGAACAAGAATACCATCGTGATCGGTTTGGCAATATATTCGATTTTCTTCCAGCCTTTGGCAACAGCCACCCAGTCTGCCACAGCGGCGACCAGTATAGCAAGGAACAAGAGCAGCGTCAGCATGGTTTCCTTTGTCTCAATATGGGGAGAATGCCCCTGCTATTTCTTGATTTTATATCCAAACCGGCGCAGGGCGTCCTCATCGTCACGCCAGTTTTTCGAGAGCTTGACACGCAGTTCGAGATAGACCTTTCGCCCGCTCATGGTTTCGATTTCTTTACGCGCCGCCGATCCAATCTTTTTTAGCATCGCCCCGCCTTCACCGATGACA
>Ga0209777_10003659_pt1 | contig 18827 bp, 15 predicted proteins | sample FrelakmetHBP12HB_FD_187147 | JGI IMG/M metagenome (GOLD analysis project Ga0209777, IMG submission 187147) | Freshwater lake sediment microbial communities from the University of Notre Dame, USA, for methane emissions studies -HBP12 HB (SPAdes)... | ecosystem: Environmental > Aquatic >...
CCTTTTCAGCCTGGGCATTGGTGGCACTTTTGGAATGTTTGCCATGTTTCCTCTTTACCTGGTATCTGAGAAAGGAATGGATCAAACCTGGGCCAATACATTGGTAGGGCTTTCCCGGATCTCTCCTGTGGGAGTAGCCATTCTATCTGGGTGGGCCACAGACCGCCTGGGGCCAAAGCAAGCCTTGAAGGTGATCTTCCTGGCCAATGGGATTGCTGTAATGCTCCTGGGTGCAGCTTCTGGATCTTGGATTGTCCTTCTTATTTTTCTTCAACCTATGTTGGCTTCCTCCTTCTTCCCACCAGGTTTTGCCGCACTCTCTCGAATAGGAGGTCCTAAGTTCAAGAATATTGCCGTCTCTCTGGCCATGCCAGTTGGTTTTCTTCTCGGAGGTGGGGCGATCCCAACCATGATTGGTATCATTGGAGAGGCAAGGTCCTTTTCGATGGGATTTATCATTTTAGGGGGGATACTTCTTGGGGGTGCAATTCTCGTACGATATCTGAAATTTGCCGAGGATTAATTTCTTAAAGATAAAACTACATCATACACCTGTGCCCAAATGTAAAAAGGGTTGGGAAAAACCTCCCAACCCTTGAATCTTCTAGCTCCCCAGGCAGGACTCGGTCACTACGGTCGAAACATTCTGTTTCTCCCTGCGTAACCTCCCCTTCGGATTCCTTACGCAGCACACTCTGTGCCGCTTTTCCTCCCTATTCGGTCGGCGTAATCCTCGGTTCGAGTCCTGAAAATGAGAAATCAGCAAATAAAAAAGGCCCATAATAGCGTACGGGCCTCGTTGTTTGCTGGCTCCCCTTCGTGGACTCATATCGAACCTTTATCGTTAGTCCCCCCAAGGAAATTTTGGAAGTTTTTGAACATGTTTCGTCTATGTAACTTCTGGCAAAGATTAACCTGAAATGGCCGCAACTAGGGCAAGAAGGAATGCAGGGTGTGGGTGTGCGAAGTTCAGTGTTATCAGGCTGTGACGAGGTCGTATGAAATAGGGCAAAGGTATTCGTGCCATCTGCTTGAATGTACCTTGATAAGAAGACATCGATTTGTGTTGCCTGACGACCGCATGCTCAACCATGCAGCTCCAAACTACAAAAACTCCTACCCTTTAGTGATTACCCTGCGAATTTCCCTTTACCCTGGCCGAACATTGGGGGAACGCATCAGAAAATGGAGGTTGGAACAAGGTCTTTTCCAGAGGGATCTCGCTACGATGATCGGGATGGATGAGGTGACCATAGTCAATTGGGAGAAGGGGAGGACAAAACCATCTAAGGAACATATAGAGAAATTGGAAACAATTATGAGAATGTAACGGTAGACCTTCAGCTTCCTGTTTTGCTCAGTTCAAATTTTGTCCGAGGTAAGATTTGGCTCGTGATCCAAAGGTTGCCGGTCCAAATTCCTCCGTTATTGATCAACATAGAGTTTAAAAAAGGGAAGAATTTCGTTAAGGAAGGTTACTGGATTTTCCACCAGGAAGAACTCTGGGAGAGGAAATGTGGGGGGCTCAAACATATGGACCGATGGACCGAAAAAGAACATCTCCTCATCCCTAAAATGATCCACATCTACCGAGGCCCCAGTAGAAAAAGTCCTTTTCTTTAAAGAAGAGATCTGGAATATCTTCGATCTCTCTGAAACAAAAGCCGAGGCCATGACCAAAAGGAATGCCTTGGCTGAAGACTATTGGTGGAAAGACCCCTGGCATCTTCAAAAATGCATGGATTATCTCAAGAGCCCTAAATTCGATCTCATGCTCACTTACCTCGAAGATCCCTAAGTCCCTCGATCTGGACACTTTGAAACCCTCATTAATGTCTGGCGACAAATGGAAACCGTCCGAAGAGGATTTAAAATTCCCCAGGGACGTCTCAACCACCTTAAACTCTTCCAGATCACTCACTACCTCCAACTACCCTTGTAATAACTATCTAGCGAGTTAAATGGGAGAGAGCCAAATTTTTTCTTGACAGCATTTTTAAAATATGATTATTTATTTATCAGATATTGAGATTATTTTCTCGCATTATGAGAAATTATGAAAAATTCAGTATCATCATTGGATAAAGGCCTTGACATTCTGTGTTCTTTTGATTTTGATAATAAGGCTCTTCCAGCCCAATCGATTTCTCAACAGCTGAACATGCCCCTAAGCACTACCTACCGATATCTGATGACTTTTGAAAAAAGAGGTTTTCTGGTTAGAGAACCAGGGACTAAAAATTTCAAGCTAGGATTTGTGTTTTTTAGGCTTGGGAATATTGTCTCCTCACAGATGGAATTGATTGATATCGTTTTACCATATATGAAATTCCTTTCATCCGAGTCAGGTGAAACAGTTTTGTTAACTGTAATCAATGGATGGGAAGCAATGTGTTTAGAAAAAGTGGAGACGAACAAAGTAATTAAGTTGAGTCTCGAGCGAGGATCGAGCCTTCCCTTGCACGCAGGGGCATCGTCGAAAATATTGCTAGCTTATCAGAAGGATTCTTTTATTAAATCTATGCTTAAAAATACTACGCTTACAAGATTCACCAAGAATACAATAACAGATCCAATTTTATTAAAAAAGGAGTTAAGGAAGATTCAGAAACAAGGATTCGCCTTTAGCGATCAGGAGGCTGATTTAGGGGTGAGAGCAATCGGCGCACCTATTTTTAATCACAAAGGAGAATTAGTGGCAGGTCTCTCAATTGCTGGTCCGAGAGAAAGGATTACTAATAAAGACATGCCCAAATTATTCCGACTTGTAAAAGAGGCTGCTCAAAAAGCTTCCCATGATTTCGGATATAGAGTGGTTTGAGTTTAATGAGTGGAGAATACACTAAAAATCTTTTTAAAGGAGGAGAAAAATGAAAACGATAGGTATCATTTTGCTAACATTCTTTTGCGTTTTTTATTATGGGCTGGGGTTGACCTATGCCCAGCAAGAAGTAAAAGTGGGTGTCCTCATCCCACTATCAGGGGGATTGGCGGTCATCGGCGAGAACCTCCAGATGGCACACGATTTTGCTGTAAAAGAAATCAACGAGGCTGGAGGCATTAAATCTCTTAACGGCGCTAAGATTAAACTGATCTACGCGGATACCCGTGGAGATTCAAAGATAGGGATGTCCGAAGCCGAACGCCTTATCCTTAGAGAAGGAGTCGTAGCCATCATGGGTGCTTTTCAGAGCAGCGTCTCTTATACGAGCACGGAAGTGTCCGAAAAGTACCAGGTTCCTTACCTTGTTCCAAACTCCCTCATGGACGCGATTACAGAAAGAGGATTGAAGTATACCTTCCGTGTTGAGCGCAAAGGATCTCTGTGGGCCAAGGACCAGATCGATTTTATCGCGGATATGGGCAAGGCTACTGGTAAGTCTGCAAGGACGATCGGTGTGGTCTATGAAAGCACCGACATGGGTCAGGCGATAGCGAAAGGGATCAGAAAGTGGGCGCCGGAAAAGGGTCTCACCATTGGGCTCGATGAGGGTTATCCCCCCAAGACCTCTGATATGACGCCTGTCGTGCTGAAAATGAAGAGAGCAAACCTCGACGTTGTCATCCTTAACTCCTACACCTCTGATGCCATTCTTCTCATCAGGACCATTGCTGATCAGCGTGTCAACCCCATAGCTTTTCTTGGCAGTTCCTCAGGGTACTCCGACCCCTCATTTATCAAAGAAGTGGGCAAGCTGGCGGAATACTTCTTTGATCTCACCGAATGGACTACAGACCTTAAGCATTCGCCGTTAGTGCAACAGAAGAACGCTGCCTACAAGAAGTGGAACAAGGATAACAGGGATTTCAACGGTGGAGCAGCCTTCTGCTACGCAAGCACCTACATTCTCTACGAGGCTTTGGAGAAAGCCGCCTCTTATGACCCCAAGAAGATCCGTGATGCCTTTGCAACTATCAAGATCACAAAAGGCCCTGCCATGATGATCCCCTGGACTCCCATCGAATTCGACGCCGAGGGACAGGCTAAAGGCGCTCGTATGCTTGTGGTTCAGTACCGGGATGGGCAGCGGAGGTCTGTATGGCCGGCGGAGATTGCATCGAACAAGCCCGTTTGGCCTGTTCCCAAATGGGAGGAGCGAAAGTAACAAAGGGACGCTGGAGAGCAAAGGAGCCCAGTAAGGTACATTGTACTGAGCGCTACGAGGTAGCGTACGTGATTGGTTTTATCGAAGCCACGATCAGCGGCATTTTAATGGGTGGGCTCTATGGGTTCATAGCCGTGAGTCTCAGTCTTATATTCGGGGTCGCCAAGATTGTCAACTTCGCCCATGGAGCCCTCTTCATGGTGGCTATGTTCCTCGTCTATTGGATCCTCGTTCTTCTCAAAGTAGACCCGTATCTTTCGTCGCTGATCGCTGCCGGTTTTCTCTTTTTCTTCGGCTACTTCTTCCAGAGGCTCTTCATCGAGCCCATCTTGAGGCGGGAAAAAGAGACCGCCCCTCTTACCGTGATCCTTCTCACCTCCGGCCTCATGATGATCATTGAGAATGTTGCCCTGCTCCTTTTTGGAGCTGATTACCGGACGGTGAAGACAGGGTACACGGGTAAAGTCTGGGAGATAGCGGGACTCTTCATCGCTCAGCCGCGCATGATCGGTTTCGTCCTTTCCCTCGTTCTTATTCTACTTTTGGAACTCTATCTGAGAAAGACCAATTTGGGTCGTGCGATCCGGGCTACTTCTCAGGATAGAGAGGCGGCTCGGTTGATGGGTATTGATGATTACAGGGTGTACAAAATAACCTTCGGCGTGGGCGGGACCATGCTTGGCTTCGCAGCGGCCTTCCTGGTCCCTTTTTACTTTGTCCATCCCGCAGTAGGTGAGCTTTTTGTTCTGAAGTCCTTTGTGATCGTCGTCCTTGGAGGCCTTGGTAGTATCACAGGTGCCTTTCTTGCGGGCATCATCGTAGGCATCATTGAATCCTTGGGCGCACAGTTCATAAATTCTGCACTGGTTGAGTCACTCATCTTTATCATTTTTATCGGCTGTCTCGTAGTGAAACCGACAGGTCTCCTGGGGAAACAGAGAGAGTAGTTATGTCCTGGAATCGCACTTTTCCCGCTGTTGCAGTATCAGTCGCCGTTTTATTCCCTTTCGTTATGAGAGATCCCTACTTCTTACATGCAGCCATAACAGTACTTCTGTTTGCGTTCCTTGCTTCAAGCTGGAACATCATCGGGGGATTGGCCGGGCAACACTCCTTTGGCCACTCGGTTTTCTTTGGTATCGGTGCCTATGTTTCCACCATTCTCTTTATTTACTGGAATGTGCCACCGTTTCTTGGCATGATCGTAGGGGGCATCATCGCGGCTATTGCAAGTATTGGGATCGGATATCCCTGTTTCAAGTTGCGGGGTCCCTACTTTGCCCTCTCTACCCTTGCGTTTACCGAGATCTTCCGTATCATAGCCACGACAACCGAGCAGGTTGGACCCGTTGACTTCAAGGGTGCGGCAGGTATCCTCATTCCTTTTCGGCCAGGCAACTCTTTCGTCAACTTCCAGTTCGCTGAAAAGGCTTACTATTACTACATCATTCTGGCCATGCTAATCCTCATCCTCTTTATCCATAATTGGATCGAGAAATCGAGATGGGGGCTTTATTTGGCTGCAATTAGGGACAATGAAGATGCTGCCCGCTCAATTGGCATAAACGCAAGGCGGTTCAAAATTCTCGCCTTGATGATCAGTGCTTTCTTTGGCGCCATGGCAGGAACATTCTACGCACAGTTTTTTCTCTATATCGAGCCCATCCTTTTTAGCTCAGCCCTCTCCATTGAGATTCTCCTCATAGCAATCGTCGGAGGGGCAGGAACCTTGATGGGGCCATTCCTTGGCTCTCTTATTCTCACGCCAATCAGCGAGCTCACACGAACCTACTTGGGTGGAACTTACGCGGGCGTGCAACTGATCATTTATGGAGGTGTTCTCGTCGCAGTTATGATGTTCGCTCCACAAGGGATCATTCCTCCCCTTGCCAAACGATATCGCAAGCTTTTTGAGAGGAGGGCGTAACAGGTTATGGCATTCTTTGAGATCAAGGCCCTCCAGAAGCAGTTCGGCGGACTGGTCGCAATCCGGGATCTGAATATGTCCATCGAGCAGGGGGAGATCGTTGTCCTCATTGGACCGAATGGGGCGGGAAAAACCACGCTCTTCAACGTCATCACGGGAGTATACGTTCCCAAGCGCGGCCAAATTCTTTTCAAAGGAAGAAACCTTGTGGGAATGGGACCAGATAAAATCTGCCGGAGAGGTATAGCTCGGACATTTCAAATTGTCAAACCCTTTCATACCCTCACTGTGCTCGACAATACGAAGGTGGCTGCCTTCTGCCGGATCAAATCTCATGAAAAAGCTACCCAAACCTCCATCGGAATCCTCCAGTTCTTGGGATTAGAAGACAAAGCCCATATTCCTGCCGAGCATCTTACCCTTACCCAGAAGAAAAAACTTGAACTAGCGAGGGCCCTTGCTACCCAGCCCCAATTCCTGCTTCTCGATGAAACTTTGGCCGGACTTAATGCCACGGAGATCGAGAGTATGATTGAAACGGTGCGAAAGATCCGTGAGGAAAAAGGGGTAACCATTCTCGCTGTAGAACATGTCATGCGTGCAGTGATGAAGATTTCAGATCGTGTCGTGGTGATAGACCAGGGTCATAAGATTGCAGAAGGGCCTCCGGAGGAGGTCGTCCGAAACCCAGAAGTCATCAAGGCCTATTTAGGAGAAGAATATGGCCATACTTGAGATCGAAAAACTTAACACCTATTATGGTGAATTCCAGGCCCTTCGGGAAGTCTCACTAAAGGTAGAGGAGAAAACGCTCGTTGGTATTGTGGGGGCCAATGGTGCCGGGAAGTCAACTCTTCTGAGAACTATTACCGGGTTGTCTCCTGCTCAATCTGGCCATATCCGTTTTAAAGGGATCTTTATCGAAAGACTCCCTACTTTTGAGATTGCAAAACTCGGAATTGCCCTTGTTCCGGAAGGCAGGAGGCTTTTCCCTTATATGACAGTTATTGATAATCTTCTATTAGGGACTTTTCTGAGTCATGATAGTGAAAGAACTGAGAATATCCTCCAGACGATTTTCGACTTTTTCCCCATCCTAAAGGAGAGAAAATCACAGCTGGCTGGAACCCTTAGCGGAGGGGAGCAGCAGATGCTGGCCATTGGAAGGGGTTTGGCGGGAAATCCCCAGATCTTTATGCTAGATGAGCCTTCCCTCGGATTAAGCCCTAAAATGGTCTCCCAAATCTATCGGATTATTGGGATGATCAAGTCTATGGATATCACCATTATCCTTGTCGAACAGAATGTGGAATCGTGCCTCCGAATCGCAGAAGAAGCCTACATCCTGGAGAATGGTTCTATCGTTCTGGAGGGAAAAGGGGAAGATCTTCTCACGAAGGAGGAGGTGCGCACGGCCTATCTTGGACTCTAATTTTTGAAGAGAGTTGCAGATTTCGCCTATTTGGTACAGGTAAGATTTGTGGATCAAGAATTTTAAACAAGATCATTTAAGATTATTCACTTTTCCCTTGCGGAAAGTACAAAGGGTAATGGCAATTTATTCAGTTTCTTTCTAAAAATCCTCATTCATCGAATGAGAAAGAAGATACTGCTTTTCGTCATTCGTTAGGAGGAATGGCTCATAAAAGGAGTATATGATGGATCATGATCTTCGGTTCGTGATTAATCTCTTCGAGAAATCGGGTGACCTCCTTCATATCAAAGAGGAATTCGATCCACGATACGAGATTGCTGCAGCTCTTCTCCATAGACCTAAGGGGCCTGCATTATTATTTGATTGTGTGAAAGATTACTCCATCCCTGTGGTTGGAAACCTTCTCAACACACGTAGAAAGTATGGACTTTCACTTGGAATTTCTGAGAATCAAACTTTTTCCCATACAGTTCAAGGTCTTACCCATCCGGTCAAACCTATTGAGGTCTTTGGAGGTCCATGCCAGGAGATTATGATTCTGGAAAAGATCGATCTCCTTAGTATCCTCCCTGTGCCAAACCTCTGTGAAAAGGATCGGAATCCCTATATTACAGCAGGGGTGCTTATTGCCAAAGATCTTCAAACTGGAGCAAGAAACGTATCAATCAATAGGTTGCAGGTCAAAGGGCCAAACCAATTGATGGTTGGCATGTCACCTTCTCATCATCTTTATCAATTGTTGAAAAAGGCGGAAGCCATCGGAAGGAAATTACCTGTGGCGATCGCCATTGGTCTTCATCCTGCTATTCTTGTAGCTGCTTGTATGTATGTCGAAATGGGATTTGATGAACTTGAGATTGCAGGAGGGCTTTTACGAGAGCCGATCGAGATAGTTCGGGGGAAGACTGTGGATGTGGAAGTTCCAGTTTATTCTGAGATTGTTATTGAAGGAGAGATTGACCCTTTAAGGTTGGAAGAAGAAGGACCTTTTGGAGAATACAGTGGTCTTTATGAATCGTATGGAAAATCTCCCATGATGAACGTGACAGCTATAACGCATCGCAAAAATCCCATCTTCCAGGTTATCGTCCCAAGCAAACATCCAGAACATCTTCTCACTGGATCGGTAGCCATCGAAGCGAGTCTCTTTCAATCCGTTAAAAAAGTAATTCCAAATCTTAAAGAAGTGGTTATCACTGAAGGGGGGTGTGGTCGTCTCCATGTCATCCTTTCTGTTTCCCAGCAAAAGCCCGGTGAAGCCCCAAAGGCCATTTTAGCCGTTTTTGCAAATCTCAATCTTGCCAAGTCAGTCATTGTTGTTGATGATGATATCGACCCGCGTGACCCAATTCATGTTGAATGGGCCACAGCAACTCGGATGAGGGCTGATCGGGATATCATTATCAACCCTGGTGTAAAAACCGATCGTTCAGAACCTCTCGAGGAATTGATGACCGTTGCAAAGATGGGAATTGATGCCACAAAGCCTTATGATCTACCTCCGGAGATGTTTGAAGTGGCAGATGTCCCGAAGGAGATGAAAGACAGGGTTGCACGGAAACTTAAATGGATAAATCTTTAAGGAGAAGGTACCCCATATGATCATAATATTAGAGAGATGACATAGGGTTATGTACATTTATTGTGGTTGTTTAAATAATTATGGAGAAGAAATATGAAGATCGTTAGAGATCCAAAACTTTGTCATGGATGCCGAGCCTGTGAATTGATGTGTTCTTTTCACCATCGTAGAGCCATCTATCCCGAGTTTTCAAGCATCCGCATATTGAGAGATAATGCAACGGGCAATATTTCGTGGACCCTTGAAAGGACCTGCGACGAGTGCAAAGGGGAGGTTCAACGCTTCTGTGAAAGGTACTGTCTTTATAAGGCGATAAAAGGGGTGGTCGCATGAGTAACGTTCAAATTCGCGGTGGTCTGGCAGGAAAAATTTTAAGAGTCGACCTTAATAGTGGATATATCTGGACTGAAGAGACAGAAAAATATGCTCAACGCTGGATCGGAGGGAGGGCAATCAATTCCTATATTCTTTTCGATGAGATGGATCCGAAGACAAAGTGGTCTGATCCTGAGAATCTACTTATTTTTGGCGTAGGAAGCCTAGTAGGTACTTCGCCGGGCGGGTGCCGAGTATCAGTGGACACAAAGAGTGTTTTTAATAATGGAAAGGGCTCAGCAAATGTAGGAGGCCATTTTGGAGCCGAGTTGAAATACGCTGGATTTGATCATGTGGTTGTCACAGGTAAGGCGGAAAAACCAGTTTACCTCTGGATTTCGGATGGAACGGCCGAAATAAGGGATGCCAAAGGTTTATGGGGAAAGACAACTTATGAGACTGAGGAAACACTCCACCGGGAACTGGGTGATAAACGCATCAGAGTGGCTTGTATCGGGCCGGCGGGTGAAAAGCTGGTGAAAGGTTCTATCATCTTAGTGGATCGTGCTAAAGCTGCCGGAGGATCGGGTGTTGGATGCGTCATGGGAAGCAAGAATCTGAAAGCCCTTGCCGTGCGGGGTCACGGGTCTATCAGGATTGCAGAACCACAGGCCTTTCTCGGTGCGGTTGATGACGCCCAACAAAAGGTGAATGACTCTCCCACCAGCAAGAGGATACAACAAGAAACACTGGCAGGGGTCTTCTATTCTGATGAAAGGGGTCCCTCGTGGGATCTTCTCTTTGTGACCAGGAATGGACAAGACGATTACTGGGAAATCGAAAAGAGAAAGAGGATAATGGATCTGAAAAGCGGTGCCCCGCGTTATCGAAAAAAGGTTCTGGCCTGTTTCAACTGCCCCATCGGCTGCATGCCCTTTTCTGAGATCGATGAGGGAAAATTTCAGGGCACGAAAGGAGAAGGCTTCTGGGTGAACACACTCATGTCCGCCAGCTTCCTTGATATCTCGGATCCGCAAGCCATGCTAAAGGCCTGGCTTCTGATGAACCAGATGGGCCTGGATGGCGATTTTACGGCTGGCATGTCGGCCTGGGCTTATGAATGCTATGAGAAGGGAATGCTTACTTCAGAGGATACGGATGGCCTCCACCTAGAGTGGGGGAATTCCGATGCCTTTATCACGTTAATTGGAAAATTGGCTTACCGCGAGGGTATTGGCGATCTCCTGGCAGAAGGCCCCATTGAGGCTGCAAAAAAGGTAGGAAGAGGATCTGATTATTTTGCAATCCACATGAAGGGACAGCCCTCGATTGAACCTTTCCGTATTCCCAAAGGTTGGGGTCTTGGGGTAGCCACCTCACCGGTGGCAGGTAGACATCTCAGGGGTTCCATCCTGGGAAGTAGTCGCTTCGGGCCCAAGGGAGCTTCCTTCGAGCCCCATCTCTACCAGGATCAGGCCAAGTATGTTTACTGGCAGGGACTCACTAAAGAGATCGAAGATCTCACGGGGATCTGTGTCTACGTGGGTACATGGTCTGGCGCACATGCGCTGGAGGTCTCTGATTATGTTGCTCTGCTTAATTCGACAATGGGCCTTAGCTTAAGTGAAGAAGAGTTGATGGGAGTAGGAAAACAGAGTCGAAATCTTGAAAAAGCTTTCAATACCCTTCATACCAACTTAGGTCGGCAGGATGACTATCCTCCAAGGAGATATATGGAAGAACCGGTCAAATCTGGTCCGTATAAAGGATACCGTTGCGAGAGAGAAAAATGGGATGAGATGTTGGAGGAATTTTATGAATTACAAGGCTGGGATAAGAAAACAGGCCTCCAGACCCGGAAGGGTCTTGAGGAACTCGAGATGGAAGATATCGCGAAGAAGCTCGAAAAAGCTTACAGACTAATCAATAAATAGTCTGAGAAGATGTTAAAAAATACGACCATGAGGGAAATGCAATGAAGGTTATGATTCAACTCAGTGTGAATGGGATTCTCTACAAATGCGAGGTGGCAGATCCTGCAAAGACATTGCTTCAGGTGATTCGGGAGGATTTGGGCCTTACCGGCACGAAAAGCGGATGTGAAAGGGGAGAATGCGGAGCCTGTACTGTTTTGGTGGACGGATTGGCCATGAATTCATGCTTGATGCCTGCAATAGAAGCTGAAGGGAAAGAAATTCTGACCATTGAAGGTTTAGCTCAGAGTGGCCAATTACACCCTCTCCAAGAAAGGTTTATTGAATTAGGGGCTATTCAGTGCGGTTTCTGCACTCCGGGGATGATCATGACAGCAAAAGCTCTTTTGGATAGAAATCCTAAACCTACGGAAGAAGAAGTTCGTCGTGAGATAGCGGGGAACTATTGCCGTTGCACAGGGTATGACAAAATTGTCGAGGCTATTCTAGCAGCTGCCGAATAGCATTCAAATTATTGTTTTTGAATTGAAACTATTATTCTGGAAGAAGAGAAGTTGTGAGGAATAATCTATGGAAGGAAGAGAAACAAGAATTATTGGAGAAAGGTTCCCAAAAGTTGAGGCTCTCCGAAAAGCTACAGGAGAACTTAAATTTTCAGGAGATATATTTTTCCCAAATATGTTACATGCCAAGATCTTAAGAAGTCCCTATGCCCATGCCAAGATTAAACATATTGATGTCAGCAAGGCCTTGAAGCTAACGGGCGTTAAAGCAGCTATTACCCATAAAGATGTTCCTAAGATTCCCACGATGCATCAGTTCCTTCATGTGCCTTCCCATATGTATTATGACAGCTTTCTTTTAGAAGAAAAGGTGAGACACTATGGAGACCGCGTGGCTGCAGTCGCTGCTACGACACCCGAAATTGCAGAAGAGGCCTTAGAGTTAATTCATGTAGAATATGAGCCCCTTCCAGCCGTTTTGGATCCATTAGAATCTATAAGGGAGGGGGCTGCCATTATTCATAACATCGCATGGAGAGGAGGAAAAGCAATTGAGATAAGGAACAATATTGTGGGAACACGAGAGATTGAGATTGGAAATATTGAAAAGGGATTTCGGGAGGCTGACTTAGTCATTGAAAATGCATTTAAGACGTCCAGGCCAAATAATGCACCCTTAGAGAGGACTACAGTGATCTGTGTTCCTGGATCAGGAGGAGGGATAGAAATTTATGGAACTACACAGGGAATCCACGCTATGCGAATGAACATAGCCAGTTCTCTTGGGCTTCCTTTGCATAAGGTTAATTGCCACCGGGTATACCTTGGTGGCTCATTTGGAGCTCACATCCATACGGGTTGGATTGAACCGATCTGTGCTTTTTTAGCTCTTATGACAGGTAGACCGGTTAGGGGAGAAAAAAGTAGGGAAGAAATGTTTCTTTCCTGCGGTCGGCATCCAATGATCATGACATTGAAAACAGGGGCCAAGAAAGATGGCACACTAACCGCCCAGTATCTTGATGTTATTGATGAAACTGGAGCATATGCTGTGAGTGGAGAATCTAAAATGGTGCTCGCGGGGGGCTGGTTTTTTTCTATGTATAAGTGTCCAAATCTTAAGTTTACCGGGAAAACTGTTTATACAAACACACCACCGCTGACAGCTATGAGGGGTGCCGGAAACCCTCAAGTCAATTTTGCTGTGGAATCACAAATGGACATCATTGCAGGAGAACTGGAGATAGACCCCGTTGCGCTAAGACTAAAGAACCATATTGACAAAGGAGATACCTTTTATGGACAAGGCCCTGATGTAATTTGTGTGGTCCAAAGTTGTGGAACAGCGGAGCTATTGATAAAGGGAGCCAAAGCAATAGGGTGGCATAAAAGAAATGATCACGAGACAAATAGGCCATGGGTGAGGAGGGGGATTGGAATGGCCCGAGGATTTCATACATCAGGAGCTGGCTCTCCTAAACCATCTAAATTTATTATGGACTACAGTGGAGCTATCGTGAAGATGAATGAGGATGGAACAGCTGTTCTGATCAATGCTGCAGCAGATACGGGGGGAGGGAGCCTTAGCGCGCATGCAGCGATAGTTGCGGAGGAGTTGGGATTAAATTACGAAGATGTGCTCGTTTATATGGGAGATACGGAAATGACCCTGTTCGATGTCCCAACGCATGCAAGCAGGGGAACTTATGGAGCAGGATTACCCGTTAAAAAGGCTTCCGAGAAGATAAAACAAATATTACTCACGTGGGCAGCAAGGATACTCGAGGCCTCTGTGGAAGATCTGATTGTGGGAGAAGGAAAGATATTGGTTGCTGGAGATCCAAAAAGGTGGGTAACTATAAAAGAAGTAGTTCAAACGGCCCAAACCAGTGGATGGGGAAGTGTTGCAGCAGAAGTATCGCTGAGGCCGGATGCCTGCCCCCCCCATTTTACAGTGTGTTTTGTAGAGGTGGAAGTAGATACTCAGACCGGACATGTTAAGATTTTGCGAGCCATAACAGGAGCAGATGTAGGAACACCTATCAATCGAAACGGTGTTGAGGGCCAGATCGCAGGCGGGCTTCATATGGGTCTAGGGTTCGCTCTCTTAGAAGATACCCGCTTCGATAAGAATACAGGAAGACTTTTGAACCCGAACTTTCGTGATTACAAAACCTTGACTTCGCTCGATATGCCTCAAATAGAAATGATTATCGCAGATACTTTTGAACCCAGTGGTCCTTTTGGCGCAAAAGGGGTGGGAGAAGGGGCTACCAATCCAGTGGCAGCTGCCGTGGCCAATGCTATCTACAATGCAGTTGGAGTAAGGATAAAGGATCTACCAATTAGTGTAGAAAAGATTTTAAAGGTTCTTAATAGGAGAGAAATTTCTGGCAATATTAAGTGATTGAAAGATGAGAAGATTTCTCATCCTTAGAAACACAGAAATAGGATGATTTATGATTCAATTCGATTATTATGAATAAAAAGATTGACGAGGTTTGTAGACTGTTGTCGAAAGATGAGACAATGTCAGAATATTGGTTTGAAGACTCGGATCTGATTCCAAAGATAAGATGGATGTAAGGTCGTCTGGAAATGCCATATAATAGCGTCTAACTAGAAAACAATCACACTCGTGAAGAGATTTGAACCAAATCTTGATAGGATCCATCGGGATATCATTAAAATGTCTGATTTCACTTTACCTGAGGAATCAGGCTATACACGTATTTCTTTCTCATTGATGGACAAGCAGGCAAGAAAACATATCGCCCTTTTGATGGAGGATGAGGCAAAACTTACAATCAGGATTGATCCAGCAGGAAATCTAATTGGAAGAAGGGAAGGAAGGAATCAAGAGCCAGCTATATTAGTAGGATCACATATTGATACTGTTAGAGGAGGCGGGAGATTTGACGGGATTGCGGGTGTGATAGCAGGCATTGAAGTTGGCAGAAGATTTGAGGAAGAGGGGATAAGAACGATTCATCCTTTAGAGGTCGCTGTCTTTTTAGCCGAAGAACCATCTCCATTTGGTATTTCAACAATTGGGAGTCGAGGGATGGTAGGGAAACTTTCTCCGGACCTTCTTTCATCTCTTAGAGATAATGAAGGAAGGACATTGGGAATGGCGATAAGGGAAATGGGGGGGGATCCAGAAAGAATTACAGAGGCTAAAAGATCTTCAGGTGACATATTTTCTTTTTTGGAGGTTCACATAGAACAGGGCCCTCTTCTTTCCTCTCGGGGAATTCCCATTGGTGTTGTTACAGGAATTGTAGGTATAGTCAGAGGCGAGATTGAAGTGGTTGGAAGAAATGATCATGCGGGAACAACACCTATGTGGGACAGAAAAGATGCCTTGGCCGCTGGAGCAGAAGTGGTCCTTGCTCTTGAAGGAGTCTGTAAGGGATTAGATGGAATTGTAGGGACAATAGGAAAAATCGAAATTTCTCCAAATTCATTAAATGTTATACCCGGCACAGCAACTTTAGGGATGGAGATTCGAAGCCTTCAGAAGAGTCTCCTGAATCAAGCGATTTCTCTTTTTAAAGATGAATTGGATCGGATTGTTAAGAGAAGAAAAGTAACAATCAACTTAAAGACCAAATTAAGCTCCAAGCCGGTGATCTTTAACTCAAAAATGGTAGGACGGATTGTAAGAGTATGTGAAAAACTTAATATACCTTATCTGGAGTTGCCGTCCGGAGCCGGTCACGATGCAAATCATTTAGCCGAAATTACACCCACCGGTATGATCTTTGTCCCCTCGAAAGACGGAAGAAGTCATTGCCCTGAAGAATGGAGCGAATTTGAAAATATAGGTTTGGGAGTAGAAGTACTCGCAAATACGATTATCGAATTGGATAAAGAGGAAGCGTTATGAGAAATCGTGTTTTTGATCTATCCATTACGGGTAATATTTTATATGGGAGTCACGTGATAGAGGGTGGAACATTACTCTTAGAAAAAGAGAAAATTTCGGCAATCACCGACAATTCAAAAGGTTTTCATTCAAAAAACCATATCGACGCAAATGGTAAATGGATATTGCCTGGGGTCATCGACAGTCACGTCCATTCTTTAAGCTATCCAGGCGAAGGCTTTTACAATTCAACCCGGTCGGCCGCTGCTGGGGGTGTAACAACCATTATAGACATGCCAGTGGATGCACCAAAAGGAATTGCTACACTGGAGTCTTTAAAGAACAAGATTGTTTTGGTTGAAAAAGAGAGCCTAGTTGACGTAGCCCTTCTTGGTTCAGTGAAGAACGATACTCTTGAGAATATTCCCTTACTGAAGGAGGAGGGGGTTTGTGGATTCAAGTTGGCCCTTTTTCATACTGATTCTGACCGTTTCCCTCGAGTGCATGATGGGCAATTATTAGAGGCGTTCTCAATTATTAGAGAAACAGGGCTTCCTGCAGGGGTTCATGCAGAGAATGACGAGATTATTAAACTACTAATAGAAAAGTATATTAGAGAGGGAAGGACTTACCCTCGTGCACATTGTGAGACGAGGCCTGATGTTTCTGAAACAGAGAGTATTCTCAAAGCTCTTGAATTTGCCCAGGCCACAAGGGTGAGACTGCATTTGTACCATGTGAGCTGTTCTCGTTCTATCAGGCTTGCAAAGTATTTCAAGGAGGATGGATGTTCCGTCACATCAGAAACTTGTCCTCACTACCTCATTTTTTCTGAAGAGGATATGGATAAGCTTGGGTCAAGGATTCGAATTAACCCACCAGTTAGAAAGAAAATTGAATTGGGCCTCCTTTGGGATCAACTGTCTAGGCATGAAATTGATTGTGTAAGTTCGGATCATGCTCCTTGGCCACTTGAAATGAAAAGTAAACCATCGATCTTCGAAAATGCTTGTGGGGCACCGGGTGTTGAGGTACTTCTGCCTCTATTATTCAGTGAAGGCGTAGTTGAGGGTAAAATTTCAGTCATTAAACTCTCACAAGTTCTTTCTGAGAATCCTGCCAGGATCTTTCATCTTTTTCCCAAGAAGGGCATCCTAGCTCCTGGTAGCGATGCCGATATTGTTATTTTAGACCCAAAAAAGAAAAAAATCATAAGAGCTGAGGAAATGCACACAAAAGCGGGATGGACGCCCTATGAGGGCATGGAGGTTGCCGGGGCAGTCGAGATGACCATTCTTCGCGGTAAAATTATTTTTCAAGAGGGCAGGATAATGGAAGGAAATGGATATGGTTTATTTGTCCGTCCTCTAAAATGAAGGAGAATTTATTGTATGATAATCGAGTATTTTCGACCGAAATCTATTGAAGAGGCCATCTCACTATCTCAACGTTATGGAGAAAAAGCCAAGTATATTGCCGGCGGTACTGACGTTATTGTCAAAATCAAAGACAGGCAAATTCGGCCGCAATATTTGATATCTTTAAAGCATATTCCAAATATTGATCAAATTAGATACGAAAATGGGGAATTGAAAATAGGATCTCTGGTTACTCATCGAAAATTGGAGCTCTCTCCAGTTATTCGGAAACATTTTCCTATTTTGATTGATGCTGTTGAAAATATAGGCTCTGTCCAAGTTCGCAATATCGCGACTATCGGGGGGAATATTGCCAATGCAGCCCCTTCAGCCGATGGGGCAATACCGTTAATCACTCTCGGAGCATTCGTCCATATAGTTGGGCCCAAAGGTGAAAAAACTGTGCCTCTGGAAGATATTTTTATTGGTCCTGGACAAACATCGTTGGAGCATGGAGAAATCCTTATAGAATTCAGGATTCCCAAATTATCACCTAGGACGGGAGCAGCTTATTGGAAACACATGCGAAGAGCAGCCATGGAACTTCCTCTATTGGGAGTCGCTGTTCTAATCTTTTTAGAAGATGATTTCACAACCTGTAAAGATGCTAGAATTGGTTTAGGAGTATTGGCTCCAACCCCCATACGGGCCAAAAATGCAGAACAGTCATTGAAAGGGAAGAAAGTCACTGATGATCTGTTGAAACATGCAGGGGAAGTTGCAGCAAAAGAATGTAAGGCAAGGGATAGCTTTCGAGGAGAAGCTTGGTATCGCAGAGCCTTGGTAGAAGTTCTAATTCAACGTGTGACCAAAATATCCATCGAGAGAGCAAAGAAATTTCTTCCCATTTAAGTTGGCGGCGAGAAAACGATTGGTTCTTGGTGGAGGCGCGTGACCAGAATAAGTGTCTCAATTCTTAACAGATTGAAATTCATAGATATTTTTTAGAGAATTCCTTTTGGAAAGTATATGGAAAGTATCCCCTTTTCTATTTGTATTCGTCCTTTATATGGACAACCATGCAGTTCCAAACTACAAAAACTCCTGCCCATTAGTGATTACCCTCCGGATTTCCCTTCACCCCACCAGAACCATGGGAGAACGCATCAAAAGATGGAGGTTGGAACAGGGATTATTCCAGAGGAATCTCGCCAAGTTAATTGGGGTTGATGAGATGAGCATCGTTAATTGGGAAACCGGCAAGACAGAGCCAAGAAAGATGAATTTGGAGAAATTGAAGGCAATTTTGAGAAGTCAAAGGTAGGATTTGGCTCATAACCCGAAGGTCGATAGTTCAAATCTAGCCCCCGCTACCAAATAATTTTAGAGAGTTAGAAGATATTGAAACGCTTCTAACTCTTTTTTATACCGTTTTCTAATGGATTTCTAACGGAATTAACAAAAATAGTTCGAAGTTAATCCTTTCTTTTACAGCCCTACCTTAATTGTGAATTGACAGAAATTGATTCGTTCGATTAGAATTACCTCCGGCAGAAGATAAGATCGTTCTTTCGTCGAGCCAGCTTTTGATAGCCACCTAAAGAACACTTGGAGGGCCAAGTATAGGAATAGACATTATGAGAGACATTCTGTTCGAGCCTACAAAAATAAAGAATATGGATTTGCGAAACCGGTTTGTCAGGTCAGCGACCTATGACGGTTGTGCGGATAAAGGTTATGTTACAGAGAAGCAAGTGAATTTGTATGAAACTCTTGCCGAAGGTGGAGTAGGACTTATT
>Ga0209777_10003660_pt1 | contig 18824 bp, 33 predicted proteins | sample FrelakmetHBP12HB_FD_187147 | JGI IMG/M metagenome (GOLD analysis project Ga0209777, IMG submission 187147) | Freshwater lake sediment microbial communities from the University of Notre Dame, USA, for methane emissions studies -HBP12 HB (SPAdes)... | ecosystem: Environmental > Aquatic >...
ATAGATGGATAGAACTTGCTAAAGGAGTCAAATAATGGATGATATTCATTACCTAGAGCCAGTTCAAATACATGCCATAATTGATGCAATACCTTCTGTATCAAAGCATCCAGAACGGGACATGCTTCTTCTAGAAGTTATGTGGCAAACAGGCGCCCGTGTTGGAGAAGCTACAACACTTCTTCCAGAGCATGTAGGCATGACTTCGCTTGTTCTAAAAAACCTCAAGCAGAGGAAACGTGTGAGGAAGACAGATGGCAAGTATGTCAAAGAACACGACCCAAATGCTATCAAGGAAGTGGAGATATCTGAAGAGCTTTGTACTAAGGTCAAGGAATACTGCAAAGAGAATAACATACAACCTGGTCAATGGGTCTTTCCTTCCAACCACACTAAATCAAAACCAATTGCCAGATGGTATGTGTGGAATATAATGAACAAAGCTTCTGAACATGCTCAGGTATTTGTATTTGGCAAAAAGAATCCTGCAACCGGGGGAGTGTTTAAAGGGGCCTATCCACATTTGTTTAGGCATTCTTGCGCTTGTCATCTTTTAGACCAAACAGATAATATAATGCTAGTAAAGGAGCATCTAGGACATGCTAACATATCTACTACACAAGGGTATGCACATATTAAGCAAACAAAAATAAAAAAATCCATTAGAGGAATAGAATGGTAGGTTCTATATTATTTATTAAAGTTTTTGAGGTGATATAATGCCATGGCCAAAAGGAAAACCAACATGGAATAAAGGTCTAAATGTAGATACCGATAAACGTGTTAAACCTGCCTGGAATAAAGGATTGACTAAAGATGTGGACAATCGTGTATTAAAATATTCAGAAACTATGAAGGGGCATTTAGTTTCAGAGGAGACTCGAACAAAATTAAGAAACGTACCGAGATTGAAAGGTTCAGATAATCCACTTTTTGGTATTCTTAGAAGTAAGGATACTTGCCAAAAAATAAGTGATAAAGCTAAAGGAAGAAAATGGACATTGGAAAGAAGAGATAGATGTTCTGCTATGAGGAAAGGTAAAAGGACAGGAAAAGACAATTCAATGTATGGCAAGAGACATACACCAGAGGCTATACTAAAAATGCGACAAAGTACATTAGATACTTACAAGAAACGACCTGAACTAAAAACACAAATAAGAGAAACTGCTAAAGCTAACTTTATAAAACATCCTGAAAAAAGATTGTATATGAGGCAAGTTGCTCTTAAATTATGGCAAGATAAAGATTATGCTCACAGAGTCATTAGTAATAGTCATAGAACAATGGGTTCTAAGAAGTCGCCAAGTTCACCAGAACAGAAAATGATTGTTTTATTAGAAACCATATTACCTGGAGAATATAAATTCACAGGCAATAGTGGCATTATTATTGGCGAAGTATGCCCAGACTTTTGTCATATATCTAAGAACAAAATAATTGAGGTGTTTGGTAGATACTGGCATACTTTACAATCAAACTCCTGGCATCAGACAGAAATTGGTAGGATAGAAATATATAAACAGTGTGGTTATCAATGTCTAGTTGTATGGGAAGAGGAATTGAATAAGGATAAAGAAAACATTCTTATTAAGAAAATAATAGAATTTACAAATGATAATTATTTTCAAACCAGAGAAGTTGAAAAGGTCTATTAAGAATATAGAGTGGTAAGGAGGAGATATGTCAGAGATAGAAAGCAAACTAGATGAACTACTAAAGAGTATAAGTGGCGGTTGTCCTTGTAGTGAATGTAGAAAGAAGCATACTGATTTGATTCTCGCCCTCATCGCCGCAGATAGGGCTGGGCTGGTGGAAAGAATACACGAATTAGAGCAAGAATTAAATAGCAGACCAAATAGTATTACTCACGATGATAGTAGCATAAAACACTTCTCATCGGGTAATGCTCCTGAGTTCGATGGTATTAAACATTTTCAAGATTAAAAGATTCAGCCTTGAAGGGAGAGGTGGGGAAATGAAAGTAAAGAAATACCGCAAGAAGCCCGTAGTAATTGAGGCAGTGCAGTTTGATGGGAGTCCAAAATCATTTGAAGATGTAGGTATCTTCTGTGGTGAATCTGCTTTATACGCAGTTGTAGAGCATGAGCCAACAATAGCAATAATGACACTTGAAGGAATAAGCTATAACTTATCTGATGGCGATTGGATTATCAAGGGTGTTAAAGGAGAGTTCTATCCTTGTAAGCCTGATATATTCCAAGCAACTTATGAGGAGGCTAGTAATGGATAAGAAGATGATGATATGCCCAAAGGCAAAGGAATGTAATGAACTCTGTCTGAGAAAAACTCCCCATAGGTGTAGCCAGATTGGAGATGGAACACTATGCAGGAAGGCAGAATGGAAACAAGATAGTTGTAACAATAAGTGTATTCCCTATGTAGAGCCATGCACAGAAAGCCGTAGCCTAGAGGACATAGAACATTGTTGCGGAGAGCCATCCCCAAAGGATAAGGTTTGCACTAGCTGTGAAAATTCTGCTACGTGCCAGATAAAGTCACAGCCTGAGCCTATGCCACTAATAGGGTTCGGAGATTTGAAGGTCATTCAAAAGTGTCATATATGGGAGCCGAGTATTGAAGATGTAGAAATGGCACAGCGAGACGCAGATATGGCTTGGTACCTTGAGAAAGTCCAGCAGGTGCGGAAGGCGTTGCTTAAAGAGCTAGAGGACAAGGGATTACTGAGACATTCTAAGGATTGGAATACACTAGATGAGATATCTCCATTGCCTTGTGTATCTTGGTGTAAGTTGTGTGAGTTCCAAAGGGCAATGGCAGAGAAGGAGTAGGGCGATGAGTGATATATGCCTAGCTTGGAAGTCCTGTGAAGAATCTTGCAACGAGAAGCATCCTCATCAGCACAATGGTAAATGTGAACTTCGCCCTAGATATACTTGCCCTGCTTGCTTCTCAATGGAAATAACTAAATGCAAAACTTGTGGACTAGAGTATGTCCCACTTCTGGATATGACTTCTTCAGGAGAGTGTAAGAAATGTTGGATTAAAAGGAACGGAGGATAGACCATGAGTACATTCAGGGAAGCAATTAAGGAGATACAACGTACTTGCCCTGCTAGAAATGAGTATGACTTTGTAAAAGAGAATTGTCCTTATTATCCTGCCGATAGAGAAAAATGTGAGAAATGTGATGTAGACCGCATCCTAGCCGCATACAAGGCTAAGGTGGAGGGGATGGAAGGCTATATGCACTTTGCAAGCGATTCAGAGGAAATGTATGCCGATGTTGAGACTGTAAAGGCTAGATGTAAGTCTTATCTACTAGAGGAGGGGGAATGATTGAGTCTAAAAAGAATCGTGAAGCGTTTGAAGAAATCATTACTAGGTGGGCAAAACACACAAAGGTTGACCAATGGCTTAGGGATGGCGATATTCTTAATCTAGTCTCAAGCCTTATGGGAGAACTTTATCATGTCACCCTTACTTGTGGGCATCAGGTGAAAGAACTCAATGAGGGAATAGATATAGAATTTGAGGATAACCGCATAGATGAGAACGGTGCGTATAAATGCAAAGTATCAAGTTGTGTATGTAAGGATTGCCTCAGGGATTACAGTAAATTCCCAAAGTTTAGGAGGAGTAAGTGATGGAACTTAAAGATGTACTAATAACAAGGGATGAATGGCAAGATGCTTTTGATAAACACTATTTAGGTAAGACAGGATGTGAAAAAATATATAGTGCGGAGCAGGCGCAAAAGAAAGCCCAATGCCTGAAGCTATTGAAGGTGCTGGAAGATGAGAGACTATTAAAACACGATGAACTAGAAGGGGCAACTTCATTTATACATGACCCTCGTTGTGAAATATGTAGGCTAAAGAAGCAGTTAAGGGAGGATAAAAATGGGTAAATATTCAAACTACAAGGGAGTAACAAAGACTCGTAGTTATTGGCAGGCTCAAATCTCTGAAAATGGCAAATCAATCTATATAGGCTGTTATCCCACAGAACTAGCTGCTGCTAAAGCATTTAACAAAGCAGCAATGTCCATCTACCATGACAAGTCTTACACTAACCCTCTTCCTGGAGACAAGGATTATGGGATAAGACCAGCTTTGGAATCAACGACAGGAGCAAAGAGAGGTTGCTTTATGGACACTTCAAATAACATACATAAGACCTCTCGTTTCAAAGGCGTGTATTGGGATAGGTATTTCCAGTGCTGGAAGATTGACATACAGAGATACGGTTTCAGATATCAAGAATTATTCTTAAATGAAATAGAAGCAGCCATCCGCTATGACTTTATTATGATAAACAAATATGGAGATAAGGTAAAATACCTGAATTTCATGTATACCATCAACGATACTGATGGAAATATTCATAGAAGGCAGGCAAGTGGAAGACCGCAGAAGGAGTACACCATGAAACGCATTATCAGCTCATCCTAAGCTAACGCTTATTTCAGCCTTTGACAAGCCATATGTGATTATTGTTAGCACCAGCTGGCACTTTGGTTTTCATGTTTGGCTGGTCATAATCGGGAACAGTTGTTTCAGAATCTCTTATTCCCTTCATTCCTTCAAGCCCCCCTGCCTGCATCCACCGATAACCTAGGAACAGAACTGCTGCTCCTATGACCATATACATTCCTTTTTTATTCATAATGTTCTCCTTCTATGTTGTCTTACTTACTTCTATCAAACCCTTAAACGTCCTGGAAATCATATATGCGTGGGTTTTCGTGAACATATCACCCTTACCATCGAACAAAGGATTGACGTTTGTTTTATACAGCCTCGCAATATTAGGCCTCTCAATGTCCCCCATTAACAGACCTAGAGGTTTGAGGAACGCAGCATCACAATCCAAAATGTACCTATCTGCCGCTGCCGCACTCTGACTTGCGAATATCAAGTGTATCTGCCCTAGGGGAAAGTCTGGCGGATGGGGAGCATGTCTGACCATTGGGATAACTTTCTCCAGCGTTTTAACCAATTCCTCGTGATAGTCCCTGTTTCCCATATACGAAGGCAAGTCATCGCATAACAAAGTAGAACCTGGAGGCACGACGTCAAACACATCTTCCAGCTTCACCTTTTTTATCCAACTAGGCGGAGTTTGCTGTGGTGATATAGCATAACAAGGCCTGCCAAAGAATTCCATTAACCGATAGGCTAGTTCAGTCTTCCCTGTGTCTCTACTTCCAAGTACCACAGTAACTGAACCATCTTTGTTCCTTAGGTTAATCAGTGCCACATCCTTCTCCGTAAGAACAGTTGAGGATGCTTCAGATACTTCCTCTTGAGGTCTATATCCTAATAGGTAAGGGAATACCTTGAGGAATAAACCCAGTATGTCCATATCTCCTGGCATATTTATTTCTTCTTTTTAGCAGCCATACCAACTGCAACTATACCAATAAGAGCAACACCGCCACCCACAATCCATTTCCAATACCTGCTGAAGAAATTTGGTTCTTCAATACCATGTACTGCTGCTATGTGTGCAGTAAGTAGTGCTTGAGTTGCAAATTCGGCAGAACATATTCCACAGGTAAATGACGTGCTTTCATGCACATCCACAGTATGCGCATTGAGTGCTGCCTGAGTTGTGAATACTGCAGTACATATTGGACAAGTATATACAGTACCACCGCCACCACCGCCTGAATTAGTTATAGTGAAAGACTTATTGATACTAGATTTGACCCAATACTCGCCAGTGCTATCTAGGCCAACTAGATTTATCTTAAAGGTTGTGGTTACACTTGGCATTATCTTTGCATCGGTAGGATATAATGTCTCCTGATTATGTAAGCTAGAACCTACTCCTAACAGTGTGCAACTATTGCTAGAAGGGTCAAGCTCACTAATATCATCTCCTTCCCAAGCAACGCCAACCCATACAGGCTCAGTTCCATTGTTACGCACTATAACTTGAGGATATATTTCTGTGCCGGTTGTGGCAGATAGAGGATTTCCCACGCTAACTATTACGACATTACCAATAGCCATTTTAACTCTCCTTTACCTATTTTTCTTTCTTAACATAAGAGCGCCACCAAGTAAGGCCAATGCGGAACCTATGCCTATGGTCACCCATACCCATGTTTTAGATGAACCAGTATCTTTCACACATGCAAATTTATCTTCATCCCAATGCCAACCAACTTTGCTAGCACACTCATCTTCAGTTATTGGTGCATCTACACACGCTGTCCCTGCCTCATTTGGAACCTGACCAAGCGGGCAGTTAAGAGCACTTCCAATTTCGAATGTGTCCCACTGTATAGTATCTGCTACTGCACCACCTTCCGGTCCTACTTCAAACAAAACACTTACATTAGTTTCTGCTGTAGGCTTGTATCCACAATACCATTCTAAGTTGTAAGCTGGCATTGTGATTAATTTTCCTGGGCTATATTCTGCTAGTGTGATAGAAGACGCAATAGTTTTCGTTCCATCTCTACCTGTAGCTTTAATATAAATCTTACCTGCTCCTCCATTGTTCTTGATATTAAATTTTACCACGACAGGACTACCAGGATAAGATGCTTGAGGTAAGTAGGTACCGTCTATAAATTCTGGTTTACACGTAGCTGAACCTACAACTATGGTTTTGGTTTTATATGAAGTCTGTTGTCCATTACCAACAGTTAAAGTGACATTATAGGTACCTGGTAATGCAAATATGTGTGGAACTTTATTATCTATACCCATATCTGATGAAGACATTCCATCACCAAAATACCATCTACAATACACAATGTCATATTCTGATTGCGTTAGGTTTGTAAATAATACATGTAAAGGAGCTACGCCACTTGATATTGGACTTCCATTCTCGTTCTCTATTAAAAAGTCTACATTTGGAATATTACTTGCTATAGTCACAAAAGGTGTTAGTATTATTGGTGTCAACTCGCCACAATGATTAACCATAGCATAAGAAGGAAATAGATTAGGGTCGTCTTCTACTCTATCTTCATTTTTCTCTATAGATAAGTTATAATCTGTCTCTCGTGGTATGCTATATGGATACATATAGTTTCCATAATCATCTACTGAATCAAAGTAACTATGGCAATGTATAACTTCAGTTTCGTATGAAGAAAAAGCTTCTATCTCTAACTTTATGGGATATCTTCCTGATGTAGTTATACCTACATCTTCTGGTTTAAATTTCAGATGTATTATCCCGTCTCCAACACGAGAAGTCAAACCTAAAGAGCTTGCAGTATAGATAATACTTCCTTTGGTTCCAGTATTGATATTTTCAATAGTCACAATAAATGTAGCGTTATTTTTCCAAACACGACCTCTATCTGGTTCGTGGTCAGCAAATGCCCAACTAACCCATAGGTCCCATATAACATCACTTCCTATGGTCCAATACTCTTGAAGAGGGTCATTATTAACCATCTTAAAGTCAGAGTTATATACTAACTTATGGTAATAATAGCATCTATATCCAAAGCCTGTTCCACCATATGCTAACCATTTACCACTTATATACTGTCTCATTTATGACTCCCTTTTATATCAATGCTCCTGCTAAAGCTCTAGATGTTGCCTGAGCTAACACCACTTCTGCCTGAGCTAAAGCATTACCTGTAGCAAGTCCTCCACCAATTGCTAATGGTGTAGCAGCACCACAAGTAGCTACAATCATAGCAGACATTGCTATACCTTGCAACACATATCCACTGACCTGTAGCCAGTTTATACCAGGAGGGGGCGCTACAAGGTTAAGAGAAGACATTTGAGCTGATATCATAGCTCGTGTTGTCCCGGACATTTGCTCATACTGCATTTTTGCTGCGTTAATTTTAGCAGGGTCAGTTGTCAAAGGTCGAGTATTAAAGACATAATCTTTCCATGCTTGTTCTGTAGGCCAAACACTATTATCGTATGGGTCAACAATTGGCGTAGGCCCAGAACCATTTGAAGGAGGTAGGTTTCCACCATTAGCAGGCGGTTGTGGAGGTTTTTGTTTTCTCCATAAAGGCCATTTCTTTGCTCTCATTAACCTATAAAATGCAAAACAACTTCCAGCTGTTAGCAATGTTGGAAGTATATACCATAGACCTATTGTTCTAGCGAAATTTCTTAAGTCTTGATTAAGTTTGTCTAACCAAGATTGTCCACCTATATCCTCCATAGCTTTTTCTTTCGCTGCTATATTAGCTTCCATAAAGTCAAGATGTTCCTGGTCAAATGCCGTAACATTTTTATCGTACAGACTATCCCAGAAAGTATTATACTCGTCTACTTCGTCAAAAAGTTCATTTGCCATAGTGGTATATAATGCTAACTGTTCGGGAGTCATACCAGACGAACCCTTAAATGTCTGTATTAATTTATAGCATCCCCAACCTATGAGAGCAACCCCTCCTACAATAATTCCAGTCTTAACTATAGAACCAATAGGCGGACCTGGCTCTTTCTCTTTCTTTCTAGCAGGTTTGGATTTCTTCTCCTCATCCTCACCTGCAGCATCGTCATAATTTCTGACAAGCCTATAATCCCTCATATTCAATTCTCCGTGTTCCAGCCAGCTCCTTGTGGTATTGTGAGTAGGAGCTGGCTTTAACTCCTACTCTTTTACCGCTTGCGGCGCGTGGTTCTGCGAACCTTCTTGCGAATCTTCTTCAACCAAGCCTTGCGCTTCGCGGATTTTGGAGCACCAATACGTCCCCATTTTTTCTTTGCTACCATTGTGATTTACCTCCCATATATTATATTTTTGATTCGGTCTACAGCTAGCATAGGAGTACGCTTTATCTCACTTTCCCATAGTATCACACACATGTAACCAAATTTAGAATACTTGTCTATTCTATCTTGTGGGTTCTCCCCTTTGTGCCAATAGTCTCCATATGCTTCAATCACCGCTTTACGACCATTAATATTTGTAAAGTCTGGAATAAGACCTGCTATGATTAATTCCCCCTGTCCAACATATTTCCATTCCCCAGGAAAATGAGTATTAAGCAGGTCCTCTAGAATTATTTCAGGAGAAGTCTTCTTCTTACTTGTCTTTAGCCTTGACCTTCTTACATATTCAGATTTCAACTCTGCTGAAATATTAGCCCAGAACCTATCTTGTGATTCTTTTCTCTTTCCCGTTTCGCGGTAAGGTCCACGTTTTCCTCTTTGCTTTTGTTTTGTTTCTTCGCTAAGATGTTTTCCCAGGTTATGTTGTCTTACCTTCTCTGCACCTCTAGCAATTCCAGCGTGATTTTCCTTAGTTAATCCTTTATTCCACGCCGAATTGCCTTTGGTAGCGAACCTACCTAAGTTCCTTACTGCTATTTCCCTATGCTTATCACCTCTTTTCCAGCAACCCTGGCGCTCTACTCTTGGGTCATCCTTAGTCAGACCCTTATTCCAAGCAGGGTGATATTTCTTACCTTTATCACAGGCAAGTTTAGTGCTGTCCTTAGGCATTAAAAATTTCCCCACTTTCAATGCCTAAGGACACTATTTGAATAGCACTATTTATATGACTCTTCATATACATATGTTCTTTCTCGCCAAGTTTTTTTTGTTATTGCAACGCCTCCTCAATCTATTTGCGTCGTTTGGTGGATTTCTTGGCCTTGCGGGTTCCTTTGCGGGTATAACCCTTCACATGGATGGTTTTCTTACCCCTCTTGTAACTAAACCCTCTGACTTTCATTGTGTACCTCCTCTATATATTTTTGTGCTATATAGCACATTACTACTCTATATTACAACTAATATACCTACTTTGTACATACCTTATGTACATTTCTCTTTACCTTGATAGATAATAACCTAGTATTACACTTATTACATCGTATCCTCATATTCGCTCTGGATACTGAGTTCATAGACTTACATATTGGACAAGGCAGACTATGTATTGGATTATGTGTCACTTTATTCATTCTACACACTCCCTTTAGGTGCTGTCATCGCTCTTACAATCATAATACCTAACTCAGCTCCTACTATAATACCAATGTATTTAACCACAGCCCTCGGGAATTTAGTAGATATATACAAGCCTAATGCCCCACCACCTAACAGTCCTATTAGGTCTGTCTTGGATACTGTATTTGGGTCTTCACTTAATTGCTGGAGTAGGCCGATACTCTGCAGTCCATTATATGTCTTCCTAGTAGTTCCACCTGCGAAGGAATTATTTTTGTTTCTTTCATTCGCTTGTCCAAAAGTGTCCATCTATTCCTCCTTCTTAGGTTCAGTTTTATTAGTTCGTGTGAATGTCAGCAATACCTGTTTATCGTTCAACACTTCTATATCTATTTTATGTATTAACCCACAACCACAGCATTCCAGGCTGATTATATCTGACACATTATGTGCATAAGGTTCACCGTCTTTGAGTACATGCATTAAAATTCTCCTTTAATGTTCTGTGATAATGACAAGCCATCAATTGCTTGACCACTCCTATAACCTCTATGTGTCCAAGCTTTATCAGTCAATGCTACTGCACTAAAAGGCCTTCTATATGCTTCTGCTACAAACGCTGTCTTGTCCAGATAGATTGAATCAGATCCCCATTGCTGTATGACCTTTCTACCTATATCAAGATCCTCTCTCATATGTGGTTGTGTAGGGTCAATATCTATATTATATTTTCCTATTTCATTAAAATCTTCCTTATGAATACATATTCCCCTTCCACTGGTATAGGTATAAGGTTTATTATTGCTTATCAATATTCTCATAGATTGATGAATGACTGGAGCTAGATAAAACACATCTAAACCGTGAGATAACTTAATTGTATCACTAAGATGACTAACTAATTTCTCCACAAAATTTTGTGCCATAACACAATCAGCATCTAAGAAAATTAATATATCACCTATGGCCGCCTCAGCTCCCAAATTCCTTCCAAGTGATATATTTTTAATAAATGTATGAACCATTGTGCAACCATAGATACTTGATATATTTGTGATTTTATCTATTGCTTCTTGGTCTTGGCTAGCATCAGAAATAACTATTTCAATAGGCCCATATGTCTGGTTCTTTATTCCTAGCAGTGCAGCTTCAATATAGTCCTCTTCATGATAAGTTGGAATTACCACACTCACCAAAGGGCCAGTCACATGATAAGGAGGTTCTTGTTTTGAATCAGCTAGTATCTTAGAGGCAATAGAATCGCCATGAGAAGCAGATGCTACTTCTACGACAGCTGCTATTCCTGCTAATATCCAAAACACTATTTTCTCCTATGCTTTCCATTTGCCTGAAACTTCTTCATGCACTTCCTACACAGTGAATCTTTCTCATATCTAGGTATGTAGAATTCCTTGCACCTACGACATACCCTTGCACATACAACAGGATTCCCATCAGTAAACAACGCAGCAGCACCTCCTCGCCAATAATCAGCGGCTTCAGTATGCCCAGCCTTTACATCACCCTTATACATGTCCCGCATTTCAAAGGCTTTTGGATGGACTTTATGGGATACTGGATTTGTCATCCCCAAGTCCTTCGACATCTTGGCATTGTGTCTCTCACTCTCAGCAATTGCTTTTGAACGTCTGCTAAGAGCCTTAACTCCGGAGTTTCTGGCAAAGCCTTCAAACATTGCGGCTCTGTCGACGTGGTAGGCTTCACCTGGGTTAGTCTGCCTCACAACCTTGAAATAAAATACTCCAAAATGCTTACACTCTTTGCAAGTGTACTCCATATACCTATCAAACTTCTCATAATTGGCAGTCTTGAGTTCATGAACCTTTATTAATATACTGCCACACTTCGCACATCTACCTTGGAATCCAACTGGGTTCTTCTTACTTACCTTATTCCATAAAGCACCTGCTGACTTGTATCCTAGGCCAATACCAAACCCAGTCATTGCTAGTGCAGCAATTTCCGGTAGTATGTTCTGCTGTAATGGATTAAACCTTGTCCTCGCAAACTCCTCCAACTTCCTCACTGACATCCTGTCCGCCATCTTCGCAGCTTCTGCACTATAAGAACGGGCAATCTGTCCTTTCTTAATCCCTAAGGCAATGGCAAAGAGTTTTTGCTGAGCAACTGTTTTAGCAGGATTGTTATGCTTCTTATTCATTATTTCTGCTATTCCCTCTGCTTCTTCTTTGCTGCAAAGAGTAGCATGTGCAAACCCTGTTTTCTTGTCTGTGTGAAACACACACCATAGGCCTGTCTTTTCATCATAATCAACAAAATATTCACCTGAAGGATTATTCACTACCTTACGCACCTTAGCAAGCAACTCCCTGAACTTACGTGCTCCAACCTCATTCAGAACCTTTTGTGCTGCATAAGAATAAGGTAAATCATCTGGCATCTTCTTGCCAAAATATGCCTCATACACACGCTTGCACTCACCATACGTTATTTTTATCATAACCCAAACTCCTCTTTAATCCTCTCATACACACGTTTGCTGAATGTATCTCTCCTAGGGTAGGTTGAATATCCAATCTTTTCATCATGATTCATGCCTCGGATGTGAAGGCACTCATGAACAAGCCTCTTCCTGCGTTCATCCACATCTTGACTTGCCCATTCTCCAGTAACCGTTATTATAGGAAACACTCCATTAAGTGTTACCCATATGTCAGGATATGTTTCTGGACTATCATTAGGCTCCATTGCTAATTTTTCAATCCTGAAATAAGGCATTAAACATACCTTAATGAATGGCATGTCCTCACGGATTCTGGATTTGATGCTTGCTACTCTCATCTACTACCTCTTGGCTCTCCTTTTAGGATTATACTCCCCCTCCATAAACAAGTCACTGCCACCCACTTCCATCATAGGAATATGCACTTTCTGAGTTGACCATATCATAAAGCCTTTACCTTTACTCTTCGTCACAGCCACTCCGGCTCCCATGGTTCTAACTTTGTCTTTAATCTGCATCATCTTGTTGAAGTAAAGAGTTCTTCCTACATAGTAGTATTTCCTCCCTTGGAAGATTCTGGTGGATTCACCTTTTATTGGAGTGCCTGGATTCTTCTTCATCTCTTACTCCTTTTCTTCTTCTTCGCCTTCTTAACCACAACCGGTAATATCCTCTCCCATGGTATCCATACCCTCGGATCAATGTAGCTACTCAATGTCACTCCAGCCGTATTACCCAAATCTTCAGCAACTATCTCACCAATGTGCTTCCTGGCTCTCTTGAATTCAGCACGTGTCTTCGGAGTAGGTATCTGAGCAATTAACTCTCTTGCCATCTTAGTTGCGTAGAACGGCCTGAAGTCACTTACCTTAAGTTTCTCAGCACCTTTACTTGCCTTCCTCATAAATGAAAGCACCTTGCCTTCAGTAGTATCAAATATCCTCTCCTGGTTCTTTCTCTCCCTGATAAGTTTCGCCAGCACCGGGTCTTCAATTATCTTAGTCTGCTGAACACCCTTCTTACCAATAAAGGTGAACTTGACCAAGTCCTTGTCCACCTTCGCATGTTCTGAAAGCAATGTACTTGCACCATATGCCTTTTTCTCTGCGCCTGTATCACCTTCCCCACCAACCCTGAACCTGGACTTGTCTACAAGGTAAAGCACCTTTGCTTCTTCACTCTTTGGGAAGTGCTTCATAACATGCTTCATTATACTAGGATATACAGTATCCCACTTCTCAACTCTTTTGAATTTCTCAATATCCTTGCTCTTCCTGAAAGCCTTTTTATAAAATGGAGTAGTTATAGTTCTGCCTTTTGAATCCTTAGCACATGCCTCCAGCTTTGCCTCTGGGTCAAGGTTTAAATATACCTCTGTGTATGCAGGAGCAATTGGCAGGCCACTGTGAGTGACTCTTTTTTCATCCTTACCTAAAGGACGCCATTGGTATCCTGCTGGAGGGTAAGGATTTCTGATTACAGTATTGACAGGCATCCTCCTGCCGTAGGCGGGTTCATGAGCGAAGCGAGTGAACCTTTGTGTTCCACTTGCTACATTCCTATATACTGTCATATCTCCCTTTCTCCATTACTTATCTCGCTTCGCTCGATAAGCGCCTCTTGCAGGAGTACCTGTCAAATAACAACTCATTTTACCCTTCGGCCTATAATATATCCTATAACCACTATCACTACCACTACTCCAAACACTATTTCAAATATTTTGAGTGCCAATCTATTTACCTTCTTTTCTTAGAACTCTTACGTTTAGGATTTGGAATCCCTTCTGCATCACTCTCAATAGCACTCTGTACATGCTCCACAGCCCTTATCTGTAACACTGCCTTCCTTCTCTCACTATCCGTTCCCCTTGCTTCCTTGTACAATGACACTGCTTCCTGACGGTGTCTGGCTGCACCTGGATTATTTAATCTTGTATGTTTTGATTTGACTTCGTGTTTCACTGATTCATCAAGAGATATTTGTTGTGCATCCACTTGACCCATCCAATAATTTTTCCTATCTCGACCACTTATACCACTGAGAATCTGTTGATTTTTATCTCTTGCTTTAAGGTGCCAAGCAGGACCTGGATTAGCTATAATTGACTCCATTGCCTTCACATGCCTACACGACCTAGCTCCACCCTTCTTATATAACCAAACTGGACAGTTGCAGGATAAGATGCCATTCTCATCTATCTTAATTTCATACATTTTTCCTGGTCTGGACTTGCTACGAACTGTTGCAACCAGTGTATATCTCTTCGGATTCATCGCAGTCTCAGCATCAATCCTACTGGGAGTGGACCTACCAAAATACTTCACTCTGCGTTTACCAGAATCCTTTTCATTCTCATGAAGTGTGGAAGTGAATTGTCCATAACCAGTCAGGTTAACATGCTCGTGTCTCACCCTGCCACCAAAGTGCAGATGCTTCCTTGCATGTCCTGAACTATCGTAGTGGTAATGCCAAACCTGCGGTTTCTTCATTGTCGTTCTCCTTTAACCTATTATTCCTCTGCTAGTAAAGCGAGGCATATTGCCTTTAGTCTTCTTCAGTAAATACAAATTTTTGCCCTCGCTGTCCGTGGCAAGTATAAGATTAGATTTCAACATTTTCTCCCCATCATCCCCTGATTTATGAAAAAATTCCGTGCCTACATGTTTACCTCTCACAGGTCTGTATCGAATCTGACTCAACTCCCCAATACATATAAGCTCCTTTGGAGGTGCCTCATAATATACCTTGCGCTTCCTTATTGGAGCAACGCCATGGAAGGATTCATAAAGGTTAGAGGCAACTGGATTTTCTTTCTCCCTGAAATCCGTCAAATATGCATAATGGTCTTTATATACCTTAGTCCCTCTTCTATGTGCCCTTTTACATCTTTTACACCATGCCGTTACCTTCATTTCCTACCCTCCATAAACGCAACTACCAACCCCGCACCCAACATGAACCATCCCCATACCGGAAACCTTGCAGTTGTATTTTTCAACAACTGCCATCCTATCATAATATCTTCTGGTACAATAACATTGTTAATTACTTCAACCATCTCCACAAACGTCACACCATCATACCTGAATAATATAGGCAATAAGCACCCGTCTTGCTTTAACTGTCCAAGAGTTGCTGTCATTTCATCCATTTCTGTTTGATACAGTAACCTCTTGAGATAGAGCCTTAACTCGCCCATCTCATTTTCCTTGAACATGTCTGAGCATTCACTAAGACTGGTTATATCATTGCCTATATATTCAGATATTACGTTCATTTACTATTCTTTTCTGCCGGTGAAAACCTGCTTGAATTTGTTGAAGCAATTTATCCCTCTGGTGCCAAAGCTACTGATAACATCAGTAACAATCTTGACCAGCTCCATCACTGCCTCAAACAATAGCTGAAACCTGTCTCCTACTTCTCCCATTTTAGTCTCCTTTCCTATTTTGTTTTCCCCTAAATTATAAGGTTATCTGATTGTCCTACAACAGAACCCAAACTTATCCTGATACTCATATTCACTCCAGTAGGAATATTACAACTGAAATCATATCCAACACCTTCTCCTGATTCAGTGACAGTTGACCAACTGATAATTGTTGGGCTCGTTATTCTGATACCTACTATTGATACTACAGGAGAACCTACATCATATACTTTCCATGTACCTACCTCTTTCCACTCATTTCCTTCTATCTGGTATTGAATACGAAACGTATCACTAGGTGTAATTATCACATCACCCGAAACCTTTTTATTCCTAAAGAAAACATAATACACACCACCAATTGCTGCTAGACCAAGTAATATTTTCTTAGCTTTCATTTCACACTTTCCTATTCTTTCCTTTACCTTATTTTACTATTATTTAGGTAATTGCTGTACCTTTTTATTATTTATTTCTGTTACTCTCTTATAGCTACGCTCTATCACATATTCAGTGACAACAGTAATAGTTAATGTCTCATAAGATAATGGAACATTTACTTGAGCTCCAATGAAGGTAATCCATCCTATCACCATCAGGATAGTTATTATTGGTCTAACTACTGCCTTTATAAGAGCTATACGTTCGTTAACTGACATTTTATATTCCTTTTACATGTTATTCTTATAAAGAACTGCGTTCGGTGGGCGACTGGTTACGCCAGCAAGTGGCTGCGTGTATACGTCTCGATTACCTAATTTAGCTACATTCGGTATAAGACGATAACCTCGCACCCAAAGAGGCCCGTTCCTATTCCATTCATCGCCTGGCTTTGCAGTTTCCTCAACAATAATCACGGCCATATCTAAGTAATCAGAGCCCAAGTAGGTACCAGGTTCGTCCTCATATTGACCTGTAACTGGATTCCATATCTGCACATTTGTAGAACCTCTATACCAAGGGTGTATAAAGAATTGTGTAGCGATGGGATTTGGTGTATCTGGGAATGAAGTGCCCCATGTTATGTAGGGCCTTATAAAATCACCCGCTCCGTACAGACTCTTATCTATACGAAGTAATCGCGACCAATAAGTCATATATCCTTCAGTCAAGCCATACACACAATGCCAAGCTCTAATGTAGTTAGGACTCTGAGGATATTCACCTGCCATAAAATTCTCTGGATAGAATATTTTATTGCCAAATTTATACACCTCGTTCTTCTTGATTGTTGGGTCTGCTGATAAAGAACCTTGAGACCATACACCACCATTTTCCTCAACAGTCATTACATCATGATAGGTACCATAACCTATATAATCAGCTAAGTCTATAATATGACCAAAAGCAAATTGGACATTAAAGTATATTTCTGGTCCTAACGATTCGAAATTAGCGGAACGAGTGCATATCTCTTGGTAGCCAGTAGGAGCAGTATAAAACAGGCTGGGAGTAAAAGGAGCTTCTATGTTTACAATTGCATTATGGGCCCCGTATGCATCTGGTTCTACAGATGCACTATTTATACCAAAGCCTTTGCTGCTCCAGTTATAGGCCCCAGCTACCATGTCTGGCACACAGGCGGTATTATCTTCGTTAGGATGATAGCCTAACTCACATTCTATTGGTATAGTTGGGTCTATTGGTTTATCCACACACTCTGTACCATTCCAGTATTGATTAGGGTCTGAACAGGTATGGTCAGGAGGAGGTGGTGTGCTACCTCGTGTAGCCTTATATATAGCATAAGCTATTCCCCCAAGAGCTAGTGCTCCTACTCCAATTGCTATTGCCTTGTTCTTGTTATCCATCTTTCCTCCTAGCTACATCTAGTATAACCACAAACGGGGCAGAATGTGCAACCCTCTTGATGCACTAACTCTGTACCACAATCTGGGCACTTGTTTCCTTTTACCAATATCACTGTCATTCTAATCCTTAATACCGTTAAGTTTATTTAACTTCACTATGGTGTCCAATCTTATCAACTGTTTGTCAAATTGTACTAGCTGCGAAGCAAATCCATCTAATTTAATGTCAAATTTCTCCAACATCCTAGCAGAACCCTTAGAACCACTCTTGTCCAGACTATCCACCATTTCATACAACCTACCTATCTTGGTATTAGTCTCTTGGTTTGCCTTTATCATTACTCCAATTTCTGCTTCAGCTGTAATAGAAGATGCCTTTACACTAATAGATTCCTCCAGAGCATCATGCCCTACTGCTAGACGAGCATCTCTGTTAGAGAACCATTTACCTATCTTACTTCCTAACACACTGATGATACAGAGTAGAACAGATACAAGTGTTGCAATTAGTAGGACATTTGCTGCTGTACTCATTCAACTCTCCTTTACGGGCTCATCAACATTATTTTTGCTATACGTGGGACAGACCTTCTTCCTAGTGCCTCTTCCGCCCCACTCGCTGCCCATGTCGGCTCGTTCAGGGTATAGTTAGCTGTGAATACCCAATCGCATTTGACTCGTATGGATAAAGCATTATCATCGTATGCCGCAAGTGATGGCTTCATTGTTGTGACATTTGGCTTCTTTGCTGTAAAAGGACTGCTTGCCCTTTCCACTTCATTTTCAAACCAACGCTGATTAGTTCCGCCACGCACCAATATTTCTACTGTGACAAAAGAGTTACCAGTAAAGTCAGTGTTAGTGTTTATGCCAGTACCAGCTCCATCATTTGCCGCCGCCAGATTTTCAGCCGCATCAGAAAAGTAAGTTGCAACCCAATTATTTGTGTTATTCCAATCATTACTTACTCTACAGCCGACTGAATCACACGCATACCCAGCAGAAGCTGCTGTACTCAGCCATGTATTCATTCTCTGACGGAAAGTAGCTGCACCCTGCCCCGCAGATGCTAACAGCCACATCCATGTTGCGTTACCATGTCCAGTTAGAGATAGTATGCTACTTGCTACCGTAGCGTGTTCGGTATTGCCAGACCATAAACCATCAGGCCATGCTGCGGTAAAGTGGTCAAAGAACGTAAATGTGTT
>Ga0209777_10003661_pt1 | contig 18822 bp, 13 predicted proteins | sample FrelakmetHBP12HB_FD_187147 | JGI IMG/M metagenome (GOLD analysis project Ga0209777, IMG submission 187147) | Freshwater lake sediment microbial communities from the University of Notre Dame, USA, for methane emissions studies -HBP12 HB (SPAdes)... | ecosystem: Environmental > Aquatic >...
ATTATTTGATTGAAAATATAAGAGAAATCAAAAACATAATTAATTGAAATTTCACTTAATTTTCTTACTATATATTTTTCTAATTATTTGATTGAAAATATAAGAGAAATCAAAAAACATAATTAATTGAAATTTCACTTAATTTTCTTACTATATATTTTTCTAATTATTTGATTGAAAATATAAGAGAAATCAAAAAAACTTGACTTTTTTCTTACTATATATTTTTCTAATTATTTGATTCAAAATATAAAAAATATAAGAGAAATCAAAAAAACTTGACTTTTTTTTACTATATATTTTTCTAATTATTTGATTGTAAATATAAGAGAAATCAAAAAACATAATTAATTGAAATTTCACTTAATTTTTTTATTATATATTTTTCTAATTATTTGATTGAAAATATAAGAGAAATCAAAAACTTGACTTTTTTCTTATTATATATTTTTCTAATTATTTGATTGAAAATATAAGAGAAATCAAAAAAACTTGACTTTTTTTTACTATATATTTTTCTAATTATTTGATTGAAAATATAAGAGAAATCAAAAACTTGACTTTTTTCTTATTATATATTTTTCTAATTTTTTGATTGAAAATATAAGAGAAATCAAAAACTTGACTTTTTTCTTATTATATATTTTTCTAATTATTTGATTGAAAATATAAAAATATGTTACACCAAAAAAGAAAAAGTTATCGAGGCTACAAAGTATGCCTAAATTTAGCTAAAAATATATTGAAAAATAGTATTAGACTGAAAAAGAAAAAGTTATCAAGGCAACAAAGTATGCCTAAGTGAAGGCTGGATTATTGAAAAAATATCATTTGTGTATTCTAATACACAGTAATTTTATCTTATTTTTAGTTAAATTTAGCTAAAAATATATTGAAAAATAGTATTAGACTGAAAAAGAAAAAGTTATCAAGGCAACAAAGTATGCCTAAGTGAAGGCTGGATTATTGAAAAAATATCATTTGTGTATTCTAATACACAGTAATTTTATCTTATTTTTAGTTAAATTTAGCAATTATATATTGAAAAATAATATTAGACTAAAAAAGAAAAAGTTATCAAGGCAACAAAGTTGAAAGAATATCTATAAGATTACTTTGATTATGTATAATTTCTGCAAGTATTCTTCTTTCTTTTTTGTTATTAAAATTTACGTCATTATATACTTTATTAAAATTAAATCCTTTCAATTTTAATAAAGTATAAACATTTTTATTTTGAATCGAATGATAAATAAATTCTTCGATAATTCGTTTTATAAAATCAATATCACTAATTAATTCTGAATCATCTTCATCATATACTCCTTCTTTATCTAAAGTACCTCTTGCCCAATCAATAAGGATTAATTTATTATTACTGTACATAATATTTGAAACATTAATATCATTATGATAAATTTTCATTGTATTTAATTCAACAATCTCCAAAAATAATGTAAGAAGTAATGTAAGAAGTAATTGAAATTCATCATCGGAAATAATAAGTTTACTAAAATTATTTTTATAATCTTGTTCTTGAATTCGATATTCGTAAGGATAAAAATTAAATGAAAAGAAATAATCCCCGAGTGTAATTCCTGATATAAATGGTATAATAAGTTGAGATAATTTAATATTTGGATATGATTTTAAATGTTCTATAAATTCTTCAGTAAGTAATTAAACATAGAATTTACATTTGTTAAATAAAAATAATCTAGTTTATGGTTATTTTTATTATTTAGAATATATTCTGGTAAAATATCTAACATATTATATTCATTCAATATACCTATTTTCCCTATCATATCTTTATTATTTAAATGTTCTGATAATGGAGGATTATAAATATAACCATCGAGACCTTCTCCAATTAATTTATAAGATATATTCATTTTTTATATATAAAATAAATTGATTTTTATATATTATATATAAAATATGGAAATTTTCACACTTGATTTGCGTAATATTACAGGAAAGATAACAAATAAAACTCCTAGATGTATTATTGATATATTAACAAAATACTCTGAAATAGAAATAAATGAAAAATATTTATCGATTGATGATTATATTGATAAGATAAATACAACTTTGGATACGATAATATACCCTAAATCAAATAATATTAATAAGGTTGAATTATTTATTTCAAATGAAAGAGAAGAATGGGATGATGAAAATAGAAATATAGCATTAAATCATATGATTTCTTTTTATATTTCTAATAATGTAAAAATAACATCAAATAATTTTAATTATGGAAATAAAACAAACAAAGATCCATTAAAATATAATGCATGTATTTTATATCGTTTATGTAAATATTATCAAATAGAAACAAATATAAATACAACTATAGATATAATGGCAAAATCTATTAGATTAATATTAGATTGTGGACCTAAAATTCTAAAAGAACAATTAATTGAATCTATTAAAAATTTAGATACAAATAAATTAATTGAATTATATAATTCTGGTTTAATATCTATTCCTGTAAAGCCGTTAATTGAATCTAGTCCTCAAATTCATACAAATGAAATAATAACTAATTATTACAAAAAAGAATATTCCGAAGATGATTATAATAAATGTAGGGATTATTTATTTAATACTTCAAATTTATTATGTAGAATTTCTCCTTTTAGTCATTTAGAAGCAATTATTTTAACTGCAGTTAGATTTGGAATAAATATTTCAGAATCGATTAATCCAACTAATCAATTTCTTTATATTTCACGAGAATCTTTTTGTGGAAAAACAAATATTAATTATATACCTATTAATGATAATGATTTTATGAAAAAATATTTAAAAAATTCATCATTTTATAATGTTAAAATGTATTGGACAGAATGTTTATCTCAAATATATGATAAATATACATTAGAGAAATTTATAATAGCAGAAGGATATTCACATGATAGAATATTATTAAGAGATCCAATTATTATGTTAAAAGATATTAGAAATAAATCTAATATCTTTTTTGGATTAAATCCATATTGTAAAGAACAATATACTATTATTAATAAAGAGTTAATCGATAATATTAATTCCGAATTAATATTATCGATTGGAATAATAAATAAACCGGATACATTATATTATATTACAATAGAAGAATTAACTGATTGGTTTAATAACAGAAAAATATTTCTTGATCCAGTAAGTTTATTAAATATAGAAATAGAAAATATTAATAAATTAAAGATGAAAATAAATGAAGTATTATCAAAAGAAAAAACATATCTCACAAAAATTTATCAAGATTGTTTAAATTCTATTATTGAAACAGAAAATATTTCTACATCATTAACAGAAAAAGCAAAAGAATTATCTATCAAAGTAAGAAATTTATCAAGTGAAGAAAATGAAAATGTTAAAATTTTTTGGAATTATATGATTGAGCTCGGTTTATATATGAGAGGATGGAAAATAGAACATGATGATATACCACTTAAATCAAATAAAACAAATTATCATCACAGTAATCAATCAAATGTTGAAACTAATACAACTATTGCTACAATTAAATTAATCGACCAATTAAAAATATTACATATTAAAATTCAAGAATATATATCATTTTTACCTGTTATTAAATTTAATAAGGATGTAAAATTGAATACATTATTATTTGGAAAAAATATCAATAAAAAAATTTATCTAGATTACAAGTATAAATTAATTGATATAATTAATCTTATTCATAATGAAAAAGATGAAAATAGTTGTATTAGAACAAATTCAAATTGGATATTAATGAGTGGAATATATTATAGTGAACTTTGTGGATTTAAAATAAATATTTCTCTATCTGATTTAGATGAAATAAGATAATTTTAACTAAAAATGATTTTTCTAATTATATATAAATAAATGGAAAAAATATTTGAAATTATATCAAAAACAATATATCCTCAATTTTCTCAAATGTTTAATTTATATTTGACTAAATTAGTTAATACAGGAGATAGAGTTATAGATAATTGTTTAATTGTAGTTATTAATTCAATAGTTATTATTTTACTTACATTATTATATAATCTACATTCATATTTAATTATTAAATATGAATCTGATATTATTAATGCTGATAATGTTTTGAAAAAATATAAAAAGGATGATATTATAACAAATTATAAAATTGTATATAATGCATATAGCTCTGTAAGTAATAGTAACAATATAAAGCCTATTTATCCAGTTTATATTGTTAGATATATTATAGAATTTAAAATTGTAGATAGAATTAATATAAATGATAAAATTAATGTTTCTTTTTTTAAAGATAAATTAGGTGAAAGAATTGCAGGTTCTCAAAGAAATGCATATTTTACTCCAGTTTATAAATATATTATAAACAATCAAGTAGAATATATATTTTTAATTGAAGAAATATTATATTCTAATAATCAAATAGAATTAGAAAAATTTCTTAAATTAGTATACAATTATTCATGTGAATTTGATAAAATAAATATACCTCAATGCGAAAGAATAAATTCAATTTATGAATATACCGAAAATGGAAATAATCAAATTATAAATCTTGGGAAAATTAATAAAAAATTAACTTTTGATAATATTCATTTTGAACAGAAAAAATTACTATTAAAATGGGTTGATTTATTTATTAATAATAATATGTATCCAAAAGAATTGCCATTATGTAATAAATTAGGTATTCTTCTTCATGGAAAAGCAGGTGGAACTGGAAAAACTGGAAGCGTTTCTGCTTTAGCAAATATGTTAAATAGAGATATTATTTTAATTAATTCATTTAAAATACAAAGTAAGAATAAATTAAGAGAATATATGACATTAAATAAAGATAAATCAATTTTTGTTTTTGATGAATTTGATTATTTATTATCTGATATAGATATTAAAGATCCATCTTCTGGTTTAAATAGACAAGAAGATATAAAAGATCCTATTGATACTAGATTTCTTCTTCAATTATTAGATGGGATTGGGGATGAAACTGGGAGAGTTATAATCGCAACTACTAATAACCCAGAGAAAATCAATCCTTTGTTTTTAAGACCTGGTAGATTTGATCTAAAGTTACATTTGGGATTTTGTACATATGATATGTTTTTAAATATTGTTAAAAGTAAATATTCTATAGAATTATTTAATGAACAAGAAATTAATCTATTATTAAAAAGAAATATAACACCTTTAATATTAATAAATAATTTAGTAACAAGTAATGACTATGACGATTTTATATTTTTATTGAATAAATTACCAAAAATGATTTAATAAAATATTAATATAAAAATGAGTAATATTGAATTAAATGAAAATTATTTAATTGCATTTATTATAATAATAAATGCAATTATTATAACAACTATTATAACAAATACAATACTTGAATATTTAATTTATCTTATTAAATATTAAATAAGTTAAATTTAACTTATTAACGATCTTCATTACCCATTTCAATTCTTTCTCTTCTTTCTCTAAGAATAACTCTATTTCTCTCATTTTGAATTCTTCTTCTTTCTCTAGCAGCAACAAATTGAGGATTTGCAAGATCAAATTCTATTTTCTCTTGTGTTAGAAACATTTCAATATAATCTTCAATATTAAACATATTATAATTAGAAGCAAGTGAAAGTTCTGGGTTAATAACTAGTCCATCTTCACTGTCAGACATCATAATAATACAGTATAATGCATAAGAATAATTTACCTTAACATTAAGATTATTAAGAAAGATGAAAAATTCATCGAAAAATCTTTCTATTTCCATCGTAGGATGTTCTGTACAAAAAGAGTAAAATGGTTTAAGGTAATTATATATTTCATTTAAGTTTGTAATATATTCATTTTTAACTATAACTTCTTCCAAGCCAGAATCAACATATAACAATTTACCATTATCTTTTATTCTACCCTGTAATACTGAAACTGCTAATCGTTGAATTTTCCCAGGATTACATACAACATGATTATCTCTTATATCAAGAGAATCAACTAATCCATTAATTATACCATATTTAATATTATTTCTATCACGTTCAATGCAATCTTCATCTCTTACTTCATCATTTATACAATTAGGATCATCAAAAGTAGAAGCAAATTTCCAAAACAAAGCAATAAAGTTTTTAGCTTTATATGTTACTCCACCCAAAATAATATCTCCTGTGAGAAATCCACCAAAATCATTTGTATTTCTTGCAATTTCATTCATGTTTTCATCATATCCACATACACGATAAAATATAGCTAATTTTGTGGGAGATAAAGTTCTCTTATAATCCCAGAATTCATCAAAATATTTTACTTCTTCGTCTTTTGTAAGAGAATATAATTGAAAAAATCGTAGAATTAATGTTTTTGTCTTATTATCTCTACTTTTATTATGAACGTCTATTCCTTTATTATAAATATTATTGTTAATATTGATATGTTCTTCAGTAATATTTAATCTATTAATATGTTCAATATAAGAATTAGAAGGTGAAAAAGATAAAAGATTAAGTTTAAAAAATAAGGTATTATTAATATTATATTTACAGTGTTTACAAAATAAAAGAATTTTAGCTATTCTTTGTAAAGGATTAAATTCTGTTGTATATACATCAAAACTAAAAATTGTTTTAAAATGATTTTTTTTAGATTGAGTAATTTTATTTAAATAAATAAGTAATAATAATCCATCATTTAGATAATTAACATTAATATTTAATAAATCAGTTCTATTATCATAGAATAAAATTTTAAATTGTTCTAATAAAGGTTCTAATTTATTAATATATGAAAATTTTGTTAATTTTTTGATTAGTTCCTTACATTGTTTTCTTCTTTCAAGATCTAAAGGCATTAAAATTTTCATATATTTAAGTATATTTTTTATATTATTTTCTGTTAATAATATAAAAAAATTTAAATGATGTGTAAAAAGTATATTATCATTAATAATAGTAAATGTTAATAAAAATTTAAATATATCATATATTTCTTCTACATTTTTAAATTCATTAAATAGATTATTTACAAATTTAAATAATTTAGATATATCATTTGGAATTAACAAAGTATAATCATTCTTAAATAATATCATAAAAGCAGTAAAAATTTTTAATCTGTTATATAAATTTCCTTTATCGACAGTTTCTTTTAAAAAATCTATAAGTATTTGAATATTATAAATATAATGTTTATTTTTTACTATACACGAAGATATTATATTAATTGCTAACAAATTATAATTTTCTAATATATCAACAACTTGAAAAATATCATCAGTTGATATTATATTATATTTATTTATAAATAGTAATATAATAGCTTTTTTTTTATCTTCTACTAAATTAAATCTATTTTGTATCTCAGTACTTAAATTAGCAATATGATAATTATAATTAAAAAAAAAGTAGAATTCTTCTATTGAACGAGAATATGAACAAAATAAAATAAAATGTGTATTATTGATAAATCTTTTTAATATTTTTAGATTATAAAAGCTTAACATATATATTAAATTAATAGATTTAATCATTGAGTTCAATTTGACATCAGGATATTCTAATTTAAAATTTAAATTTATAAATTCATAATAATCATTATTTAAATTAGTTATATCTTCCATATTAGTAAATAAATTATCAAATCCAATAGCTTTAATTCCATCAAATAAATTATCTTCGCATAATATAAAATTTTCATTAGATGCTATTTTCTTGGAAAAATCATCTAATAAGTCAAATGATATTAATGAAACAATTACATGAATATATTTAAAATTATTAGTTTTATAATCTTCATTTATTATTTTATTATTAAAATAACCATTTTTATTTTCTTTGGCAATATTAATAAGTTCATCTTTTTTTGTATTCCAAATTTTTACAAGTGTAATCATTATTTTATAAATTAAAATATTTTGATTAATTAAAATAATGACAAATATTAATATTAATCAAAATATTTATATTAATTATTTAGAATATGTTGTTATTAGTGTAATAATAACATTAATAATAGAAAATATAAGAGTTTTTATAAATAAAAATAACTGGGATACTGAATTATTTAATTTAATTGTTATTATTGTTAATACTTTCTTAATAGTATATGGAATATATTTATTTTCAAGAATATATAGGAAATAAATGGAATAGAAAATGATTTTTTTTATATAATTATATAAAAAAAATAATGCCTATCAAATTAGACGATTTTACTAAAGAACTAATAAAAATTGATTCATCTCCTGAAAAACAATTTAATGGTAAAGAAATTTTTCAAAAACCTGAAAATAAAGAAGTTGTAGATAGAAAGAAATTTATCAATAGCAATTCATCTAAACATTATTTTAAACGAGAAGAAGAAAAAAGATCTAGTTTATTAGAATCGATAAATAAGCCAGAATCTTTTTTAAAAAGTCAAATATCTGAAAAATTAGCTAAAAATGAGATTGAATTAAATAAAAAAGAAATTTATGAAATTAGTGATATTTCATTTTCATGTATGTCATTTGAAGATCAGAAAAATATAAAAGTAGTTGATATTTTACAAGCAAGTATAATTCCTGGGCTTAATAATTCATTATTTGATATAAGAATGGGTACACTCGATTCTAGTCAAATATGTCATACTTGTCAAGAACCTATTAATAATTGTAGTGGTCATTTTGGATTAATTAATTTAAATAAAAAATTTCCAAATCCAAATTTTAAAGAAGCATTAAAAATTACATTAAAATGTATTTGTCATTATTGTGGTCATCCTTATATTAGAGAACCATATCTTAAAGCTTTAGGAATAGATAAATTAGTAGGAATAAAAAGATTAAAGGAAATTGCTAAAATTACACCAGAATTATTTAAGTTACATAATTGCCCATCAAAGATACCAGATTATACAAAAGATTATATAAATGATTATATTCTTGCTTATAAAGTTAAAGATACAAATGGTGTAATGCATACTATTGAAAAATCTTTAGATAATGTTGAAGATCTTTTATCAGTTTTAACAAAAGAAGATTTAAAACTATTAGGATATGAAGGAGATAGTAATCCTGTAAATTTTATTATGAAAGGTATTTTAGTATGTCCACCTTGCACAAGACCAACTATGTATGCAGATGGAATACCAAAAGAAAATTATATTACAGATATCTACTATCAAATTATTTCAAATAATAATAAACTAAAAAATTTTACTATTACTGGAGATAGTAATAGAATTAACATTGAAAATATTTTGTATGAAAATATTATCTCTTTATTTTTTGGTAATGATAAAAAAAATTCAAATGAAAAGAATGGTTCATTATTTTTTATCTTAGGAGGAAAGGAAGGATTGCTTCGTAAAAATATTCTCGGTAAAAGAGTTAATTTTTCTGCTAGAACTGTAGCAGGTCCTGCATCTGAAGCTAATTTTGGTGAAATATTAACTCCTAGATTTTTCGCGAAAACCTTAACAGTTCCTGAAAAAATTACTATATATAATATTGATCGTTTAAGAAATGATTTCGCTAATGGAAATGCCCAGTCTATTAACAGAGGAAATAATCAAATAATTACTATTAATGATGAAATGAGAGAAAAATATCTACCAATAATAGGTGATATAATAATTAGATATATTCAAGATGGTGATTCTGTAATGGTAGGGAGACAACCAACACTTCATGCTGAATCATTTATGGGATTTAATGTTAAATTACATGATAAATTAACCATAGGCCTTCATTCTTGTGTAAATGCACCATTTAATGCAGATTTTGATGGTGATGAATTGAATCTTCATGTAATTCAAGAAATAAAAGCACAAGTTGAAACAAATACAATCGCAAATTGTAAATATCATATTATGAATAGTCAATCAAATAAACCTATGATGGGATTAGCGTATAATGCATTACTTTCTTCATATTTAATGACTATGGTATGGATTAGAGATGATATACAAAAGATTGAAATTACAACAGAAGAGTGGGATATTTTAAAAGAATCATATCCAACTATAGAACAATCTATTACTAAAAAACAATGGGCTGAAATTATTTCTAGTGAATGTGATGAAGTAGAAATATCAGAAGAAAGATTTGAACAGGCAATATCAGTTGTTAATGATTCAAATAAAAAGGAAACATTATACGATAGATGTATTGAAAATAATATCAATCCGAGAAGTGGTAGAGCATTATTTTCATTGAATTTTCCAATAAATCTAAATTTAACTATTAGAAAATCATCTTCTAGAACAATTGTAATTGGTGATAGAGAAATGAATATTAAAATTAATGAAAATATTGTTATAAAAGATGGAATTTTAATTTTTGGAACATTAGATAAATCATCAGTAGGTACATCAAGTAATTCTCTTGTGCAACTTTTAACTAAAATATATTCATTTAAAGAAGCATGTAGATTTCTTAATGATGGTCAAAAAATTTGCGATTGGTTTTTAATGTGGCATGGGTATTCTATTGGTTATAAAGCAATTGATATGGACAGAAAAAATATTGTTAAGCTTATTAAAGAAAAAACAAATGAAACTCAATTTGAAATTTATAAACTTGGGCCAATTCCGACAGAATTTATTCCTAATTTTTTCTGGAAAAAAACTGCAACAACATTTCTTAGTAATACAGAACAAATTGGAAGAAAAATTGGTGAACAAATTTTATCATTAAATAACCCATTAAATGTTATGGGTGAACCTGGTTCAAAACAAAAAGGAACGAAAGCAAATACTGCACAAATTGTAGGTTCTTTAGGAGAACAATTTTGTGGAGGTGATTTACCAAAATTAGAATTCAATGATGCTAAAAGATATCTTCCAACATTTTTAGTTGATGATGTATCTATCGGATCATTAGGATATGTAGTTAATAGTTTTTTAGATGGATTAACACCTTCTGAAGAAATGTCTCATCTTGCAGCAAGTAGAGAAGGTCTTATTGATACTGCACAAAATACTGCTCTTATTGGGTATATTTCAAGAAGATTTAGAAAAGTTTTTGAAGATATATATATTAATCCTTTAGGACAAGTAGTAAATGTAGATGATAAAATATTTTCATTTACATTTGGTGATTGCTTAAATACTGCAATGCAAATGCCATCTCAAACAAAAGAAAACGGAAAGAAATTTGGTTTTTGTGATGTAAATATGCTTGCTGATATGGTTAACAGAGAATATGAAATGGAATTTTAAACAAATGTTTTTAATAAGTAAAATTTTACTTATATATTTATTTAGCTAAAAAGTTATTGAGGCAACAAAGTATACCTAAGTGAATGCTGGATTATTGAAAAAAATATCATTTGTATATTAGAATACTATCTTTTATAATATATTTTAGTTAAATTTATTTTTAATAAAAATGAATATAATAGAACTTTGGAAATATCCATTGAAAGAAGTTAATAAAACTTTAAATAATAAAGGAAAAACTTCAATTGAAAAATATATCCTATTAACAGAATTATTTGCTCGAAAAGGATTACTAATAGATGTTTTATCTAATAAATTTAGAAATGATTTATTATTATTAAATCAAAAAAATATGAATATAGATTATAATAAAAGAATTAATATGATCGAAAAATATATGCAAGAGAAAATATCAGGAATTAAAATGTTTGTTTATTTTACTATAAATAATAATAAACTTTTATTAATTGGCGAAGAACATGTTTTAGTTGATAATAATTCTCATTATATTACAGATTATTTATTAAATCTAATAGGTAAATCTAATACTACTATTGATTTATTTATCGAATCACCTTTTGAATCAATAAATGATATTGAACAAAATAAATATTATGATAATATGGAAAAAGTAAAAAAAGAACAATCTTTTGAATGGTTTAAAGATAATAAACCTAATAGATCTCCAATGGGAGATTTAATATATCTTCTTAGAAAATGTAATAAAAAAACATATAATCAATGCTATTTAGATAAACTTAGATATCATTTAATAGATCAAAGAGAAAATATATATGGTCTTGATTTATTATCAGTATATCAATTTGTTCTTATTAATATTTTAGATGAATATATAGAAAATGATATTGATGTTGGCATTCTTTTTAAAGATTTGGATAATTATTTTGAAAATAATACCCTTGAATTATTCTTATATATTTCAGGATTTGATGATCAATATAAATCTATATATGATAAATATTGTTCATTATTAATATATGATGAAGAGAAAATAAAATTTTTCTATGAAACTAGATGGAATGAAGATATTTCATTATTAGAAATAGAAAATATTAATAAATCAAGAGAGAATTATATTAATTCTATTAATAAGCAAATTTCAAAAATAGAAAATTTTGATGAAAAGAAATTCATCAACTGTTTATATAATGCATTTTTGGATGGAATAGAATATGATAAACGAAATGATATATTTTCATTCTCATTACAATATCTGGAAACTATCAAAATGGATACTTATTGTATGCTTAGATATTTGAAAACATTAAATATTGAAAATAATCATTCTATAATATATACAGGAGCTGTACATACTAAGATATATTTAAATTTTATAAAATATTACTTTAATATTGAACCAATTATTGAAAAAACAGATTCTGGAGATAATCTAATTATATTAGATGAACCTTTTAATTTTCTTAAATAGATTAATCAGATATTGAAGCAACTGATAAAATTGTTATACATATAATTGTTAAATAAAATATATAAAATACTATTGTATATAGCTCTTGGTCCCACCATTGTAAAAAATTACTTAATAATGCAGGGTTAAATATTGTATTACAAACTAATAAAATAAATAAAAATATTAAAACAACAAAAATTCTTTTGACTAATTCTCTTTCCATATTTTATAATAATAAAATTTATTTTCTAATTTTTAGTTAATTTTAGCTAAAATAAATTCAAAAATAGTATTAGACTGAAAAAGAAAAAGTTACCAAGGCATACTTTGTCGCCTAAGTGAAGGCTGAATTATTGAAAAAATGTCATTTGTGTATTCTAATACAGAGTAATTTTATCTTTAATTTTTAGTTAAATTTAGCTAAAATAAATTCAAAAATAGTATTAGAGTGAAAAAGAAAAAGTTATCAAGGCATACTTTGTCGCCTAAGTGAAGGCTGAATTATTGAAAAAATATCATTTGTGTATTCTAATACAGAGTAATTTTATCTTTAATTTTTAGTTAATTTTAGCTAAAATATATTCAAAAATAGTATTAGAGTGAAAAAGAAAAAGTTATCAAGGCAACAAAGTATGCCTAAGTGAAGGCTAAATTATTGAAAAAATATCATTTGTGTATTCTAATACAGAGTAATTTTATCTTTAATTTTTAGTTAAATTTAGCTAAAATAAATTCAAAAATAGTATTAGAGTGAAAAAGAAAAAGTTATCAAGGCATACTTTGTCGCCTAAGTGAAGGCTGAATTATTGAAAAAATATCATTTGTGTATTCTAATACAGAATGAAAAAGAAAAAGTTATCTAGGCGATAAAGTATGCCTAAGTGACGGCTAAATTATTGAAAAAATGTCATTTGTGTATTCTAATACAGAGTAATTAATATGAAATTTAAGTAAAATCTTACTTAATTATTTTTTCTGATATAATATTTTATTTGAAAAAACAAAAATACCTGATATAAACATAAAAGGTGCTATAATAGGATTAAAAAATAAAATTCCAGTAGCAGCTCCTAAAATACCAGTTCCTGTTGAAATAACTAATTGTTTATGTATTGATTCTTCTTCTGAAAATTTCACCCCAATATATATTCCTCCAATTCCTCCACTAATAAATCCAAATATTTGCAATGCATTTGCTTTTAAAAAATCTTTTTCTTCTCTTCTTAATTTTGTAAAAAAAGTTTTTTTTGAATATTTAATAATGGTTTAACACATCTTATCATTTTGTTTTAATTGTTTTTTTATAGATAATTACAATACTTTTTCTTAGTTTTGATGTCAACAATATCATAAATCCATGTATTATATTGATGTTTAGTAATTTCTCTATACGGCTGATCAACAAAGGTATCGATTAAATCACTAATATCAATAATATCTTTCTTACAATTATTATTGATATTTACTATATAACTATATTTTTCTATATTATCGAATACGATTGTTGGTTTATTTACTTTTAGGCAAAGTAAAAATTTAATACATTGTTCGATGTGTTCTTGTTTATCATCACTCATTCTTAATAAACAGAAGTTGTTATATAAAGGGACTAAAGTTTTGATTATATCAGCATTTTGCTGTTTGATAAATATTTCTTCTGTTGGATGCCAACTAGTATTTTGTCTGAAATGAGGTTCGCCATCAGTTTCTATTATGTAGTTAATAGTATTATAATGGAAAGCAAAATCAAATTCTCTACTGGGGATATAATTAAATTTATATTGGAGGGTTGGATTTATATTTGATTTGATTAAAATTTCATTACATCTTCTTTCAAAATTGCTAAAATTACTTTTAATAGTACATAATGGACAAATACTAGATGTAGTAGGTCTAGTTCTAATAAATAAAGCTTGAGACCATTTATAATCACATTCACATTCAAAATTAATCATTTTAGTAGAACCAGAAGTTATTTTTTTAATATCTAATTCTGGATTATTTTCTTCTTTAATAAATTTACATATGTCAGGATGAGTTGTAAATAAACTGTTACAAAAACAAGTTTTATCAGATCCTCCTATTGTGCAAAAAGGACATTCTCTTTCATTACTTCTGTGATTAATAGTAGATTCCCACGAATGTTCTTCGCAAGTTTTATGATCTATACATTTCCACCATAATTTTACACCTGAATGATGAGAAAGAGTCCATGGATCAATTCCTTTATTTTTATCCCAATCATATTGTAACGCAAGTAAAGGATTATTCATAAATGAATTGCATTTACATATTTTTAATTTATTTTTAGAACAAAATGGACACCTAGATTTTTTAATTGTTCTATCACAAATGCATGTTTCATAACTATGAGAACATTTTTTATCGCAGTTAGTATTTGGACAAAGAAACCATATTTTTTTACCACTTCCGTATGTTATATTTTCTATTTTTTCTTCAGTTAATCTATTTCTTTCTATAAATAAATCTATTTCTTTTTTAGAATTTTTATTTTCTATCATAGTTTTTTCTATTATATTTAAATATATATAGTTTGAATATAATGTTTTCTTGATATCTATTTGACTATGAATATCAGGATGAGTATGTTTCAATAATGTACATTTATTTATTTGTTTATTAAAAAACAAACAACCTTTACAATTACCATCATTATTATATTGTTGATATATTTCCTTACATAAAATGATATTACTATCTAGTGATAAATTTTCAATAGTACCAATTAATTCAGTCATTTTACTTTAATTAAAGTAAAAATCAATTTTTTATAGATTTAATAAAGCATTACATAGATTGTTAGCTTTGATTGACCCAAGACCTGAACACACATCATAACCTTGTGTACATCTATACGATCCGTCAGTTCCAATAGTCATGTCGAATATACAATTATTATAAGAACTTGAAATCGGATAAATCGTGTTATAAAGATAGTTTTGAATGCATTTATTGTTCGAAGATTGAGAAACAAGCATTGGTTTATTAGCAATTTTTCTAAGATGATCGGAAACTGCGATGATTCCTCCCATAAGAGGACACGAGCAGCTTGTCCCGCCGACTGAGTAGTAATTTCCATTATAATAAACAATCACACCTTTTGCTGGATCAGCTGTCAAAGACACATCAGGAGTACATCTTTTTAATGATGTGGTATTAACATGATTTTGATAAATAGGTTTTGAAAAAAATTTACTGAATCCGGTTCCAGCCTGTCTCCATTGAGTTTCATTTAACCGTTGGTTGGAACTAGTTAATGTTAATATAGATCCGCCAATAGAAAGAATATTTTGCGAACTACTCGGATAATTTACACCACCTGCAGTATCACCAGAGCTAGCTAAATAGCAAATATTATTTGTATTAAAAACTGAATCAAAAACAGTTTCATATGAGAATTCACTCGAACCAAAACTCATGGAAATTACATTTACTCCTAAAGTTTGAGCCCTAATAATTGCTGTTTGTAGATCATTAAGAGAATTTGAGGCAGCTTCGACAACAAAAATTTGAGCACCAGGCGCCATCAAATGTATCATTTGTACATCAAGACAACATTCAAGATTCCAATCACTATTAACCGTATTCCCTAGTGAAATGATATTCAATGTAGTCGATGGTAGACTAAAATGAGTACAATAAGTGTTTAAATCATTCTGTAATGAGGGACTATGAAAAGCAATAATCACAGCAATCTTAATCCCATAACCTTTTAAATGGCCATCACTAGGAGTAATTAAGTTCATTCCATAAGCAGTTTGTAATTGTATTGGAGTATAATAAATATAACCAGATGAGGTATTGGGAGTTGCTAAATCTACTATGACATTTTTTTCAGTAATATGAGATTTACATTTAATATTCGAGAAAGACATGTTTTTTATTAGTGAAATAAAATATAAAATTAAATATAACGATAAGGTCCATTTCCTTTTAAAATTACATCGCTCTTATTAGGTTCTGTTTCAATATTTTCTCTCTTACCAAATATAGTCCAATAAAATTTACCATTTTTACCATATACTTTAAATGAATTATTCTTTATTTTAGTTACTAGAAAATTATTGAATTGTATATTATCTTCATCATCAAGATCTTCATCAATATAAGGTGTAATTTGAATAGTAAAATTATCTGCAAGTTTTGACATATATTCTTTTAAATAAACATTTGTTTTTTTATTATCTGTTATTTCGCATATACCTCTATCATAAATTCCACTTTCTGGTCCTTCAAGACATCCATAAACTAAATATTTTTCTTTTTCTAATGGATGATCTATTACAAATGTTTTTGTTGTAGAATAAGTTATTTCACTAGTAATAGTATCATACACTAATGGATTTAAACCTGTATTTGTTGTAGATGAAATAGGATTAATATAAAATCCAGAACCAGTAGGACTTAAAGAATTAGATGATGCATTTAAAACTATCGAATTTGATAACAAATTTATATTACCAGCACCATTTCCTATTGCAATTGAGTAATTACCTTGACTGATACTCCCGGCACCATTTCCTATTGCTATTGAATTATTCCCTTGATTATCCTGTCCTGACTTATTTCCAATTGCAATTGTAAATCCATTTAATCCTCCTTGATTACTTTGACCTGCACCATTTCCTATTGCTATAGAATTAAGACTTTGAAAACTATTTCCTGCACCATTTCCTATTGATATAGAATTAATATTTTGAAAACTATTCCCTGCAGAATTTCCAATTGCTATAGAAGATCCTGTAGATCCTCCTTGATTGCTTTGCCCTGCAGAATTTCCAATTGCTATAGAACTTACACTTTGATTTGTTTGTCCTGAATTTTTTCCTATACTTATAGAATAAACTCCTTGTGCTGTAAGTCCGCTATTATTTCCAATTGCTATAGCCCCAGTACTTTGTCTTGTTTTTCCTGCAGAATTTCCAATTGCTATACTATTAGAATTTTGTGTAGTTTGCCCAGCTAAATTTCCTATAGCAATAGCACTTCCTACAGTTGAATCGCTACCAGTTAATCCTTGATTAATTTGACCTGCTAAATTTCCAATTGCTACAGATAAAGATGTTTGACCAGTTAGTCCAGATCTTGATCCTAAATGAACACTTCCAGTTGAATCGACATTCCATTTATTTAGATATGAATTCCAATATAAATAATCAGAATAAAATGATCCTAATGGTACATTTGAACTATTAGTTGAATATTGTATTTCTGAAGTAGATGTATTATAAATTAAAGGATTATTGAAAATTGATGTAGAATTTCTAATTGGATTAACAAAAAATGAATTACTAGTTCCTGGCGAAATATTATTACTTAATGCCCCTAAATAAATTGTATTTGATATATCATTCGAAATAGTAGTATTATATCCTATAATTATATTTCCAGAACCGTCAATTGTATTTCTACCACTTAATGTTCCAATAAATGTATTATCACTCCCAGAAATTAAATCTTGTCCAGAATTTTGTCCTAAACACACTGTATTACTAGATGATATTGAATTTCCAGCTACATTATATCCGATACATGTATTATTTGATCCTCCATTTAATTGATATAAACTAAGATCTCCTATTGATACATTAAATGAATCATGCAATGAATTATATAACGAATTAGATCCTATTCCTATATTATTAGTACCATCAATTAAATTTACTAATGCACTATCGGATATTGCAGTATTAGAAATACCATTTGATAAAGATTGTAAAGATTGATTACCAATTGCAGTATTTGATTGTGCATTATTCGATAATGATTGCAACGAATATGTTCCAAAAGATGTATTATATAATATTTCATTATTAGTTGCATTTTGCATTGAACAAAAACCAAAAGCAGTATTATTTGAAAAATTAGTAGGATCATCATTTGGGAAGATAGTAGAAGTAAATGATGTATTAGGTGCAATTGAATCTAATGGAGAATTATATAAATATCCATTAGTTGTAGCAATTACTTGAGTTAATGGATCATATGCTAATCCTAAAAAACTTTCTGTTGCATTAGTTTGAATGTTATCAATAGCACCAGTAGCACCATTTACTCCAGTAGCACCATTTACTCCAGTAGCACCATTTACTCCAGTAGCACCATTTACTCCAGTAGCACCATTTACTCCAGTAGCACCATTTACTCCAGTAGCACCATTTACT
>Ga0209777_10003662_pt1 | contig 18821 bp, 15 predicted proteins | sample FrelakmetHBP12HB_FD_187147 | JGI IMG/M metagenome (GOLD analysis project Ga0209777, IMG submission 187147) | Freshwater lake sediment microbial communities from the University of Notre Dame, USA, for methane emissions studies -HBP12 HB (SPAdes)... | ecosystem: Environmental > Aquatic >...
TATAGCTTTGGCAATGCAGAAAGAACTGGCCGGGGAAAATAATATTGAAGTTATCTTAACCCGTAATTCCGATACAAATATTACTATCGAGGAGAGGAAAGCAAATATATTAAAGATAAAACCGGAACTGTTTTTAAGCCTGCATACCAACGCCGGTTTCGGGAAAGAAGCCAACGGGTTCGAACTTTATTACCCTGGATTTAAAGACCTGGAGGAAAATAAAAAGGCGGCGAAAAACAGTCCGAAGAATAAAAAAAACAAGTACCTTAATGATTCTGTGCGATTGGCGAATTTTATCCAAAAAAACATGGATGCTTTATTCCCGCGCAAGGGCAGGGGGTTAAGAGAAGCCGATGTGCCGATCATGGAAGGTGTGACTATTCCGGCTTTAGTTGTGGAAATTGGTTTTGCCACCAATCCGGAAGAAAAGAAAAAATTGCTTTCCGAAAGCACTCAGACGGAAATAGCCAAAGCTTTGGCAAAAAGCATCATATTATTTTACAGGTGATATATATGATTAAAAGAAATTCAGATAGGCAATGGGATGAACTAAGGCCTGTCAGCATAACCAATAATTATCTTCGTGGTGTCGCCGGTTCCGTTTTGGTTGAATTTGGCAATACCAAGGTAATTTGTGCGGCATCTTTAGAAGACAGGACCGCACCTTTTTTAAGGAACACAGGCAAGGGCTGGCTAACAGCTGAATATTCAATGTTGCCCATGTCCACACAAACCAGAAGCGCGCGTGAAGCTACACGCGGGCGATTAGGTGGACGGACGCACGAAATACAGAGACTGATCGGCAGGTCACTAAGGACTGTGACAGATCTGGGAGCTTTTGGTGAAAAAACAATATACATCGATTGTGATGTTATTCAAGCTGATGGTGGCACAAGAACAGCGTCAATTACCGGCGCCTTTGTGGCACTTGTGGATTTATTTAAAAAACTAAAACAAGATGGCCTTGTCCAGAAAATGCCTGTAAGCGATTTTGTGTCCGCGATAAGTGTTGGAATGGTTGATGGTCAAGTTCTTCTTGATCTGGAATATGAAGAGGATTCACATGCGGATGTTGATATGAATTTTGTCATGACCGGCGCCGGCCTTTTTATTGAAGTTCAAGGTACAGCGGAGCATGCCCCTTTTAGTAAAGAAAAAATGAATGCAATGACTGATCTGGCGGCGCTAGGTATTCAAAAGATCATTGCCCGGCAAAAAGAGATTGTTGGTGATCTTCAGCAATGAAAATAGTTTTTGCCACGAAAAATGAGGGAAAAGTAAAAGAAATTGAAGAGATGCTCGAAGGAATGAATATAGATTTAATTTCATTAAACCATTACAATCACTTGCCCGAAATAAAAGAAGATGGAAAGAGCTTTTTAGAGAATGCTTTAAAGAAAGCTAAAATTATCTCCGAATTTACCGGTGAAACTGTCCTGGCGGACGATTCCGGTATGCAGGTTGATATCCTGAATGGCGAACCCGGGATTTATTCCGCGAGATACGCGGGAGATGAAGCTACAGATGAGGAAAACAATAATAAGCTCCTGGCTAAGTTGCAGGATGTCCCCCCGCAAATGAGATCAGCTTCTTTTATTTGTTCGTTAGTGCTTTATAAAAAAGATGGAAGTTATGATTCATTTGAAGGAAGATGGGATGGGCAGATCATCGATGAACGGCGGGGAAACAATGGGTTCGGTTATGATCCCATTTTTTTTGTGCCGGACCTGAAACTTACTGCCGCAGAATTACCGCCCGCGATTAAAAATAAAATAAGTCATCGCGGACAGGCATTTGCTAAGCTGAAAAAAGTTTTTGCAGAAAAATTAAAAAATTAATAACGGGGCGTAGCGCAGCTTGGTAGCGCGCCTGCTTTGGGAGCAGGATGTCGCAGGTTCAAATCCTGCCGCCCCGACCAGTTTTTTTACTTTGTGCAATTCATAAAAATAAATAAAAAGCCCTCCTAAAAAATCAGGGGGCTTTTTTATATAATAAATTAATTAAAGTTGTTACTCTGGAATAAAATTTATGTCCGCGCGACGGTTAAGGATGCGTCCCGCTTCTGTGGTATTTTCGGCAATCGGTTTTGTATCACTTAAACCGGCTATCTTCACGTTAACTGTTTTGCTCAATCCCAACCTATGTAACATTGCTTTGACACTGAGGGCACGGTCTCCAGAAATTTTAAAGTTATCAGCCGTATCTCCATCTGAAGCAGAATTACCTTCAATAACAATCATGCCTTTTTTCCCTTTTATTTTGGCATAAAATGCTTTGAGCTTAGACAATTCTTCTGGGCTAATAATTGATTTGTTCATAGCGAACTGAATGGTCATAGAATTGTCCGGTTGAACAGTCGTTACTTTTGCTGATGGTGATTGGTTAGCTGGCGAAGCGGACTCCGGGACCAGTTTTTTTTCGGCTGCAAGATTAGCTGCAGGAATGTAATTTCTAACTATTACGATTCTGTTATCAGGGGGTACTTTGCTCGATGCCCAAAGATCATTGCCATCATCAACGTAAAATTTCCATTCAATGCTTCCTGCAGTTGGCTCTATTACCCAGGTACAACAGGTATTTTGAACTGAAGCGGATTCAGGTTGTACTGCAGGAGCAGACGTTGCTTCCGTAGCAGGTAGTGTTGCAGGGGCAAAAGGAGACGGTGTTCCCGAAAGTTCAGAAAGTTCCGTTTGGGTCGGAAGTCTCCAGTCAGTGAAGCCACCTTCTTTTATGTTTTTTACCGCATTTAATACGTTACGGGAATTGAGATTGGGAATACCTAATATTAACCATTGCAAACCTGTTTTTGTATCAACAACAGTTCCATCTTTCAGGGCATTAAAGCGAATGACGATAGGGCTGCTTAAAACCAGGGTCTGTCCTGCCGCAAGGGTAGTAATCTTTGTTGTTACTTTTGTTTTCCAATTGCTGGATACCGGCGTGATTATGTATTCAGCTACTGGCATAACGCCGTCAATGCGAAAAGATCCGTCAGCGAGCGTCTTTGTTTCAAATTGTTCATAGCCTTTAAACGTTTGGACTTGTTTGAAAATAACTGTAACACCGGAGATTGGCTGTCCTTGACCGTTTTGCAGCTGTCCCTCAATGCCAGCCTTTTTTTCGCTGCAACTGAATAAAAAGGCGCTAATTAACAAAACAATAAACAGGCGATATGCGATTTTCATAATTACCACTCCTTATACCAAAGTTTATTTTGAATAACACTTTAGGTTATTTATCCAAAAAATATGACTACTAAACTAATGCAATAGTCAAAAGTATTTAACAAAAATGTAACTTTACAAAATTATTAAAAGTGCTTTGAGCTAGTGGACTCAAATAATGAGCAGTTTTTCCACCTCATTACGGATTTTCCGCAGACTGCTTGCCGATGAAGCTTCAAAACGTAAAACTATCACTGGCTGAGTATTCGATGATCGAACAAGAGCCCATCCATCCTCAAAAGGAATGCGTACTCCATCAATTTCTATTAAACCGGTGTTGTTCTGAAAATGATTTTTTATTCTTTCCACGACTTGCGCTTTTTTATCGTCAGCACAATCAATTCTAATTTCCGGTGTGGCGAAAGTTTGCGGGACATCCGCAAGCAGCTCACTTATTTTTTTCCCAGTTTGAGAGATGATTTCCAATAATCGGATTGCCGCGTAGATGGCGTCATCATAGCCGAAATAGCGATCGGCAAAAAACAAATGTCCGCTCATTTCTCCGCCCAATACAGCCTTTTCCTCTTTCATCTTCGCCTTAATCAGAGAATGCCCGGCTTTCCACATAATCGCCCGGCCGGAATGTTTTTTAATATCATCATATAAAGTTTGCGAGCACTTTACTTCGCCAATAATGGTGGAATTGGGCTTTGCTTTGAGGATTTCGCGGGCAAAAAGAAGGAGCAGTTTGTCGCCCCAGATTATTTCGCCTTTATCGCTGATAACGCCCAGACGATCAGCATCGCCGTCAAATGCTATTCCTAAATCCGCCTTTTGCTCGCGGACTATTTTAATCAGGTCACTCAAATTTTCTTCTACGGTGGGATCAGGGAAATGATTGGGGAAATGCCCGTCTGGCTCGCAGTATAAAGGTATCACTTCACAACCGTAACGCTGTAAAATGGGCAGAGCGAATTTACCGCCGACGCCATTGCCGGCATCAACGGCTACTTTTATTTTCCGGGTAATTTTGACATTATCAAAAAGGTAGTTTTGATAAGCAACAGTAATATCTTGAAACGATGATGACGCGCCGCCTGTTGAATATTGTCCACTTTCCATAATTTTTCTTAATTTCTGAATATTTTCGCCATAAATAGTGTCATTGCCAATACAAATTTTGAAACCGTTGAATTCAGGTGGATTATGGCTGCCTGTAATCATAACGCCTCCTTCAACATTCAGGTGGCGTATGGAGAAGTAAAGCATGGGGGTGGCGCAAAGGCCGATATCAATTGTTTCAATACCGGAGCTGTTGAGTCCTGAAATTAAGAAATGGTGATAATCGTTAGAGCTTAAACGGCAATCCCTTCCGATGGTCATCTTCTTTATTTTGTGCCCGGCAGCATAAGTACCGATAGCCCGGCCAAGGCTGAAGACAAATTCCTCATGGAGATCTTTGCCCACAACACCTCTTACATCGTATTCCCTGAATACATTAGGATTCATCAACTATCTGTCTCCTCGGAAAAGATTAATTTAGCTTATCTATAGGTCAAGCGTCAGGCGGCTTTCTTGGCTAAATTCAGTTTAACAAAAATCCAATGAGACATTGCATCGGACAGAAAGGAGTATAAGAAGGACTTTGTTGTATGTCAATGGAATTTTGACATTATATAGGTTTTACCACGGATCAACAAATAAGTGGCTCGACTCCTGGAGTTTACGGGCGGGAGTTGATTTCAACCCCTGCATAATCCACTTGCGCGTGTCGGCCGGGTCAATGACCGCGTCGATTTCGAGATAAGAGGCCATGTTGATGGCTTTACCCCTTTCGTACAACTGGGCAACCAGTTTTTCATAGAGAACTTCACGCTCGTGCGGATCTTCAATGGCCGCAAGTTCCTTTTTGAAACCGGCTTTCACCGCGCCTTCCAGACCCATGGCACCGAATTCTCCGGTTGGCCAGGCAGCCGTAAAAAAAGATTCATGGAAGCCGCCCTTGGCCATGGCCATGGCTCCGAGGCCGTATCCTCTGCGTAAAACAACGGTAAAGTAAGGTACCGACAAATGCGAGCCGATGACAAACATGCGGCAAACGTGGCGTACCTGAGCACGCTTTTCAATTTCCGGTCCGACCATGAATCCCGGGGTGTCACACAAAGACAGAATCGGCAAACCATGCGCATTGCAAAGCTGCATTAAGCGCGCTACTTTGTCCGCGCCATCAGCTTCAATTGCGCCGGCCATGTGCATGCAGTTGTTGGCGATCACACCGAACGGCCGGCCTTCGATTTTCAGAAAGCCTGTAATTATGCCGGGGCCGAATTTTGGCCGCAGCTCCAGAAAGGAGTCGATATCGGCAAGCGCTTTAATTACTGTCCTCACGTCATAAACGCGTTTGCGGTTTTCCGGAATCAGGCCGCGCAGACGAAGCTGATCGGAAGCTTCCCACTGAGGTGTCGTTCCCTGAAAATAGGAAAGATATTGTTTGGCGATAGAAACCGCCTCTTTATCATCAGCAACTTCAATATCAACTACGCCGTTTTGCGTTTGTACGTCCATCGGGCCGACTTCCTCCGGCCTGAAAACACCAAGCCCGCCGCTTTCAATCATCACCGGGCCGCCCATACCGATGTTGGAGTTCTTTGTCGCGATAATTATATCGCAGCAGCCTAGCAAGGCAGCATTTCCGGCGAAGCATGGTCCAGAAACTACGCCGACCAGCGGAACTCTGCCGCTGAGTCTGGCAAACGAGCCAAAGGTGGATAAATCCAGCCCCGCCACCATGACACCGATAGCATCAACGTCACCAGGCCTTCCGCCGCCGCCTTCCGCGAAGAAAACCAAGGGCAGGCGCTGTTCGTGTGCCAGTTTCAGCATACGATCCATTTTTTTATGATTAAAATAGCCCTGGGTACCGGCAAGAACCGTATAGTCGTAGGCCATGACCATGCAGCGGGCATTGTCGTCACCAAAAAAAGAGCCGTTGACTGATCCGATGCCGGCAATCAGGCCGTCGGCGGGGGTCTTGCTGATGAGATCGTCTTCGGAACGCCTCCCGCGTTGCGCGGCAATGGCCAGAGCGCCGTATTCAATGAAACTATTGGTATCGCAGAGATCATCAACGTTTGTCCGCGCCGTGCGCCGGTTTTTTTGCTGACGTTTAGACACCGCGGCGGAGCGATTTTTATCAAGGCCGAAAGAATGCCGGGTTATCACCTCGACAAGGTCAGGGCGCATGGGATCAGGGTGAGTTTCTTTTCTCGTTGTTTTCATTTACTACACCTTTCTTGAAATCATGGTTTTCCAGTTATATAATTATTCGTTAGCACTTTATCTATTGTTCGAGAAGATGAGGGAGTGGGTAAACTATCATCAGAAATAATTCGTAGAAAATTAGTAATGATATTGAAAGTGGCGCCCCAAAGAATATCATCGCCCCCCAGACCATCAGGGATAACCAGACAGGGCATCTGATACAGCAGATGTTCTGGATTATTCGTCGCGGCGGTTTTAATTTCCAGCACGGCATAATTGGACTGCTCAAAGAAAAAGCCAACCGGGATTTCCAATATCTTTTCCACTTCTGAACTTAGTTTGTATTGAAATGGTTTAGTCGTCAGGCATACTACGGGAAAAATTGTTCGAGCAAGGAAGCTCAATGAGTAACAAGGCAGCGCTCCTAAAAATTTGACGTTAAAAGGACTCAAGCCAACTTCTTCCCATGCTTCCCGAAGCGCTGTAGTTAATAGAAGTCGAATCAGATAAGCTGCTTCTTTGTTTCGAAATTGAGCGGAGTTTAAATTATGGTCACGCAAGTTGGGAATGATTCCTGCTTTTATTAAATGGCTTAATATTCTATCGAGTCGCTGATGGACAATGCCGCCGGGGCAACTGATGTCTCCGGCTTGTGTGACCGTGTTTGAACGTTTGATAAGTTGAAAAACGTATTCCGAACCACTACGATTTGATCTGTAATTAATCAGCAGAACCACCCCGGCTGCAAGATGATCGGGAGTACTCTTACCATTAGCAATCAACTCATGCTTGTCTTGATAATCAATTACAATCGAGTCTAATTTATTCGATACAAATTGAGGGAAAATGTCTTTTTGGGAAAATAGAGAAAGATCCATGCTGGTCCTGAATTAATCATAAAAGTCTCCCCGCCGGATGGCTGGGGAGACTCGATTTTGGTGGCGGTGCCCCGAATTGAACGGGGGACACTACGGATATGAGCCGTATGCTCTAACCAGCTGAGCTACACCGCCGCTATTGCAATGTTAGATACTTCCACAAATATATGGTTCGTGCGACGATATATCTACGAGCACAAATTTTGTCAATGACTTATTGAGCCCCGCCGGTATCCAGCCGATAAACAACAATTGCACTTTTATCACGCACAGAAGTACCGACAGATAGGACCAATGCCAACACAATTTCCGGTTTGCCGTCATTGTCGATGTCTTTAATACAATAGTCGGCCACATAGCCGTTAATTTTTTTTGTCCGCCAATTTTCCGCCATACCCATGCCGTCCCATTCCATATTATATATTTCGCTGGAAGTAAAAAGTTTTAGATGTTTAAACACGCGGCCGACGGAAGATATATTTTTAACCATAATAACCTCTTTTTTCCCGTCATTGTTTGTGTCAAAAGTATTGATGCGTAAATTGACAAAAGCACTTTTTTCATTTACATCAGGCTTTGTTGGATCAATATTTTCGAAGTAGTTATTGCTGCCGCCAAAGTAGTCGTCGCTTCTCCAGATTAAATCATCATTGGAAAAACCAAAAGCGAAAATCCTGGTTAAAGGTTTAGTTGTTTTCTCAAAGATGCATAAATAATCAAGCTCATCCAGGGCGATTATTTTTTCGCCACCGCCACCCGTGCCAAAATTATCAATATTTAAACCGTAGACAGATAAGCCCAACGGTATCCTCATTCTTTGATCAGCAATATACTTACCATCTCTCCAGACAATTTCATGAATTGGCGTATCAAATGGTTTATCAAAACCATACCCCTGTCCTATTAATAAAGGAATGCCCGATGATGTATCAAGTACGCGTAAAAACCAGCGTACGTCAGATGCAATTTTAACATATTTGCCATCTTTAAATTGCAGAACAAAGGAATCAAGCAATGTATTGTTGAGAGAAGTAACAATTATTTGCTTTATCCCGGTTTTATTAATGTCAGCAACATCTACGGCCAGATAATTATCGTAAGATTTTCCAGCTATTTTTTCCAGTAATTTTAGCTCTTTGTCAGTTTTCTGATATATGTAAATATTATTTTTATCGATAACTACCGTTTCGTTTAAGCCATCACCATTTACATCTCCTATGTCCATGCCCTTAAATTCCGTGGGTAATTTCTGGCTCATCCAAAACCCCTGGCGATTAAAAGGATCCGGAGCGTTAATAAAGTCAGGATTGATTGTTGAAGTCAAAGTCCCTTTTTTACCGCCGACTTTCATGCCGGCAATTATCTGAGATTCGCGGGAAACTCCAGGAGCAATTGGTTTAGAATGCCCAGTGGCGGCAACTGTCGGTGCGGCCTGTTGTGATGATGTGCCGAGTATATGCTGAACGATTCTTTGAGAAAAATCGTTAATTTTAGGCATTATGTCATCGAGATTTTGTGATTGAGTGAAGATACCTATGTCAGATTTAGAGGCGACAATATCAACCAATTTCCCGTCAATACTCAGAGAGTTGCCTATTTTAGTGATACTTCCCCAGACTACATAATCAACCTTTAATTTGTTGCCCAGTTTATATACATCAATTAATGTAATTTCCTTTACATTAGATTTTTTAAGTTCCGCAAGAACAACATCTTTATCGGTTACTTCGATTTTGTTTTGAACGGATATGCGCGTAGAGAGCATTTCCGCAATTCCTTTTTTCACATAATCAATATTTTCTGCGCTATTGATTGTAAAAGGTAAAACGGTTACTGTGTATTTATCCTTCGCCCACAGTGAACCGGTGGCCAGCAGAAGAATCAGCAAGCAAAGTATATATTGAAAAGTTTTTCGCATATTTAGCTCCTTTTTTTAATGCTGTAAATATTTACAGCTAGGCGGTTCTAGCACTTAAAAACTGATAATTCAAGAATGATTTGAGAAGATCCATATTAATTCTTGACTGATTGATAGAAGTCGTAATAATAACAATTATTAGTGGGCGATAAAATGAAGACTTGCAGGTACAGGTAAAAAAATAGAGGAGAAAAACGTGATAACGAGATATTCCCGCGAGATAATGACAAAGATTTGGAGTCCGGAAAACAGGTATAAGAAATGGCTGGATGTAGAAATATTCGCTTGTGAGGCCATGGCCAAACTGGGCAAAATACCCAAAAGTGCACTAAAGAACATTAAAGAAAATGTTTCGATAAACGTCGAGCGTATCGATGAGATCGAAAAGACTACAAAACATGACGTAATCGCTTTTTTGACTTCCCTAACGGAAAAAGTCGGTGAAGATGGACGTTTCATTCACATGGGTTTGACTTCTTCCGACGTGCTGGATACCGCGCTTGCCGTTCAATTAAAAGAATCGGCTGAAATTTTACTGGAAGATATTGAGCAGTTATTGGCAGTTTTAAAGAAGAAAGCCTTCGACAATAAGAATACTTTAATGATCGGCAGGTCACATGGAATACATGCTGAACCGATCACTTTCGGTCTGAAGATGGCTTTGTGGTATCAGGAAATGCAGCGCAATCGCCAGCGTCTTATGCAGGCCAAAGAATCAATCAGTTATGGAAAGATATCCGGCGCTGTCGGCACGTTTTCCTTTGTTGATCCGTTTGTGGAGGAATATGTTTGCAGTAAGCTTGGGTTAAAGCCTGCGACTGTTTCTTCACAAATTATTCAGCGTGACAGGCACGCGGAATTTTTTACCACTCTCGCGATCATTGCATCTTCTCTGGATAAGTTTGCTCAGGAGGTACGGCTTCTGCAAAGGACAGAAGTTAGAGAAGCTGAAGAATACTTTTCACCCGGCCAGAAAGGATCCTCGGCCATGCCGCATAAACGCAATCCAATCCTTTCGGAAAATCTATCTGGCTTAGCCAGATTGGTGCGCTCTTACGCGGTTGCCTCGCTTGAAAATATTGCTCTCTGGCATGAAAGGGATATCAGCCATTCTTCTGTGGAGCGGGTCATCGGCCCGGATGCAACAATTGTTCTTGATTTTATGCTCTACAGGTTTACGAATATGATGGATAAGCTGGTGATCTATCCAGAAAGAATGATTTATAATCTGAACATGACACACGGAGTTATTTTTTCCCAAATGGTGTTGTTGGCACTCATTGAAAAAGGCACAACCAGAGAAGACGCGTATGTCATCGTACAAAGTAACGCGATGAAATCATGGCAGGAAGGTTTGGAATTTCGGGATTTGCTGGAAAAGGATGCAACAGTAACTAAATATTTGCCCAAAAAAGAATTGGCAGCAATTTTTAATGTGAATAATTTCCTGAAGAATTTAGATTTTATCTTTAACCGCGTGTTTGGCGGAAAATCTACTCTCTGACAATAATCGTGTCTTTATTGAAATCATCCAATGTATCGGGATAATCGATAGTGTAGTGTAAGCCACGGCTTTCTTTCCTGGCAGAAGCGCTCCGGACTATCAGTTTGGCTACAGTTGTAATATTGCGCAGTTCGATAAGATCTTTTGTGAGTTTGAAGTTCCAGTAATAGTCATGAATCTCTTTTTGGATAAGATCGATTCTGCGTGCCGCTCTTTCCAATCTTTTGTCCGATCGGACAATACCCACATAATTCCACATGCATCTTCTTATTTCATCCCAGTTGTGAGTGACAACCACACTATCGTCGCTTTCAGTGGTTCCGCTTGCATCCCACGGGGGAATGTTGGCATCACTTTGTTCCATTTTGTCATAGTGCCGGGCAATTTCGGTATAGACACGATGGGAGAAGACTACGGCTTCCAGTAAGGAGTTGCTGGCCAGACGGTTAGCTCCATGCAATCCGGTGCAGGATACTTCACCACAGGCAAAAAGATTGGTGATGGATGTTTTGCCGTAATCGTCAACATCGACGCCGCCACAGATATAATGCGCGGCAGGAACGATGGGTATCGGGTCAGAAGTTATATCAATGCCATACTCAAGGCATTTGTCATAAATATTGGGAAAGCGATTAATAAGAAACTCGCGCTCAAGGTGAGTTATGTCAAGGAGCACATATTCGTCCCCCGATTGCTTTATTTCCGTATCGATTGCTTTGGCCACAATATCTCTCGGGGCAAGGCTTTTCATGGGATGATATTTTTCCATGAATGTCGCTCCGTTCTTTAATCTCAGAATTCCCCCTTCACCGCGGACAGCTTCACTGATCAGAAAAGCTTTAGCGTCAGGATGATAGAGGCAGGTCGGATGAAATTGGATGAATTCCATATTCGCGATTTTAGCGCCGGCGCGGTAGGCCATGGCAATGCCATCTCCCGTCGCAATATCGGGATTTGTTGTAATGAGATATACTTTGCCCGCGCCTCCGGTGGATAAAATTGTGTATTTCGCGCGATAAGTATGAATCTCTTTATTGTTTATATCCAGAACGTAAGCGCCCTGACAGGTTATCGGTTTCCCGGAGTTATCCTTTTGGATAATCAGGTCAATGCCGATATGGTTTTCATAGATATTAACATTTTTTAAGGCAGAAACTTTTTCATTGAGCGCCCGCTCGATTTCTCGGCCGGTGAGGTCTTTAGCATGTAATACCCGTCGGCGGTGATGACCTCCTTCCTGACCCAAATCATAAAGGTGTGGAGGAGTTTCTGATTTAGTGAAGTTGACGCCCCAGTCAATGAGTTCCTGAATTCTTGGCGGCGCTTCTCTTACAACAAAATCGACTACGTCTTTTTTACAAAGACCGGCGCCGCAAATCAGGGTATCCTGAATATGCTCATCAAAGCTATCGGTCTTATCGGTAACAGCGGCAATTCCGCCTTGCGCGTAGTTGGTATTAGATTCTGTTTTTTCTTTTTTGGTCACTATGGCAACGCTACCCACCCCTGAAGCTTTAATAGCCAGACTCAGGCCGGCAATGCCACTGCCCAAAATCAAGAAATCTGTTTTAAATTCCATTGCGGTTTTCCAATCAAATGATAGTTGACAAAAGTTTGTTTACAAATCTTCATTGCTTTTATATAGAGATTACTCTTTTTTAGCAAAGAGAAAATGAAAGTAGGAAAAAGGATGTAATGTTAGTTCTCGGGATTGAATCGTCATGCGATGAAACAGCCGCGGCAGTGGTTAAAGACGGGAAAATGCGATCCAATGTAATTGCATCGCAAATCAAGGCGCACAGCAAATACGGTGGTGTTGTTCCGGAAATTGCTTCGCGAAAACATATCGAAGCAATTAACCCGGTTATCGAGCAGGCTTTGTCTGATGCCGGCGTACGTATAGGCGAAATAGAGGGGATTGCGGTAACGCGCGGTCCGGGATTAATAGGATCGCTGCTTATCGGCTTGGCCACGGCCAAGGCGCTTGCTTTTGCCCTTAATATTCCTTTGGTTGGCGTCAATCATCTGGAAGGGCACATTACCGCCGCGTTTCTTGCCGAAAAAGTGCCGGAATTTCCTTTTGCGGCTTTGGTTGTTTCGGGCGGACATACTAATATTTATCAGGTTTTGAATTATCATGATTTCCGATTGCTCGGCCAGACACGTGACGATGCCGCAGGGGAAGCATTTGATAAAGCGGCAAAGCTGCTCAATCTTGGATATCCGGGCGGTGTAGTTATCGACAAAATCGCCAAAGGCGGCAATCCGCAGGCGGTAGCTTTCCCTCGCGCGATGAAGGATTCTGCCGATTTCAGTTTCAGCGGTTTGAAAACATCTCTGCTGACAATGCTCAAAAAACGCGGCCGGGATTTCAGCGCCGAGGAATTGCCGGATATAGCGGCAAGCTATCAGGAAGCGATAGTTGATGTTCTGGTAGAAAAAACAATCAAAGCTGCGAAAGATAATGGTATTACCCGGATCGTTGTTTGCGGCGGAGTAGCTGCAAACGGCAGATTGCGCGAAAAGTTTGCCGAGGTTGCAGAAAAGAACAAATTTGATTTGTTCATTCCACCTGTCATTTTATGCACTGATAATGCCGCCATGATTGCGGCAATCGGCGAGATTATGTTGAAAAGCGGGCGTCGTGACTTTCTGGATTTGAATGCGATATCGCGCTGGCCTTTGGTCGCGCATCCATAAAAAAATTATGACCACACCCAAAGAAATTCTTCATCAATATGGCATCAAACCTAATAAAAAATTAGGCCAGTCGTTTCTTATCGATATTAATGTCATTAATAGAATTAGTGATGCGGCAGACATTTCTGAGGATGATATTGTCGTGGAAATAGGCGCGGGTATCGGCGTAATGACAGAGGGTATCGCCAAAAAAGCCAAAAAAGTTATCGCTGTCGAAATAGACCGGAATTTGGTTGAGGTATTAAAAGATAAGCTTGGCGGTTATGCTAATGTTGAAGTTCACTGCGGAGACATATTAAAATTTAATTTTAATTCAATAGCAGAAACAAATAATTCCAAGATTAAAATAATAGGTAATGTCCCCTATAATATATCCAGTCCTTTGATTTTTCGCTTAATATCCTTCCGCCCGGTCATCAGCGATTTTATGCTGATGTTACAAAAGGAAATTGTGCAACGCCTGGTATCCGTGCCCAATAACAAAATTTATGGTGTGCCTTCCGTGATCCTGCAAATGTTTGCGACAGTTGAGAAAATATTTGATGTGCCTTCAACCTGCTTTTATCCGCAGCCAAAAGTTGAATCGTCGATGATCAAGGGCTCTTTTCGGGAAAAACCATTTGTTCCTTTGCAGGATGAAGTATTCTTTACAGGTCTGGTAAAGGCAGCGTTTGCTCAGCGCCGGAAAATGTTGATTAATAATTTAAAAAACTCGAAATTACTGGAAGGATTTTCAGAATCTTTTTTAAAAGAAGCACTAAATTTGGCCGGAATTGATGGTCAGCGAAGAGGCGAGACTCTTTCCATTGAAGAATTTGGGCATCTGAGTAATATTCTGTACCGTCAATAACAAATTCATAATGCCAAGTAAGCTTTCAAAAATTCATATTTTATTTTTTGAAAGCTTACTTGGTATAAGCACGTATCTTAAAAACCTGTTGACTAACTTATGCTGAAATATTAAGGCTATCCGCAATTTTAATGAGTGGGAAAAATGAAAAATAAATATTTGTATATTCAAACATTTGGTTGTCAGATGAACGTCCACGATTCCGAACAAATGGCGGCTCTGCTTGCTCAGTGTGGCTATAAAATGACTGATAACTTAAAATTGGCCGATTTGATCCTGCTCAACACATGCTCCATCAGGGAGAAAGCAGCGCACAAAGTTTACAGTGAATTGGGAAGGATCGGCAAACTAAAAGAACAAAATCCGGAATTAATTATTGGTGTGGGCGGTTGTCTGGCGCAGCATTTGGGAACAAAATTTCATAAAAGAGTCGTGCATCTGGATTTGGTTTTCGGCACGCACAATATCCATCGACTGCCCGAGATGATAGCTTCTGTTAAAAATGAAAGAGAAAAAATTACCAATGTTGATTTTTATAAATCCCTTAATTCGATTGGGATTTATGCTCCTCCGGTAAAAGGTACCGTGAGTGCATTTGTCACAATTATGCAGGGATGTAATAATTTTTGCGCATACTGCGTGGTTCCCTATTTACGAGGGCCGGAGATGAGCCGAAAGCCAGAAGATATTTTTGCAGAAATTGAGAAACTTGTCGATCATGGTATTAAAGAAGTTACTCTTTTGGGACAAAATGTTAATTCCTATGGCAAGACTTTGGGCAAAGGCTTGAATTTCACAGCGTTGATTAAAAAAATAGGCAAAATTTCCGGCATCGAACGAATTCGATTTATGACATCACATCCACGGGACCTCTCTCTCGAATTGATTAACTGCTTTGCAGAAGAAGAGAAATTATGCGAGCATATTCATCTTCCGGTACAATCAGGATCCAACCGGATATTGGCATTAATGAATAGGGGTTATACAGTTGAAGAATATATGAAAAAAGTTGATCACTTGCGCAAATTGAGTCCCCATATTAGTATTACCTCGGATATTATCGTTGGATTTCCGGGAGAAGCACAAAATGATTATCAAGAAACCATTGACATGATGGAAAAAATCAGGTTTGATTCCACGTTTTCATTCAAGTATTCTGAACGTAAAGGTACAGCGGCGCAGAAGCTAGAAGGTAAGATTGAAGAATGTGAGAAGTCGAGGAGACTCACACAAGTGCAAGCTCTTCAAGATCACCATACACTGCAAGCCAACCTTGCTTTGGAAGGCTCTTTGCAGGAGTTATTGGTTGAAGGTAAAAGTAAAAACTCTGAAAATGACTTAATGGGAAGAACCAGTTCCTGGAAAATTGTTAATTTCAAGAGCGAATCGGAATTAACAGGTAAGAGAGTGAATGTGAAAATATCCAAAGCATATTTGCATTCACTAAGAGGGAAAATTGACGATATTTAAGGAGGTTGGTAATGCTAATTGAAATGAAAGTTTCAGGCTTGACTATAGATCCTATTACCAATACACCCATAGTTATATTGAAAGACTTACAGGAAAGCAAGGCTATACCGATTTGGATTGGGCTTTTTGAAGCCAGCGCAATTGCTACGGAACTTGAAAAGATCGTTTTTTCCCGGCCAATGACTCATGATTTGTTTAGTGATTGCTTTAAAATTCTCAATGTAGCGGTAAGCAGGGTAGAAATAGTTGATATTCGGAATAATACTTTTTATGCCAATATTTATTTAAGCAGGGAAGGGCAGAATTTTATCATTGATGCCCGTCCCAGCGATGCCATCGCTGTAGCCTTGCGAGCTCATGTTCCTATTTTTGTTGAAGAAAGTGTTATCGAAAAAGCGCGCAGTGTTGATTTCAGCATGAAGATCGGTGATTTGGACAAAATGAAAGAAGAAAAGATCAAGGAATTTTTGGAAAATCTTTCCGCTGAAGATTTTGGCAAATACAAAATGTAATGAGTCCCAAGTTTCAGAAGCGAAGCGCACTGAAATTTGCTGGACGAATTATCCCCGAAGCGAAGTACCCTAAAGGGCATCTACGACGGAGTGGGATTGGAGTCCCAAGTTTCAGAAGCTAAGCTAAGTGGGACTATCGTTATATCTGATAACTGGCTGGTATAGATTATATGGAAAACCACATTGCGGATTTTCAAATTTACCTGGAAGTACAGCGAAATGTTTCTAAGCATACGCTGAAAGCTTATCTTGCGGATATTGAGGAATTCAACAGTTTCCTGCGAGAAAGTGATATAATAAAAAAGAGCGATGCATTAATCAATGTTGAACCGGAAACTATTCGCACATATTTGAGTCATCTATATCGTGAAAAAGTAAAAAAAGTTACAGTGAATCGCAAGATATATTCGTTGCGGTCTTTTTATAAGTATTTGTTACGTGCCGGAAAAATTAAAAATAATCCGGCAGAAATGGTCCAGACGCCGAAAATAGAAAAATATATACCTACTTTTCTGTCGGTTGATGAGACGTTCCAGCTTTTGAGCGATCAAGGTGATAATTCGGTTTCAGGTTTGCGCGATCACGCTATGCTGGAATTATTTTATTCTTCCGGATTGCGCTTAAGCGAACTGGTCGGACTAAACGTGACCGACCTTGATTTTAGACAGGCTCTGGTTAAATTACGAGGGAAGGGGAAAAAAGAAAGAATAGTGCCGGTTGGACAGAAGGCTCTGCAAGCTATTAATGAGTATATAAAGAAGACCGCAGAGGCTAGAGAAAAGTGTGAGAATAATCTCTTTAATAATCCTCTGTTCTTAAATGCACGCGGGAAAAGAATAACTGCAAGAAGCATTGCCCGTATCGTTGATGCAATGACAGTGAAAAGCGGTATAGGCCGCAAGATAAGTCCGCACGCATTGCGCCATAGTTTTGCCACGCATCTTCTGAATGCCGGAGCGGATTTGAGGTCGATTCAGGAATTACTGGGGCATGAGAGCCTTTCCACAACACAGAAATATACGGCGGTGAATATTAATCGGATGATGGAAGTTTACGACAAAGCTCATCCGCGTGCTAAAAAGTAAATGAGACTTGGTTTTTACAAGGCGAAGCCGCAGTAAAAACCCTTAGTCGAATTTATCCCGTGTAAGGGAAGTGCGACACGGGATCCAGAGGTTAAGGGAGAAAAAATGACGATAAGAAGCACCACAATATTGGCAGTAAAGCATAATGGTAGAATTACGGTAGCCGGTGATGGTCAGGTTACATTGGATACGACAATCTTGAAACATGGAGCGCGTAAAGTAAGAAGGCTTTATAATGACGAAGTTATTGTAGGGTTTGCCGGCGCTACGGCCGATGCCTTTACACTATTTGATCGCTTCGATCAGAAACTGGAGCAATATAACGGAAATTTGCTGCGAGCGGCAGTAGAATTGACGAAGGATTGGCGTACCGACCGTGTGTTGCGGCATCTGGAGGCATTGATGATCGCGGTGAGCCGGGATCACTCACTGATCATTTCCGGTAATGGCGATGTAATTGAATCTGATGATGATGTCATGGCCATTGGTTCAGGCGGGCCTTACGCGCAGGCGGCGGCACGGGCGCTGGTACGTCACAGCAATTTATCATCAACCGAAATTGCTCAAGAAGCCATGAAAATCGCGGCGGATATTTGTATTTATACTAATAATCATGTAACAATGGAAGAAATTGAAGTTGCTACTAATAAGATCAAAGAAACAAAAAAGAGCAAAAGTAAGGAATAGGATTAATATATGATAAGCAATGGGTTAACACCCCGCGAAATAGTGGAAAAATTAGATCGGCACATAATCGGTCAGGCTGACGCGAAAAGGGCTGTCGCTATTGCGCTGCGCAACAGGTGGCGCAGACAGAATGTGCCGCGGGAACTGGCCGATGAAATATCACCGAAAAATATTATTATGATCGGACCGACAGGCGTTGGTAAAACTGAAATAGCCCGCCGATTGGCTAAACTGGATAATTCACCTTTCCTTAAAGTGGAAGCTTCTAAATTTACTGAAGTCGGCTATGTCGGACGCGACGTGGAATCGATGATTCGCGATTTAGTTGAGCTCAGCGTGAATATGGCCAAATCGGAAGAACAGGAAAATGTACGTGCCAAAGCGGCCGATATCGCGGAAGAAAGACTGCTTGATATTTTATTGCCGCCGAGACTTATGGAAAAGAAAGTAAACGAAATGCTCGATGATTCTGAGCATACCGAAAATACTGAGCCTGTTTTGGAGCAACCACAGAAATACGATGCCACAAGAGAAAAGTTACGGCAGCAACTCAAAGATGGTAAACTCAGCGGCAGGGTTGTGGAATTGGAAGTTGCCGAACCAAGAAGTGGTCCGATGATTGAAATATTTTCTGCCGCGGGCATGGAAGATATGGGGCTGAACATAAAAGATATGTTGGGCAATATGATGCCGCAGAAAAAGAAAAAAAGAACTGTCAAAGTCCCGGAAGCAATGGAAATCCTGGCGGGAGAAGAAGCACAAAAACTGATCGATATGGAAAAGGTCACAAAA
>Ga0209777_10003663_pt1 | contig 18815 bp, 27 predicted proteins | sample FrelakmetHBP12HB_FD_187147 | JGI IMG/M metagenome (GOLD analysis project Ga0209777, IMG submission 187147) | Freshwater lake sediment microbial communities from the University of Notre Dame, USA, for methane emissions studies -HBP12 HB (SPAdes)... | ecosystem: Environmental > Aquatic >...
AAATAATTCCAAAGTCTCTGACAAACAGACAAAACAGTATTCATCTGCTTTGCCTGATTCTTTGTCGGATATATCCTGTATTGAAAATTCCTCATTTACTTAATCCATCTCTTTTTACGAGCTTCTGTAAACCGTTTTCTTCTCTTTTCTATTTCTTCTTCAGAATAGTTTTTTGGTTTACCTTTTGCCATTTTACCAAGAAGACTAGCTGCCTTTTGTATTGCATTCATAAAAACACATTCTCAAATAAGCGTATGTTTGTCAACTACTTATTAACAAGTTTCTTTTTTTTGTTTACTGTTCGCTTTCATCCCACGGTTAAAAACGCTCGCTGTCGCTCGCTCCGTGGGTCTTCCCGCTCACTTCCATAAGCAGAAGGCGGCACTTTGCTTTTCCTCACTCCAGCAACCAACGCCTGCTTATGACCTCTCGGACTCCTGAAACAATTACCCGTGTAACGCTTATATGTCCTGCTCATTAGTACCTCCTTATTTGGTTTACTAATGCACAGAACACCTCACCTTTATAAGTTCCTTCATAAAATCACCTTTCAATCTTCCAAGTCTTCTTCATCTCTGGACAAAGGCATTCCCTTCATCACATGGTCTTTGAAGTTCTGAGGCATCTTATTAAACTTGATCCTCATTTCAGCCTTTACCTCTTCAAAAGACAAGGGTTTGTGCCATATATCCCAGCCAACATCAAGAATCAATCCACCATCTGCTTCACCGGGTCTTGAATCTCTGTGTCTTCCGTGACTATGACCGCAAATTTCCCAGCTCCCGTGAATAGAAGAAGACCAAGTGTTCATAGGATAATGGCAAAGCGTCATTCTCTGCCCGCAAATCTTCCTATCAAGCAACTGGTGTACTTCCCTGAAATTAGTCATTGTCTTGAGCATGGACTTAACGGATTCTTCATATCCTAGTTTATTCCACTCTACATTACCCAGAAATAAATCAAGAGCGTCCTGTGGCATCCTATCATGGTTCCCGATAATCAATACCTTCTTACCATGCAATTCGTTAAGCCATTTCCTATGATCCCGCCAACAAAAATCTCCACAAATATAGATAAGGTCTTTGGGTCCGACAATGCCATTCCAAATCCTGACAATATCCCGATTCATTTCATCAGTGCGAGCCTGTTTAACTTCCTCACTGATCCACTTACCTTTCTCATTCAAATCACCTTCCAGCAAATAAGGTCTTTTGCCATGTATGATGCTGTTTGCGTGATTTATGTGGGTATCGGAAATAAAAAACGTCTCACTCATACTGTTCTATTTCACTCCTAACCATCGAAGCCTTTATATGTTTGCCTAGATACACCGTCGAATGTGCAAGGTGATTTTCCCAGTTCTCGATATACTTCTTTGCAAGGTCTGGATCAAATATCACCAGCATATTCTCCGCATTATGAAACTCCGCACCATGAGTAAAATTGTAACTACCCGTGATAACAAGACGACTATCCAATATCATTATCTTGTTATGGGCGATATTGTGCTGACCATCTGAATACACAACGACTCCTGCATTGGTCAGCATAGTCAACATCGGTATCTCATAAGTACCATGTGTCTCCCTTTCATCTACAACAATCTGCACTTTCACATGCCTCTTGTTCGCATCAATCAAAGCCTGAACGACATTACTTGCAGTCAGAACATAAGCCTGCACCTTGATGTCTGTGTTCGCTCTATTAATCCTATCAATCAAAACAGAAGCACATCCACCCGTAGGAGAAAAATACACATCGGTAAACTTCATGTAATTTGTTGAAATATCGGTAAACTTCATGTAATTTGCTAAGGTTTTTGGAAGATGCAATATGTTTCGTGCATCTGTCTGGTCACTATCATATTTCCCTAAATTTTCCTGAGCATTACAAGTGGAAGTCCTCTGGCAAAATAAAAGAAGAATCCACATCGTTATATAAATAAATGTTCCAATTGTTGCCCAAATAAAACACATAGGCCAATTGTTTGCTTTCCAGCCTATCTTGTAATTTTTCATATTTCATTCCTTTTTGGTGGGAGTAGCAAGAATTGAACTTGCAACCTTGAATTTAGGAAATTCCTGCGCTATCCAATTGCGCCATACTCCCTTTGTTTTAATGGTGCCCCTGACAGGATTTGAACCTGCATCATCCAGTTATGCACTGTGCGGGTAGAAGCCGCCGCCAATACAGGGGCATTTACTCTTTACTTCATATCTGCAATAGTCTGTGCCACTTCAGCCGCCTTCTTTGCAGCAGCCTTGTCACCCTTCTTGCTCTTAGGCTTCTCTACCTTCTCAGATTTTACTTCCTGTACTGGTTCCTTAGCCTTGCCAGAGCCCTTCTTATGCTCAGACTTTGGACAAAAAGCCCAACCCGCCTTTACCCTGCGGTCTGCCTCTACATCCTTAACACGCTCAACAATACTACCCTGTTTCACTGTTTTCATCTCTTTACCTTTCTTTTTATTGTCAGTAAGGAAATATACCCTATATTCCTTACTGTCTATTTCCAACTTGCCTTATCATCAAACACCCTTGACACTGTAGTAGGCGAACATCCAACATGCCTTGCAATAGCTTCCATGCTTAGTTTCTCATTTGCTTGTGCCAAACTAATAATGCGCTTCCTCTTCTCTACATCAATCGGTCTGCCTTTTACTGTAGGCTTGATCTTGTTATTCTTCAAGCTTCTGTATTCTGCCAGTCTTTCTTCCGACAAGCAACTTACATATTTACAACTCTTGACATTGCAGAATTTGCAGGTTGGAAGCATCGACTTAGTGATGAATTCAAACCCGCAAAGACTGCAAATTACCTGTTCTGATTTCATTCCTGCCATATTGTTTTCTTACTCAAACACAGCTTATCGAATTCTGAAAAATCCAATTTGACTCGACTGTTCCTATTGATGATCCTGATATAGTCAAACTTCTGATTTTTAGTTTCCCCTTCTTTTAGGTAAACACTGCGATCTAATCCCATCATGTAATCTGATTTTATCTCTACAACAAGATTCCATTTTGGTATGTAAAAATCAGGAAAGTAATAATGTTCCGTCCCATCTTCTCTAAGGTATTTAATTCCTTTCGGTGAGTAATCTATTTCATCTTCACTTAATATTTTATTTTGAAAAACATAGTTAAGAAATTGCGGTTCATATCCCATTTTGTGAATAATCCTACCAGAAGGAAGCATATATGGTTTAGTATGTTTAGCTGATTTGCGAGCTTTTTCCAATATGTCCTTATTCTTTGTCGGATTATCAACGCCATAATTTTTCAAGCAGGTTTGTCTTTTTTGCTCTTTAATGTTTGCCGACTGTGATGGATTATTTACACCATATCTTTTAAAACTTTTTTGTCTTTTTGAATCCTTAATTAATTCAGATTGTGAATTATGTTCAACCCCGTATTTATCTAGGCAAGTTTTCCTAGATTTATCCTTGGAAGATTTTGATTGCAAGCTAAACTCTACACCATACTTATTTAAGCAGGTTTTTCTGGATTTTGACTTTACACATTCAGACTGAAGTGGATTTTCAACTCCATATTTTTCCAAACAAGTTGTTTTCCGTGCTTGCTTAACTTTAAGAGATCGAGAGTGATGCATAACACCATACTTCAAGAGACAGGTTTCTTTTATTTTATTTTGAACAATACTTGATTGAAGAGGATGTACAACACCATACTTCAAGAGACAGGCTTCTTTCCTTTTTTGATGTGTTTCGGGGTTTATTGTACACTTACTAGAACAATATTTTCTATACCTAAAATTTCTTACATCATAAGATGTTTGTTTATCACACACATCACAAGCACCTTCATTTTCTTGTTTGTAAAATCTATCATAGTAATCTTTAACTATTATGTTGTGTTTTCTTATATGTGAAGAACACTGACGCCTAGTGTAATACTTTTTGCTACATATTTGACACGTACAAAGATTTTCTTGTGTTTTTTCTAATGGCATTATCATTCCCTTATCAGATGAAGCACTGGTATTTACCAGTGCTTCATCTGGATATCCCTACCATCCATTCCATGCTCCAATACATTTTGGCATTGCAAGAGCAGCTTGACCCTGTGCCCTTGCCTGTGGTCCTTCCGAAAACCAGTTGTATTCCCCGCAAATTACTGCCCTAGCTCCAGAATCAAGATAGGTCTGCAATATCTCAACAACTTCTTGATTATTGTGCAGATTTCCATCCTTCGGATGCCAAGGCATTTGCACCGATATGGCATCCACATTACATCTAGCAAAGTCTGTATTAGTGGCATGAACTATCGTACCTATATTAGGCATATATTTCTTCACTAACCCAGCAATACGATTTACTTCTGCTGGGGTTACAAACTTCTCAGCTTCCAAATGAGTGCAAACCCACTTAACATTGCCATGTTCTAAAAAGAAAGGCACCAAGTCTTTAATAAACTGTTCTGCCCAAGATGGGTTACTAAACGGTCCACCATTATTTTCTGAACAAAACAGTATGGGAAGTTGAGAAAGACCAGCAGATTCGCATTTATACCCATACATAAGTTTGTCATTATCCTTATAATGCATCCATGCAAGGTATTCTAATTTTGCACTAGGTATTGGTCCACCCCACTTTCCATTTCCCCAAGGATTTATATAGCTATCCTTAGAAGTACCGTCATCGTTACAAATAATAATCGGAATAGTATTAGCACGGATGCCCTTTAAATAACTGATTAAATAATCTCTCTCATCATTCATTGCTGTTCTATCATTATCATTACAAAAACAAAGAGTGCTATCCCTTCCTGCGCTATTGGTATATTTGCTACCGGGTTTTCCGGGCAACAAGAACGCAGTCAGTAACTTTCCAGCAGGCACAGGTCCGGGAGTTGGTGTAGGTCCGGGTGTAGGGTCAACAACAGGCACAATCACCTCACCTGTCTTCAATGCCTTTGCCGTTGCCATCACTGTTTTTACCAAATACGAATATGACGAGCTTTTTACAGTCACATTTAAAGTCAGTATTTCTATGCTTGTCCAATCAGAAGCTACCTGTGCAATAAGTGTTCCCTTTGCATCTGGGGTATCAATGGACAAATTTATACGAAAAGTGGAATCAATTGTAACTTCCCTTTGCGTAAACTTGGCACTTTTTCCAGACAAACCAGCAATATTAGAAGCCGACAAACTACCTGACACATAGAAGACCTTACCAGCAGGACTAGCAAAATTAGCCTCTGCACCTTCTACCTTTAGATTACCCCCAAAAGCCTTGCCCTTTACCAGAAAAGACAGTAACCCCGTTGCCTTCATAATCTTGCCATTCATTGTGTAACTAATGATCTTGTTATTCATGCAGCTTTCCCTTCTTTGGAATTATTAAGCAACAATATGGTTGCCTGTTCATCAAGAGCTTTTTCTTCGGGCTCTCTTTCTACACTACTATCCGCCTGAAATATCGTCCTACCCCTAACACCAAAATACTCACCATCATCTTCTCTTTTCTGAACACTATCAATCAGAAACTTACCATAATTCAGCCTCTTGTCACCATCATAAAAATAAGCCAAATGCAGTTCTTCTTCAACAATAGGCTCCAAAAACTCTGCCTGTTCTGCTGTAGGAAAAGTAATGTCTGGTTTCGTCTTAGGATACCAAGTCAAGCTGCCAAAACCACCATGTTTGCCTATCACATATTTGCCCGATGCTTTGTGCCACCAGATAGTCAAATGCCCGTCAATTGGTCCAAGCAGGTTCCAGATACGAAACCTGAAAATATCATTGCCTATGTCTTTTATGTTCATTACTCTCCCGCCTCATAGTAAAAATGAAAATTCCAAAACGCATACGAAAACCGCTAAATAGGTCCGGTTCAAAGCCCTGTGACCTATGTTTCACCACCAATATCCCCCTTGAAGAACATCACATAGAAGGCAGAGACATCCCCCGCCCTAATCATCCTTCCAATATCTCTAATATCTGCCCCAATTGTCATACCCTAGTCCATGAAGGTAAAATTGTCATAGAGAGATGGATTCAGAGTACCAATGGCAAAGAATTATTATGGCACTGGGCAAATGAACCCTCTTTTACAGGACAAGACAGTAATCCCTATCTTGTTCCCTGACTTTTCCCTTCTATAACAGCTTTTATCTTGGCTGCTTTTTTCTTTATTTCTTCCAGTTGCGCCCTAACTGTAGCTGGTTTATCGGTTGCACATGTTTTACACAAAGGCGTATGTGGGTCAAGCCAAGTACGAGTTGATTTCCCGCACAAAATACAATGTTCAGCAGGTTCCCGACTAAACTCCACTGGTTCTTGATGCACTTCCAATGGCTTGATACTTTCTTGCTTCTTGATCATTTTCTCTAACCCCTCTAATGACATTCTCCACTTTCTCACTAAACCGGCTGCAAAATAATTATCATTATAAAGCAGATTGAACCCACCATACGCAGGATCATTTAACTTACGCAAATCCAACTTTGCCTCTTCCAGTTCCAAATCACTTAGCTGTCTCATAATCTTAATCCTGATATTGTTTCAAAACCTGTTCTCCAGCCCGCACATATCCAGCCTCAATCATCATGTTCGCCACTTCCAATATTCCGTCATTAGTCAAATCCTGAGTGGCAATCATATCCGACACATCATTGAAATTCTTGGGACCGAAATATTCTCTGTTTGGGTTATGTGCTGTATATTTCATAATCTCAATCTCCTATCCCTGTATCGGATGAGAAGGTAACAAGTCCAAAATAATCTTCAAGCATTCCTGATAATCTGTTTTTGTTTCTTTGCTTCCTTTTTCAATTTAACTTCTTCAAGAGCGTGCCACTTTGCCAGCACCCAATATACCTTCTCCAATGACCCACGATAGGTAAGCTGTTTTCGCTCTTCCCTCATAGCCAGAATATCTCCGGGCTCCAAACTTACTATTAGCCGCTTCCCATTATGCTGAGACGGACGATCACATTTACGAACAACAGTTTTCTTAAGCAATGTAGCCATAATTACAACTTTCTTTACTAAGTTTATATTTTAATATCTATCCCTGTATCGGATGAACTTCACCTGAGTCCAAAACTATTGCACTAAAACCACAAAATCCTTAATTGGAATATGTACCACTGGCTCTATATCCCCCGCATCCCTCGCATTCTTATTCCTGCCTCCCCATTCCACAGCATACCTACAAAGACTATTCCCGACCTCTACATGACACGCTATCGCATCATTAAAGCTGACAAAGAGAACGAACGGCACCCCAGTATCAAAAGCCATCCTTCTTGCTGTAGACCATTTGTGAGCCGCCAATATCAATGTCTCATATTGATCCAGCCTATGATCCCTGCACTTCAACTCCGCCCAACCAACGATATTAGGACCATTCAAGTAGCCTATCTGGTGTTGCTTCTGGACAAGGCACCAATCCACTTTGTATGCCGTTTCAAGCCCCTCTGACAACTTAACCAGAGATGCACCTTTCAAAGCAGGACGGGCACTTGTCAAACCATTAGACCCCGACAAAATAGATGTAATGATAAGACCCAGCTTCGTCTCTTTTTGCCTGTCCGCTTCAGTTTCGTATCTCGGCCTCATAGCTCATCCTGCCTTATCATACAGGGTACGCAATTATGAACAATCGTCTTGCCATTTGCGAAGTTCATACAGCACTTACCACCAACTTTGAAATCCTTGCATATAGTGGGGCGGTGATTATAGATGCCGCATTTGCCATCACTTGAAAGACAACTGCACTTTCCACCACTTACCAACCTCATGACCCGACCATACATATCAGAAGGAATGGTTAGGTCTTCGTCGTGGTAAACGGCGTCTTCGGGATACACCTCTATGATCCCGACACAACACTTACCCTTACATTCCTCGCACAGATTTTTCATTTTTTACTCATTGGACAGCTTGGATGATGTGGAATGCCGTTTTCCCCCATAAATAACCCGCCATCAATCTCTTCACACTCGCAATTCTCCGACACTATATTATCCTGTTTTAATTCCTGCATCGTCAGCTTCCCCTTGCCCTTGTAATGTCTTCTAGGATTCCCACAGCACATCCCAGAACAAGGTTTAGGAGTAGCAGCTAATTTCCCGACAAACTTAGGATCATTGGCAAGTTTAGGACTATTCCACACATCCAAAATAAATCTCTTAGCCTTTGCCTTTACTTTTCTTTCTGATGCTCTTCTTTTTGCTCTTTTCATTCTTCCTCATCACTTTGGCTTTTTCCCGATATTCCATGATCAAAGCTTCTACCCTGTCTTCGTTAAATTCCACCTTTGCCCAGTCTTCTAGCACATGAATTACCTCGTGCATAATAGACTCAGCAACCAGATAGGGCACTTCTTCAGGCTTTATATGACCGAGACAGACATTGCTTAACATAGCCTCTACATTAAGACCTATTATTGCCTTGCCCTTCCTTGCGCTAGGTGACAGGTAAGAAGCAAAAGCCTCAATCCCATCCATCTGCACTATACGAGCATGTATTTTCTTTGTCATTTCTCTACCCTCTTGAAGCAAAACACTTCATCAGCAACATCAGCCAAAAAGTCAGCCGCATCTAATTGGCAAGCATCATCCTGAACAATGTGGACTCCCGTGAAAGACTTGTGTTCCTTGAAAAACCCAACCACCTTGTCCATTAGAAGCTTTTGTGTTGCCTTATCGCTATTATACGACAAGAAATCGTGACCTGTGTTTACTTTTCCCATTTCTCTACATCCCCTTCTACTTCTGCAAATATCCCGTTCAATTCAACTATTTCCGTGTTTCTCAAAGATTCACCCAATGTAGGATTCCTGACCTCTAACTTCTTAAGTAAATGCCCCTTTTCAAAATCAACCTGACCCCTAGTAACCAATATCGTCATAGGAGAACAACCAATAGGCTCCAGCTTCGTTATATCTGGTTTATAGCCTCTTGACTGCATTTCCTCAGCCACATACCAGAGATAGTTGTTCAGGTGGTTTACGGGGCTTGCAGATGCCTTAAAACGATCAAGCTGAGGGTGGTTCTTGTATCCCTTCGTCTTGTCTTCCAGAACAGCCTTTGCCAGCAAAGCTTCCCGCCAAAGTGCAACAATACCCTTACAATCAAGATATTTAGGATGTAAACTCCATAATCTCATTTAACCCTGTATCGGATAAGGTCTTTCTAAGTCCAAAACTATTCTTACAAACAAAGGGCGGAGTGTTTAGTTCCGCCCTTCGCAGTAACTTTAACACCTTAACTCGTTGCTACTTCTTGCGGTTCCTAAGAGATTCAACCCTGTTTAGATGTTCTTGAAGCCCTCTTAATCCAGCCTCAATCATTCTGTCTGTTGATACCGATTGATCACTAACCATCTTAACCATATCAGCATGTCCCACCGCAGAATTGACGAATGCCCTTGTAGCTGAGAACAATGTGGACCAATTACAAGGCGCATCAGGCTGTGGATTCGGAGTTGGTACTGGAGGCTGAGGTATATTCCCGTCCTCGTCTTCTACGGCTCTTATTGTCCAGAAATCCGAAGCCATATTAGGATTTACAATGAAGTCATAGGGCATCCAGAAATTACCTTCCTGCCCCCAACTAGCACTCCAGCTATTCCTAATGAGAAACGCCCTCTTGGAATCGTCATACCCAACTGAACAATTATGCACAGCAATGCCGTTTGCAACATAGGAATTGTCTTCTTCGACATATAGATTGAAAACATTTCCTTTATAATTTTCCAATCCTGTTCTCGTTATTTTGGAAATTAGATAGTTTTTTTCATATATTGATTTGTGTTTTGTTCTGTTTTGAATAAAGGATTCATTACAGTTACATAAAAGAACACTATAAGCTTTTTTACTATGTGTCTTTTTGCCCTTTATTATAGAATCTTTAGAAGGTCGTTTGTATATAGAATACAACAAACCACATCGCTGCAATATCAGACATAGTTCCCACATTAGGTTTTCCACCACCATGTGTATGGAAATATCATTGCCAAATACACAGCCATCTGTATTGACCCATCCTGTTATTAGCTTCTTTTGAAGGGACACTGGTGCGAACAAGACATCGGATGAAATTGTCTTTTTTCTAGCATGTCCACATATTGATCCAACTAATTTTGCCAAGTGAGTATCATAACAGGTAATAATAACATAATTGTCGTACCAGTATTCGGATATCTTGTTTTTTGAATATCTGGATAAGAGATACTTACATCTTTCAATTAGTTCAGGATAATTTTTGCCTAATGAAAATCGCAATTTCATTGATTTGATATTACCATTTTTACACAATCTTTTCGCAATATTACCATCTCCAACATACATTCCTAATAGTTCAAAAAAGTCCTCTTCATAAGGGAAGCTGTCTCCAGTCTTTTCCTCTAAAGCAATGGGTCGGTAAAGTAAGCATCCCTTTCTGAGATTGCCAGCCTCAATCCACTGGACATCTTCTGTCATTTGTCCCCATTCAGAAGTTTGTGTTAATTTGGTTTGATAAGAATAGGTTTTTGAATAAACAGGATGTTCTTTTGTCATTTTCAGGTCATTTCCACAATGATTGGGAATAACGACAAGAGATTCATCTACGAGACGATTCGATATTTTGATAACTTTACGAAATCTTCCAAGATGTGTGAGAACCAAATCTCCTTGTTTTACTTCTTCTATCTTTTTTGGTCCTTCTGAAGTAGTTATAAATGTCCCTATAGGCACACATACCGCGTGACCCCCCTTTAATGACTCATCTTGATTAGGCATCGGCATTATACCAGTCTTTGCCACCACATCCGATTCAAAGCTCTCATATACAGAGAATCCGAATACAAATGGGAACCCTTCAGCAAGACATCCCTTCAGTTCATCGAGATTTTGCGTTACTGCCTTATATGAAATAGTCTGATGTTTTAATGCTATTTCATAACATTGTGTCGGAGGTTTGTCTTTGAATTTATTAACATCATAGGTCCACATAGTCTCAGCACAAACTCCCTGTTGTGCTACGGATTTCATACCATCACGAATATAGGCACCAGAATCTTCGTTGATAGTGCCTTCCATTTCACGCTCATTCCAGTAGATAAAAAGCCTACTTGGTTGAAATGCACCTGATTCTTTTTGCTTTATCTGACAAAAATAATCCATAGCTGCAATAGCCTGACTTGTACAACTTCCCAATGACCCCTGATCATATACAGGAGGAAAGTAACCCCTCAAATCAATAGAAGGAGGAAGTGCTTTTAATATACGAGAAGGAGTCGCATACTTAAAATCACGGAAGTCAGGTAGCTGTTTCTTCCAACCAAGCTTATAACCACGAGCCATTTTACTCATTTGTTTCTAACCTTTCTTGCAGCATCGAAGCCACAGTGCTTTTTTAACTCAGTCCTTGATTGTTTTCAGCATTGCCAGCGCATCTTCCATACTTATCTTATTGGAATTGCAGTTAGTAAGAACCAACCGCCTCAGTTTGTCAGTGGAAGACTCAGCAACTACATCTGGCTTCGACTCTGCAATAGGACTGGGCTCTATTGCGTGTTCCAAACCAACACAAGGCTCCACAGTCTCAGAAACTATAGGAGCAACCACAACAGGCTCCGCAGTCACAATAGGCTCAGGAATAAGCCTCATTTTCTTTTCAGGAACAACCACCACTCCCTTTTCTGCCATCTGCGATCCATAATCACTAACAGATATGGGATAGTCATACTGCGTTATTGCCTCTAGTAATGGTTTAGGAAGCAACTCCCCTGTTTCCTCTTTAGTAAATTTGCCTTGCGCTAGTTCAATTTCAAGACCTTCTCCCTTAGTAAACAGATAATCCAAAAAACACAATTTATCTTTGAGTTCCTGATAGAGATGGGCAGTCAATGGTTGTGTGTCTGGATTGCATTTCCAAAGCTTACCACAATCATCCCGAACAACCGCGCCACCATTTAAACGAGCAGTAATAGCAGAGAGACTACCGTAGGGACCAAATTGAATATTACCATTCTCTCTAATCAAAATAGCAGACAAACTACGATTAGTGTTGCCTGTCCCCTTATGAAGCAAAGCATAGTGTTTCTGATCATTTTTCTGTAACATAATAACAGAGCCCATGACCTTATCAAAACATCCCATTGATATAAAATTAAGCTTTTTCCTACCCCGATTTTCAGTATCCTTGCTCGCACTCATAATGTCATCTACATCAACTACCGCTTTAGGTTCCACAATAGTCGTAGCAGGAGTCGCAACTACCTTTGTTTCCTCTTTAACAGGCATTTCCACTTTTTCTTTCTTAGACTCAGGCAGGATAACACCATTATCTTTCAAAAACTCATTGCTGACCTGTATGAAAAATTCCTTTACCTCATCCTTGTCTTGGAATTTATCTGCAAATTTATTCGTTTCGTCAGCCAGTTTACGAGACAACTTCGTAAGTGTCCTGAGATTTTCCGCACTCAACTGCAAAAGATCAACCTTCCCATTATGCCATCCAACAAAACGATACAACTCATACCTCATAGCACCAATACATGAACTTTGCCTCTTTTCAGCATCGTCCTTATCATCACCATTAACAATATATGTCTTTTCACGAACTGCCTTAGACATCTTACCCAGTGCCGTTTCCGCATCTGCCCTGAGAGTCGCCAAGTCACGATCAGACACACTACCCTTGCTCGGGAATAGGCTCTTCAACCCACCCAAAACTCGACTTTCCATCACTTTATTCATCATATTTTTACTTATCATGGTGCTTTTCTTCCTTTTTATATGTTTTTGTATTTTCACTACTTCAAACCTACTATACACAGAAAATTGAAATTGTGATAAAAAATCTTTACCTGACAAATCACCCCCATGAAAATTGGGGAATACCAATCCCAGTAAACCGAGATTGTTTATGCTCCGATCCACCCCCATACCTGCTGGGGAAATACCTACATTTTGTGGATAGTTCGTTTACTACCCACAACATCTTGTATATTCAGTTATCAAAGAACAACCACTTCAAATCCACTATACACATATTCCACAGCCATTGATTAAGTTGTGTCTCTTGCTTCTTAGTCAACTTCAATTTTAACTGCCTGACTATCATCTTTGATCCATCTCTTCTTACGAGCTTCTGTAAGTCTCTTTGTCCGCTTCTCTATCTCTTCTTCTGTGTAATTCTTAGGTATTCCTTTCCCAAGTCTACCTAATGCTTGCGCTGCCTTATTCAACTTCACATCCTCACTTTCTCACACAAGCCAATGTGTGTCAACAATAATTAATTCATTTATCTGCTTTTCTTTCTAATTGCGTCACTAATCAGAGCAATCACGGCACTAGGATTACACTGAACATCCTTATCACTGAATCTGAGTGTTTTTATGCCTTTGGAAGCAAATATCAAATCTCTTATCCTATCCTTGTCACGCCTTGATTGATGACAGGGACCATCTACCTCTATGACAATTCCTACGGGGCACCAGAAGTCTACAATGAATCCCAATGCTGGTTTTTGCTTATATATCCAAACACCCAGTTGCTTATCCTTTAGTCTGTTCCATAGCAGTCTTTCTGGTCTAGTAAGGTTCCGTGCATAGTGTTTTGCCATTCTTTTTTTCCAAACAGGCATTCTACTCGCCAATCTAAAGACTTTTTGCTTTTTCATCGTCTTCCCGTTCTTACACCAACACCCCTGCTCATCCCTACAGCAGACCTACCACCGATTGTTACAGGTCGCCAGCCTTCCTTCCTTGCACCCGATATCGACCTTACTGGAGGCTTCGGCGGGGCTTTTACAGATGACTTGGGCTCTTGCTTGGGTGCTTTAGGCTCTTCTACCATCATATCTTCGTGAAATTTCTTACAACCTCCACACCACAGATTGTCTATATCACCAAGATCATACGAAGTCCTGCCACATACCAAGCATTTAATTCCCAAACCATCGTCAACAATTTCGTAAGTCTCAGCCATTTCCGTTCTCCATGCGTTCTTCTAGTAGTTTTTTGATCACTTCCCCGTGACAACGATGATTAGGAACACACCAGTTGGACATCTGTTGAAAGTCAGATTTCGGATGAGTATTAAGCAACATGCCTTGTTCCTCTCTCGTGGGTCGTCCCGACCCCGACATTGAGTACGTTGATAGAAGCATTTAAGTCTCTATCATGAACAGTTCCACAGACTTTACATACCCAATGTCTTACTTTCAAGCCTGCTATCCCTTTGGGTCCAGTTAAGGAACCACAGGAATTACAAGTCATGGTGGTAAATTTAGAATTAACTGGTTTAAGTTGTCTACCGCATACTTTGCTTTTGTAGGTCAACTTCCTAACTAAATCACCTAGACTAGCCTCCGATACTGATTTACCAAATACTTTAGCCATCCCTTTGAAATTGTCATCACTGTAATAGACTTCTTTATAGTCTTCGACAAGCTTCCTAGAGATTTTATGGTTACGATCATTGCGTCTGTTTGCTTGTCTCTCTTGAAGTCTCGCAGTTAACTTTTTATTATTACCCCTTTGAGATTGTGCGAGTCTCTTTGCACCTTTTGTTAGTTCTCTAGGATTCTTTATTTTGGTTCCGTCAGACAAAGTAAGTAATGTTGAAAAGCCGGGGTCTATACCAACTACTTTGTCAGTATCTTTAACTGCAAATTTATGGTCACAGTCAAGCCATAGGCAAAGATACCATCCACTCGCCTTTTTGAGTATCCTACCGCACTTGATTTCAGCCTCTGGTAAGTCTTGTTTATGATATTTGACTTTGCCTAGTGAAGGAATGCCTATGCGGTTATCCTTGGGTGGCTTAATAGGATCAGGAAAAGGTATCGAATTAAGCTTGTTTCTTTGACCTTTTAGTTTTGGTTTCTTAGCAATCTTCTTGAAACACCTTTGCCATGAATCACATGCTTGATTAGTTATCCCCTGTAAAGTGTGCGAAGGAATTCCCATTGTCTTACTGTGATTTGCGGTGAAGTGATTGAAGTCAAAAGCAGAGTGATAGATACCGTCTTGAGCGTCATGTTCTATTTTCTTAATAGCCCAATTGTAAAGACCTGTAAGATTCCACAACCATTGATTTAGTTGCATCTCTTGCTTTTTAGTCAACTTCAATTTTAACTGCCTGACTATCATCTTTAACCCATCTCTTCTTACGAGCTTCTGTAAGTCTCTTTGTCCGCTTCTCTATCTCTTCCCTTGTCAGTGTTTTCTTAACACCTTTAGCAAGTCTACCTAATGCTTGTGCTGCCTTATTCATTTGTATGGTCCAATCTTTTCACAAAACCGCTTTCGTGTCAACTATAATTATAAATTTTACCTTACCGTATATTTTTCCACAATCTCTTTAAGAAACGCTATCCTGTGTTTGACATCATAGCCTGCACAATGAGCCACGAAGTCCCCTACATGCCATTGGAACTCTTCAGTGAGCGTTTTCCCATATTTCTCAGCATGCCAATCCACAAACCCATTAAAATCCCGTGTGTTGAATAAAGCCAATCTGTTCTCCGTTTCACCATTCAAATATAGGTCTGTCAAAGCAGACTGTTCCCAAAGAGATTCGTTAGCCCATTTATCTTGTTGCCATATTTTGTCCAATAATCCCAAAGACCAGTCACAATTACGAACAAAGAAAGAACCACAATTGAAAATGTATGCTCCTTCCTTGTCTTTACCAATCAATATGTCCTGTGTGAATTTAAGAAACCTGTCCACCGTAAGACTCTGATTGACAATTACAGCATCGGCATCTATCCACCACACCCAGTCATAATCTGGAAGAACCTGCTTGATAAACTTAATCTTGGACCATGAAGGATGTCTGGTATCGTCAAAACCTTCTGTGAACACCTTGAAGTCATGCCCGTATTTGTCTGCATAGGATTGCATAGTTGAAGATGTGAGCTTGCCTAAAACATCCCAGTCACTAACAGGAGTATATGCGGTGATAATACAAAGCTTAGTTTCCATAATTCACTTTACCGTGTATTCTGTAATGACCTTTTTGAGGAATTCAATTCTATATTCGATTGCATAGCCCGCAGGATGAGCTACGAAATCTCCTCCATGCCACTGTAAACTGTTTTCTGGAACTTTATTGTACATATAAGCGTGCCAGTCCATATATCCGTTAATCTTCCTAAACGGTATCAACTGAATACGACGCTGGCATTTGTCATTGGAAATATACAAATCAGATAACGCTTCCTGCTCATGTCCAAATGTCCGTGCTAAATCCCATCGCTTCCACATTTCATCCAATAACCATATAGACCAATCACAATTCCTGATTAAAAAAGAACCTGCATTTAAGATTATAGGACGACCATGATAATTACCACTATCCGCACCTATGAAAAGATCAAAATCATCCGAGACTAGGTTTTCCAATTCTATGGTGTGATTTGTTATAGCCGCATCAGAGTCAAGCCACCAAACCCAGTCATACAATCCACTTTTTAAAACAGCCCTGATGAATTTAACCTTGCTCCATGTAAAATCCCTGTCTGGCTGAAAACCACTTGCAAAAACTTTCAAATCATACCCGTGTTTGTCAGCATAGGACTTCATCGTGGCAGTAGTCAGTTCCCCTAACTCTTTCCATTTACCACTAGGAGTATATGCGGTGACAATACAAATTTTCTTTTTGTCACACGGCTTTTCCACTTCATAATTCTTTACCCATTCATCCGCTTCTATAAGATTCCTCTGACCGTGAAATCCAAAACAATGTGCAAATGGAAGCAAATCATTATTACCCTTTGCAAATACATTAGCTACTTCAATGGGCGCAAACTTAATACCAACTGCTTCCAAGTCTCTCCTTCTTTCGACACATAGGTACATGTCTTCCCATTCCAGCATAGGACTTGGGTAGCATTCCAGATTTGCACAGGCTTCTAGGAATTTCTTTGACCTTAGAGAAAACCCACCATTACCTACAGTAGGAATTCCATCTTGTAATGGACTCTCCCAATCAGGTTTAATATTTTTCAACTTCTTAGCCCACGAATGCCAATCATCGAATTGAATATGACCAACGGGAGCACCAACATAATCCCATTGCAAAAAGTCATCTGTCCACATAGTAGGATTTGTAATAAACCCATCTGCCTGCCAGATCAACATGTGTCCCGAATTACATAAGGAGTTTAATTGTTTAATGCAAAAGTAGGAATAATAGTGGCTAAAAGAACGACCATCATCTGGCTTAGGGAATAATGGGACAAACTCTACTCCGGGAATATTGGGGTTTGCATAAGACACCACAATTTCCCTGTCAAACTTGAAAAATCTCCTGTGCCATTCAACTATTTCCCTGACCTTTCCCATCATCTCTGGACGGGTTTCAATTACTATAGAAGTGACAGGAAGACATACAGGGGATAATAAATATGAAACCATCCTGTCTTTTGTATAACAACCATGAGTTGTTTTTACAGAAGGGAAAATATGACTCCATTTGTCCCGCAATTTGGTCATAATCCGTAAGTAGTTTTTCCTAATATCTTCTATATTGTTTCTACCGTCCTTTGACAGATGAACAACCTCACAATCAACTGCATAGTTTTTCATACCCAGAGACAACGACTGTAAACAAATATCAACACCATACAAATGAAATCCATCTAGGGATTCATCAAATCTTAATTTTGAATCTTTACGCACAATCAGACACAATTCATCAAGAGTCACCACTTCAGATTCTTTTTCCTTAACTTCAAAACTCCGACCATCAGGGGATTTAATGCCTCCCGCCCCGCAATCGTTCTTGTCAATACCTGCTACACCCATTATTCCAAAACCATCATACTTGTGTATTTTCTCCATTATTGTAGTTGTAAAATTTGGAGGAAAAATAACATCCTGATGACAAGTGATAAGTATGTTTGTCGTAGATTTGTCTATGCCAATATTCAGGGCTTGAGGGGCGGTATATTGATTGTTGTCATTGTATATTGGGATCATTTCAAAGTTTTGCAAGGTTGATGCTTTAAGTGACTGCACTACATTTTGTTCATAAACATCCTTTTTACTAACACAGGTCACAAAACTTAGCATCAAATCAGGATGTGCCATATTTACATTCTTCTTACCGACAAAAAAAGTATCTGTTGGATTAGGTATAGAAGGTTCATCAGAGTGTGTCATTGTGAAACATTCTAGTTCTGCAAATCCTGCTGTTCTTACCATTAAAGCTCTCATTCCATCTGCGAATATCCTCCAACAATCCTTCGGAAATGGATGGAAAGGCCATATTGCTGGGGCTGTAACGATGCATAATCCGCCCACCTTACACACCCTGTACATAGCTTTCGCTGCTAACCAAGGGCATTCCATGTGTTCCATTGCCTGACCAGATATAACTACATCAAATTGACCGTCCTGAAACATCTTCCACTCATAGTCTTCATCAATTACCACATCTATATTCGGTCCTGCTGAAATATCTGCTCCAGTATATTGCCAACCACTCCGCCCGAACAAAGGCTTATATGTCCCATTTACATCGTAACTGCCTATATCCAAAACAGAAACAGGCACACTGGGATTAAGATATTTACCTACCAACTTCGTCATCTGGCTGTATGAATTTGGATGCATTATTTAGTGTTTTCAGTTTTTTTACAACCATACACAGACATAGTTTTTCTCCAATGTTTTTGTATAGCAATAGCGAGTTTTGCAATACTTGTTTCAACACCTTCTTTGTGATTACTCCCACGAATAAATTCGTGGGCTTCTAAGAAGCCTTTTTCAAAGTTTCTAAGCTATGTAATCCCATAGCTAAAATGTTTTTACTTGCATTAAAATCCCTATCTTCAGTATGTCCACAAG
>Ga0209777_10003664_pt1 | contig 18814 bp, 12 predicted proteins | sample FrelakmetHBP12HB_FD_187147 | JGI IMG/M metagenome (GOLD analysis project Ga0209777, IMG submission 187147) | Freshwater lake sediment microbial communities from the University of Notre Dame, USA, for methane emissions studies -HBP12 HB (SPAdes)... | ecosystem: Environmental > Aquatic >...
GGTCCCGTCCGACAACCGTGACTACGTGGCGCGCAAGATCCGTGACGGGGTGTCCGAGTGTCTGCGCAACGGCATCTACCCGCTGGTGTGGGAGACGCCGCACTACAGCGCGTCGGAGGCCGACTACGCCGTCTTCGGCGAGCACTTCAGCACAGCGATGGAGCAGCGTCTGGTGCTGGACAACCTTACCTTTTCCCAGTACTTCCCGTACACCATCGAGCACGACATGTATTCCCAGCGCATCCTGCCCGAGAACCTCGGTTACATTCCGCTCGACCTGGACCTGGGCGCGGGCGAGGCCGCGGTTGACCGCCTACTCTCCTTCGCCAAGCTCAACCTCGCCGTGCGCGACGGCTTCGCCTCAGCCTTCTTCCACCCCTTTGTCAACCCGCGGCTGCTGGCCCGGCTTGTGGACGGCATCCGACAACTCGGCTACACATTCGTGGACGTGCGCGAGCTTGACAACAGCGTCCGGCTCGACGACCGAGCCGTGGTTTCAGGAAGCGCAACCGTCAAGCTCACGCTTGCGGACCAGTACCTGCACGAGCTGTTTCTCAACGAGCGCGGCCAAATCCAGCGGCAGGAGACGTCGGAGAAGCGGATAGGCGGCGCCGTGACGCGCGAGGTGAAGCTGCCACGGCGTTGGATCTACGTTGCGGAGCCGCGCGAGTACCGGGAGCACACGCTGTCATTGCTCCAGAGGACCGAGCAGCGTGCCCGCGACTGGATCGAGGGCCTCATAAGCGAAGGCGCCTCGGCCGAGCCTGCGCAGGTGCTCTTTCTCTTCGACCCCGCCGCCACGGGCGGGGCGCTCAACGACCAGGAAAGCCTTGCCGGCCCCTTCAGCGCGCTCAGTATCCCGCTTGACCGCGTGCCGGTCTCACCCCAGTGGACGCTCGACCCGGGCGACCATAACCTCGTCGTCGTGCCGTACAACGTGGCAGAGCTCCTCACTCCAGCCCAGCTTGACGCGCTCGAGGCGTACGTGAGGAACGGCGGCAACCTCATCACCGACTTCAAGAACCAGCTCGCGGGACAGCTCGGGATCCAGTTCCTGCCGTCGCGGATGGTGATCGAGCGCGTTCGCGACCGCCTCTACCCGGAAGAACCCTTGCGCTGGGGGTCCGGGGAGGTGATGACCAAGTTCGAAATCGTCGCGAACGACGAGATCCTCGCTTCCGACGACGTGACCGAGATCCCGGTCGTGATCGGGCGCCAGGTGGGCGACGGCAAACTGATCTTCTTCGGCACCCGCTTCGACCCCTTGAGCACGGGGGGGTTCTCGCGCTACCCCTACCTCGCGCACTACGTGTCGCGCTACTGTCAGCTCACGCCGCTGCTGCGACGCGACCAGCTCGAAATGTACTTCGACCCGGGATACCGGCACACCGTGAGTATCGAGCAGTTGGTGCCGCGCTGGGCCGCGAACGGCATCCGGGTGCTGCACGTCGCGGGCTGGCACGAGTACCCAACGTGGAAGTACGATTACGCGCGCCTAGTGCGCCTCGCGCACGCCAACGGCATCCTCGTCTACTGCTGGCTCGAGCCGCCCCAGGTAAGTCAGAAGTTCTGGCAGGAGCACCCGGAGTGGCGCGAAAAGAATTTCAAGGGCGAGGACGTCCGCCCCTCGTGGCGATACCCGGTGGCACTCACCGACCCCGCCTGCCTCGCAGCAACGCTTGAGAATTACCGGCGACTATTGGCGACGTTCGACTGGGATGGCGTCAACATCGGTGAGCTCTGCTTTGAGGCCGGCCGTGGCATGCGGGACCCACTGTTCATGACGCCGCTGCACCCCAGCGCGCGCAAGGAGTTCCACGCCCAGGCAGGCTTCGACCCGATCGAGCTCTTTGACCAGGCCTCGCCGCGCTACTGGCGGCGCGACGCCGCCGCGCTTGCCGCCTTCACGAAGTACCGGATCAACCGCGTGACCCAGCTCCACGACGCCGTGCTGGCGCTGGTGAAGGGGGTTGCGGACGGAAAGCCCGGCTTCCAAGTCGTCGTGACGGTGTACGACAGCTTGGCGGCGCCCGAGCTGCGCGCCAACCTCGGCGTTGATGCTCGCCAGATCGCGGCGTTGCAAAGCAAGTACCACTTCACGCTGTTGGTCGAGGACCCGGCTACGGCGTGGTCGGACGATCCGCGTCGCTATGAGGCCATCGCTGCGCGCTACGCCGGCGTCGTGAATGCGTCGCGGCTCGCGCTCGACCTTAACATCTTGCTCTTCCGGCCCGAGGGAAAGCTGACGCAATTCCCGACCCGGATCCAGACCGGATGCGAGAGCGCGTGGCTGGTGCACTCAGCCGCCCGGGGCGCGCCCCGGGCCGTGGTCTACTCGGAGTCGAGCGTCAACCAGCAGGATTTCGCGTTTCTGGCGAGCGCCTACGCGGCCCGCAGCACGGTGAGCCGTTTGGATGACGGCTGGGCCGTGAACACGCCGACCACGCTTGTCCTGCAAATGGCATCCGACACCCAGGAGGTCTTGCGCGACGATGAGCGCATGCACTCATTGGGTGGCGGTCGCTTTCTGCTCCCGGTTGGGTCGTACGCGGTGCGGTCGGCGCCGCAACTGGGACCGATCCGACCTGAAGAGCTCGAGAGCCACTTGCTCTCCATCACCGGCGAGCTGCTCACACAGCGGAGCTCGTTGCGCAGCGTGGACTTTTCCTATCGTTCGGAGGGCCGGTGCATCGTCACCCTGAGCCGGCTGCCCTTGGCGCTGTTCACAGACCGGCGCGAGACGATGTTCGATGCAAAAAAGGGAAACGGACGCTGGGCGCTGATCCTGCCGCCGGGCGAGCACAGCGTGCTGGTCGTCACGGAAAGCACGATGAACCTGGGTGTTGACTTGACGAGTTTCTGGTCGTCATACCTGATCGCCTTGTTCGCGGCGGTGTCCTCCGGCCTACTCCTCCTCCTATACGTGGTCGTGCGCGTGCGTCGTCGCCGGCAGGCAAAGGCTGCGTGATGGAAAGCACGCTTCAACTCGACCTCTCGATCGTGTTCGTGGCGGCGGTGATCCTGATCTGGTTCATGATCGCGTACCAGCTCGTGCTCACCGTGGCGGGCTTTTTTCACACGACGCGCTCGCAGCGGGAGCGCCGCGAGGTCGAGGCGATCCCGCTTGAGTTCCCACCCGTGGCGGTCCTGATCCCGGCCCACAACGAGGGCAAGGTGATCCGGCAGACGCTTGAGGCGATGCTCGGCTTCGATTACCCGCACGACCGCTACGAGGTGATTGTGGTGGACGACGCCTCCAGCGATGACACCAGCACGATCGTGGCCGAGTTCGCCGCGCGCGACAGACGCGTGCACTTGGTCCGCGTGCCAGCCGGAGAAGGCGGCAAGGGCAAGTCGCGCGCCCTCAACATCGGTCTCGCCGAGACGCAGGCCGAGTACATCGCCGTCTACGACGCCGACAACACGCCCGAGCCGCCTGCGCTGCGCTATCTGGTGGCCCAGCTTCTGTTGCACAAGGAGCTCGGCGCCGTGCTCGGCAAGTTCCGCACCGTCAACCGTGGCCGCAACCTGCTCACGCGCTTTATCAACGTCGAGACGCTGAGCTTCCAGTCCATCGTCCAGGCCGGGCGTTGGAAGCTATTCAAGGTAGCGACGCTGCCCGGTACCAACTTCGTCATTCGGCGCTCTCTCATCGACGCGCTCGGGGGCTGGGACGAGAGCGCGATCACCGAAGACTCAGAGCTCTCGATCCGCATTTACGTGCACGGCTACCGGATCAAGTTCATTCCGTATGCGGTGACGTATGAGCAGGAACCAGAGACCTGGGCGGTGTGGTTCAAGCAGCGCACACGCTGGGTGCGCGGCAACAACTACGTAGCACGCAAGTTCTTGCACGAGATTCCGCGCTTTACCAGCAAGGTGCTCGCCATCGAGGTGCTCTACCTACTATCGCTCTACTACGTGTTCTTCATCGCGATTGTGATCTCCGACCTACTCTTCCTACTCACGCTCCTGCACCTTATCGCGATCCCGGTGCCCGGCCCGTACACCGCGGTCTGGGTGCTTGCGGTCGTGCTCTTCATGATGGAGATCGTGCTGGCGCTCTCCTACGACGCCGAAGAGTCGGCCGCCAACATCGGCCTCGTCATGCTCGCCTACTTCACCTACTGCCAGCTCTGGATCCTGGTGGTGGGGAAGGCGCTGTACCTGGACGTCGTGCGGCGTGAGCGCCACACCTGGGTCAAGACGGTGCGCTTCGAGCGCGGGCCAGAATCGTAGCGGGACCTCTTCATTCGAGGGTCTGCCGGAATTCCAGACGTGGGCGTGCTGATGAGCCTGCGTGGGCCGGGACTGCTGCGGCGATCAGTCCGAGCCTCCTTCCGGTCTTCGCCCCTGCGTGCGTCCATCAAGCCGGACCTCTTCGCGAGGGCGCTCCACACGCTGTACGAGAGATCCAGGCTAGAATCCCTTCCCAGGGAGCCCGCATGGCAGAACGCACTGGTCGTCTGTTTCGGACGGTGCCGGTCCGCGCGCCGGCACGCACATGGTTCACGGTGTTGCTGGTCGTGGTGGCATCAACGCTGATCGCGATCTCCGTCACGCTGCTGCGGACGCCGCGGATCAGCTACACGATCAACGCCGGCAGCCTGCACATCCACGCAACCCTCGGCTCCCGGCAGGAGGACAAGGTGATACCTCTTGCGCGCATCTCCGAGGCGCGGCCGGAGTGGCTCCACGGCGGCTCGCTGCGCTTTGGCACCGAGAAGCCGGGTTGCTGCGTGGGGTTCTACGACTATCAAAGAACCGGCGAGGTTTGGCAGGCGACTGACTGCTCGGCAGAGGTCGTGCTGCTGCGTGCGAGCAGCGAGGTCACTCCGGTGGTCATTGTGCCTCCCGATCGCGAGGCCTTCATCAGGGCGCTCTGGGCGAACTCGTCCGGGGTGTGGGAGGTCTCCGGCCGCCGCACCGCTTCATGGTGGCTTACGCTCGTCACCCTGCTGCTGCTGCTTGTCATCGTGACGGCGGCGCTTGTCGTTGTCTTCTTCGTTGCGCCGGCGCGCATCTCTTACCTCGTGCGCGCCGGGGTGTTGGAAGTGCTGTGGTTCGGCGGCAGCCGGCAGGTCCGACTCACAAGCTGCCGTGCCTTCAAGCACTGGCCTATCCTGGGCGAGCGCCTCGCAGGCGTGCGCCTGCCGGGCTACGTGGTGGGCTCGTGGCTGCTCGACAGCATGGCGACGAGCGTGGCGGCATCTTCGTTCGAGGACGGGGTGATCGTGGAAGCCGACGGCCGTATGTTTGTGACGCCGCGAGATCGCGACGACTTCCTCGCCGCGCTGGCTGAGGCCGGGGCAACAGTAGTAACTCCGCAGCTCACCAGACGGCGCTGAGCGTGCTCCCGCGCCACGGAGGGCAGGCATGGCCGCGCAAGGCTAGCCGAACGTCGGCGTAGCGGCGCTGCGGAATTTGATGATGCCGCGCTGCACCAACCGGTAAAGGATGAGCTGATTGTAGAGCCTGTTGCCGGGTAGCAGGTTGAGGATCTGCTGCAGCGTATAGACGCCATTGACGCGCGAAAGGGTGAACCCTTCCTCGGGCGAGCATTGCAGGCTGAGGATGTCGTCGACCGGCACGGCAAGCTCGACGACCGCAAGTAGATCCTGCACGCGCTCGATCTCCTTCACGATCTCCTGTTCAAGGGCGTCGGCGGTATCGAGCGCCTTGGCTGTGTTGGCGTACTTCTCACGCATGGTGCCAAGCAGACGGAACGCCTCGAGCGGATCCCGCAGCGCGAGGGCGTTTTCGACCTCGCGCGCGGCCTCGCGCCAGTTCGGCCTGCTGTAGCCTGGGATCTTGCGGATCTGCTTGGCCGGCGCGAGCAGCTTGATGCTCTTGTCCTGCAGGCCGCGATAAACGAAGCTCAAGACAAAGAACTCCGGTACCCGGCAGTGAAGAGCGATCTCCTCGATGCTTCGCTGGCCATCTATGCCGCCGGCAACCACCACGTCAACCTCCGAGAGCGTGCCGGAGGACGGGGGTGCGAGCAGCTTCGGGATCTGGTTGCTGTCGCGCACGGCCTCGGTGATACGGCGCCGCTCGTCTGCCCTGCGCGCGCCCTCGAGGATGAAGTGGTCCACGGGCAGGTTGAGCTCGCGGAAGTCGCGCCGGGGCTGGGCATCGTCGAGGAAGAAGAAATCCCCTTCCTCCCAGAGCATGAGCTCGTAGATCGTCTCCTCGGTTTTGATGCGCACGAGGTGGTCCACGTGCTCGTGCTCGAGCCGGCCGGTCTGAATGAGCAGCTCACCGAGCATGACATTTTTCTGCCGCTGCATGTCGAGCATCGTCCGGAGATCGTCTTCGCTGAGGTAGCTCCAGCCGACGAGGTAGTAGCCGAGATGCTCGCGCGGGTTGTTGGAGGTTACTGCGGCAATGAGCCCGTTCTGGAAGAGCACCTTCTTGGTGAAGCGGGGGCCCTTGATCACGAGGGTGCCGCTCTTGTGGCTCATCGCGATCCACTGGAGCAGATCGGGGGCCGGCATGGTACGCAGGTTGCCGCTAATAGCCACCGTGGCACCTGACGCAACCGAGTGTGGCTTGACGTGCGCCACCGGCGTAGAGGTTATGTGCGACGTTGCCTGTCACGGCCACAACGATACCTTACCTGAGCTCCGGAAGGGGAGGCGCGCTCGCCCAGGCGCCGCCGGTGCGTGGCTTTACACGTGCTCCCAGCGCCTGGCAAGCAGGCGCGTGACCGCAAGGAAGACGAGCGTCAGCGCTAGCAGCATCGCGAGCTGGGGCGCCAGCGCCTGCAACGGTTGCTCGCGCCAGAACACCTTCAGGTAGGCGTCGAGCGCCCAGCCATTGAACGTCAACAGCCCGACTTTCTGCAGTGACTCCGGCATCAGAAAGCGAGGGAACATGCTGCCCCCGATGGCAGACATGACCAGGATGACGATGGTCGAGATGCCCCCGAGTTGGGCGCGTGTGCGACACGCCGCCGCGAGCAGAAGGCCGAAGCCCGCCGCAGCGGCGGCCGTGAACAGGGTGACAACGACGAAGCCGGGGAGGTGGCCGAGGAGGTCGAGTCCGAACATGAGGGCGCCCCAGACGAACATGACGGTGAGTTGCAGGGCGCCAAGGAAGAGCAGGTACAGCCACTTCCCGAGTAAGAGGCGCGCCATCCCAAGGCGCGACAAGAGCAGGCGTTCGAGCGTACCGGACTCCTGCTCCTCGATGAGCGCTCCGCCCGCGCCCGAGCAGGTGAAGAGCAGGAACATGACGCCAATGCCTGCGGCGTAGAAGGCCACGATCGTCTTCTTCTCGCGGCCGTCGCGCAGCACGTCCACGACCTCGGTGGCGATAAGGCCCGCAACCGCTCCTGAGGATGAATCCTTGCCTCCGGCAGCAGGCGACGGTGCCGGCTGTGCGGACTGCTCCTTGAGGCGCGGTAGCCAGGAGTCAACGGCACGCCGCTGCCCGGGCGTGAGCTCGCCGGCGTACTTCTCGAACATCGAAATGCCATTGCCCATCATGAGGTCGGGTGCCGCGGTCATGGCCACCTTCTGCAGCAGGCCGGCAACCACCTGCGGCGCGATCGGGTCGGAAGAGTCCGCAAGCATCGTGACTTTGGCCCGCTCCCCTCCGACAAACCGCAGCCCCGACTCGCCCAACCCCTTCGGGATGATAAGGGCGACGGGCACCTCGCCGGCGCGCACGAGGCTGCGGGCGCGGTCGCGGTCGAGGAGCATCTCGGGTGCGTTCTTGTCCGCCCGCGTAGTGGTGCGCACACGCAAGCTCGTCTCGCTCTTCAAGCCAGCGACCAGCCGGCGGGAGAGTTCCGAGCCGTCCTCATCCACGACGGCCACGGCGACGTGAGGCGTGCGATTGCTCTGATTGCCGAAGATGACCGCGAAGATCGAGAAGAAGACAATGGGCAAGATGAACGATAGCAACTGCGCCACGCGATCGCGACGCAGGTTGGTGAAGCTGATACGCAGCACGGTGCCGATCATTCGCGCAGCTCCTTCCCGGTGAGCCGCAGAAACACACCCGCCAGGCTGGGCCGCTTGACCTCGAGGCCGTTCACCTGGCAACCGGCCTGCCGCAGCCGGCTTAGCAGCTCAGGTAGGTCGACCTCGACGTCCCGCACCCCGCCGGTTACGATCGCGCTACCGATCGGCTCGAGGCCTGGGATCGGTGGCTTGGGGAGGTGGTCGAGCGCGAACACCGCGGTGCGCTCGCTGCCAAAGCTGTCCGCAACGAGCTCGGCGACGGTCCCTTCGGCCACCTTGCGGCCGTGGTCGATGATCACAACCCGATCGCAGCGGCCCTCGGCTTCCTCGAGCTGGTGGGTGGTGAGGAGAAGGGAGGCGCCGCTGCTGCGCAGCTCGGTGAGCATCTCGTAGATGCGCTCCCGGCTCTGGGGATCCACGCCGACGGTGGGCTCGTCCAACAACACGACCTTGGGAGCGTGCAATACGCCGCAGGCGATGTTGAGCCGGCGCCGCATGCCGCCGGAAAAGCGCTTCACGGGCTCGTTGGCTCGTGCTGCGAGGCCGGTCCACTCGAGCGCCCACGCGATTGGCCGGCGTGCCTCGGCGGCGGAGAGGCCGTTGAAGCGAGCGAACGCGGCCAGGTTCTCTCGCGCTGTCAGCAACGGGTAGAGAGCCACCTCCTGCGGGACCACTCCGAGCGCTTCGCGGCCATTGCTGCGGTCCGCGCTCTTGCCCAGGAGCTCAATGTGGCCGCTATCGAGGCGAACGCGCCCGGAAACGGCGCGCACGAGCGTCGTCTTGCCGGCGCCGTTCGGCCCGAGTAAAGCGAGAAACTCGCCCTGATGCAACTCGAGCGAAACGCCGGCGAGCGCCTGCACCTCGTCGAACCGCTTATGCGCATCCGAGACCGCAAGTGGGACCATCGCTGAACTATACGCGGATGGGGCCACAGGGTTATGTCGAAGCCCCAGTTGCTGTCGGACTTGCTAAAGTAGCACCGCTGGTGGAGGTGACGGCATGCGTGTAGCGCTGGGCGTGACGGCGGTCTTGACACTCTTGGCATCTGGTGCGGCGGCGGCGCCGCCGACCGATCTGAAGCTGGCGCCGGGCGCCAGCGAAGCCGCGAAGGTCATCACCAAGGGCGTACTCGAAGCTCCGATTCGCTTCCTCTCGCATGACCTGCTCGAAGGGCGGGCGCCGTCGCACCGGGGCGACGTGCTCGCTCGCAGCTACATCGCGAGCGTGCTCGAGCTCCTGGGCCTGCAGCCGGCTGCCCGCGACGGAGGTTGGGAGCAGCGCTTCGAGATCGTCGGCATCAGCTCGCACGTGCCGGAAACGTGGAGTTTCCAGCATGGCGGCAAGCGGCTCGAGCTGCGCCACCAGGACGAGTTCATTGCCGCCCCTGGCGTGCAGGCGCCCGAGGTGGCACTGACGGACGCCGAAATCGTGTTCGTCGGCTACGGCATCCAGGCGCCGGAGCAGAGCTGGGACGACTACAAGGGCGTCGATCTCAAGGGCAAGGTTTTGCTCATGATGAACTACAACCCGGACTGGGACCCTTCACTTTTCGCCGGAACGCGCCGGGTCTACTACGGCCGCTGGACGTACAAGTACGAGAGTGCCGCCCGCCAGGGCGCGGCCGGGGCGATCATCATCCACACCACGCCGTCGGCGGGCTACCCCTGGGGTGTGGTCCAGAACTCGTGGAGCGGCGAACGCTTCGAGCTCCCGGCCGGCGCCGAGCTACGGCTCAAAGTGCGTGCCTGGACCACCGAGGACGCCACTCGGCGCCTCGTCGCGCTCGCCGGTTTCGATCTCGACGGGCTCGTCAAACGGGCGCGCAGCCGAGACTTCAAGCCGGTTCCGCTCGGCATCCGCACCTCGCTCGCGCTTGTTAGCACACTCAGCCATGGCGAGACCGGCAACGTGCTCGGCGTGATACCGGGCAGCGACCCGGCGCTCGCGGATCAGGCCGTCGTCTTCAGCGCCCACCACGATCACCTCGGCATCGGCAAGCCGGACGCGAAGGGCGACACGATCTACAACGGCGCGGTGGACAACGCATCTGGCGTGGCGCAGGTGATCGCCATCGCGCGCGCTTTCATGGCGTTGCCGGAGCGCCCGCGACGCTCAATCGTCTTTGCCTTGGTCGCCGGCGAGGAGTCCAATCTCCTCGGCTCGTGGTACTTCGCGGCCCACCCGACGGTGCCGGCGGAGCGCATCGCCGCCGACATCAACTTCGATGCGGCCAACATCTTCGGCCGCACTCGCGACGTTGCGCTCGTGGGGATGGGCAAGTCCACTCTCGATCAGGTGTTGGCTGCCGCGGCGGCACTGCAAGGGCGGGTCGTGACCGATGAACCGTTCCCCGACCAGGGCTCCTTCTATCGCTCCGACCAGCTCAGTTTTGCCAAGGTCGGTATCCCCGTCCTCTATTTCAAGAGCGGGGTGGACTACATCGGCCGTCCCAAGGACTGGGGCCGGACAACGGCACAGGAGTGGCTCAAGGCGCACTACCATCAGCCCAGCGACGAGCTCACGCCGGATTGGAACTTCGACGGCATGATCGAGGATGCTCAGCTCGGTTTCCTCACCGGCCTCGCCGTGGCGCAGGCGGACGCGATGCCGACCTGGCTGCCGGGCGACGAGTTCGCCAAGCTGCGCATGCCGGCTGTCTCGGCCAAGTGAGGGGCGCCTCAGCGGCAGCTCATTCTCCAGACGATCGCAGCCCGGTGAGGTTGACGTGGACGGGCGGCCTCGCCTTCGTTGTGCGCGACGGCTACACTCTGCAACCGTCCTGAGGAGGCTCATGGACCACGCGATGACGACCACGGCGTTCGAGGTGTGCGGCTACCGGATCACGAGGAACCTCGGGGTGGTGCGGGGGATCACGGTGCGCTCGCGCTCGATCTTCGGCACCATCGGCGGCGCGCTGCAGACCCTCGCCGGCGGCAACATCTCGCTGTTCACCGAGCTGTGCGAGAAGACGCGGGCCGAGGCGTTCAACATGATGGTCGCGCACGCCGAGCAGCTTGGTGCCGGCGCTGTGGTGGGCGTCCGCTATGACGCCACCGAGCTGATGCAGGGCGTGACCGAGATGGTCTGCTACGGCACCGCCGTCGTGGTCCGGCCTGAGTAGCCTCGCAGGATGGGAGGGGTGCGCGCCGTCGCCGTGCGGTTGCCCACGGTGCTGAGGTTGGCGTGAGAGCCTAGCGACCCAACTCCGGCGCGCCGCCAAGCGCTGCGGCGACCGCGTCCAGGCGTGGCGGGATCGGATCCGGCAAGCGCACGGCACGCGCGGCCGCGCCGACGTCCTTCAGCCCGGAACCGGTGACGAGCACGACAACGCGCTCAGTGCGCGCGAGGATACCTTCCTCAAGCGCCACAAACAGACCGGCGAGAGCCGCAGCGGCGGCGGGCTCGGCAAAGACGCCGGTGGTGCGCGCGAGCATCCCGAGGGCATCGAGGATCGCCTCGTCGCTGACCAGCACGCCGGCACCGCCGGTGGCGCGCACCTGGGCGACGGCCATGAGCCCGTTGCGCGGCGCGCCGACGACGAGGCTGTCGGCCACGCTGTGGGCATGCACGAGCGGCGTCGGCGCGGTGGCGCCCTCGCGCAGGGCACGCGCAATCGCAGATGAGCCCTCCGGCTGCACCGCGACCAGACGGGGCGCGCGCGTCAGCAGTCCGGCGCGCACCAGATCGGCAAACCCCTTGGCGACGCCTGAGACGATGACACCATCGCCGGTCGGCACGAGCACGGCGTCGGGGGGGTCAGGCGCCAGCGCGTGAGCGATCTCGAGCGCGGCTGTCTTCTTGCCCTCGATCGTGAACGGGTTGAAGGCGGTATTGCGGTTGTACCAGCCGAAGCGTTCACACGCCGCGAGCGAAAGCTCAAAGGCGTCATCGTAGGAGCCCGCGACCGGCACCAGGCGAGCGCCGTAGCTCGCACTTTGCACGAGCTTGGCGTGCGGCGCGTCGGCCGGCACGAACACCACCGCTCGCACGCCGGCCGCGGCGGCGAGGCATGCGAGCGCCGACGCAGCGTTGCCCGTGGAGGCGGTGGCGACGGTGTCGAAGCCGTACTCGATTGCTTTGGCGACCACCAGCAACGAGGCGCGGTCCTTGGTGGAACCGGAAGGGTTGCGGGTGTCGTCCTTGACCCACAGGTGAGGCATCGCAAGGTGCTTTCGCAACCGCGCCACCGGCAGCAGCGGCGTGCAGCCGACCGGGAGCGGCGGGAACGATACGGACGACAGCACCGGCAGGAAGCCGGCCAGCGTCTGCGGGTCGCTCCAGCGCGCGGCGGGCCAGCGCTCCGGCACGTGTTCGAGCTCGACCCGCAGCACCCCGCGCGTCGCGCCGCCGGGTTGCTGCTGGCGCGCGCAAGCGGGACAGACATAGCGCACCTCGGTCTCGCGGTAGCGCGCCCCGCACTCGCTGCAGATGAAGGTAAACGCCGCCATTGCCGCCCCTGAGCTTACCGTCCTTCCGATGCCGCGAGGTCCTTTGTGCGGCCGAGTTGCGCCTGGGCGAGAGCTCTGGCGCCGGAAGGCTCAATCATGAGTGCGAGGACGCGCTGCACGGCCTCACGCGCGGGTAAGCCGCGTGCCCGTCTTGCCCGCCAACGCGTTCTCGATGTTCTCGGGATTCGTGATCAGCGCCTGGCTGCCGCCGTGTTCCAAATACCAGCACATGGCCTCGATCTTGGGCGCCATGCTGCCCTTGGCGAAGTGACCCTCGGCGAGGTACGTTCGCGCCTCCGCCAGAGTCAGGTGATCCACCCACCGCTGGTTGGGCCGGTTGAAGTTCAGAGCGACTCTCTCGACCGCCGTCGCGATGAGCAACAGGTCGACCCCGATGCCACTGGCGAGTAACGCCGAGGCGTGGTCCTTGTCGATCACCGCGGCGGCTCCGACGAGCTCGTGGCGGTCGTCCTCAACCACCGGTATGCCTCCGCCGCCTACGGCGATGACGGTGAAGCCCTGTTTCAGCAGGCACTTAATGGCGTCGGACTCGATGATCCTCAAGGGCATCGGCGAGGCCACCACGCGGCGCCAGCCGCGCCCGGCGTCCTCAACCACGTCCCAACCGGCGCTCGTGCGGCGCTCCATGGCAGCATGCTCGTCCATGAAGCTGCCGATCGGTTTGCTGGGTGCTTTGAAGGAGGGGTCGTTCTTGTCCACGAGCACCTGGGTGACCACCGTCACTGCCTGCTTCTTGATGCCGCGCAGGCGGAACTCGTTGTAGAGCGACTGCTGAATGTCGTAGCCGATCGCTCCCTGGGTGTCGGCGCCGCAGGAATCAAGCGGCACGTCGTGGAGCTCGTGGCGGGACAACTCGCTGCGCCGCAGGATGAAGCCGACCTGTGGGCCGTTGCCGTGGGTGATCACCACGTCCCAGCCGTTCTCGATCATGCCGGCTATGTGGGCGCACGTCTCGCGCACCGCCTGCATCTGGTCCGGGACACTCTGGTGTCTGGGGTCCTTGATCAAGCTGTTGCCGCCCACGGCCACGACGGCGGTTCTCTTCTTGGCAGTTTTTCCAATCATCCGCGCCTACCCTGCAATGTTGCCCATCGTCAGCGCCATGATCGCCTTCTGCACGTGGAGGCGGTTCTCGGCGACGTCGTAGATGGCGGAGCGCGAGCCGGAAGCCACCTCGTCCGTAACCTCGAGACCCCGGTCAACGGGCATGGGGTGGGTGAAGATGCCTCTGTCGGTCCGTGCCATGCGCTCGGCGTTCGTGGTCCAGCCGCTGTAGGACGCCGACTTCTGCTGCTCCGCCGCCTTCTTGAACTCACCGTTCTGGTAGGCGTTGGGGCTCACCCAGTTGCGGCTGTACACCACGTGCGCCCCGGCGTAGCCCGCGTCGGAATCCGAAACTGTGCGGAATGTGGCGCCGCTGGCCTTGCAGTTGGCCTTGGTCCAAGCGTACACCTGGGGGTCGAGATCGTACCCCTCCGGCCGGGCGACGGTGACGTTCATGCCAAAGCGCGAGGCGATGAGCAGAGCCTCCTGCACCGAGCACCAGGAACGCGCCAGCGCCCCCGAGGCCCAGGTCAGCAAGAAGTTCTTGCCGCGCAGGTTCTCGTATTGGGGACGGCCCGGGCCCTCGCCGAACCACTCGGCCCAACCCATGACGTCGGCCATTCCCTGGCACGGGTGGTACTTGTCGTCGGCCATGTTGATGATCGGGACGGTGGCCCAGCGGGCGTACTCACGCAGCAGGTCGTTGCCGGCGCCGTAGAACGGCACCTTGTCTTCGAGCACGCGGATGCCAATGCCGGCGGCGTAGCGCGACATCACCCTGGCGGCGTCCTCCACCGTCTCGCCCGCAGATGTGGCTGTCTTCAGGCGCATGCCTTCGGGCTGCAGGAACTGGGCGTGGCCGCCCAGCTCCGTTGCGGCGCACTCGAAGCTCTGCCGGGTGCGCACGGAGGGGTTGTAGAAGAACATGAAGAACGTCCTGTGCGCCAGGATCTTGGTGAAACGGCGGTGAAAGCGCTCGCGCTTCATCTGGGCGGCCAAGTCCAGGGCGGCCTCGAGTTCTTCGCGGCTCCAGTCCTGGGTGACGATGAAATCACGACCGAAGAGGTCCATGGGATTCTCCGTATCCTGCGGCGCTAGCGCATCACCAGGCTCATGACCGCCTTCTGCACGTGGAGGCGGTTCTCGGCCTCGTCGAACACCGCCGACTGCGGCCCGTCGATGACCTCATTGCTGACCTCGTAGCCGCGGTCGCATGGCAGGCAGTGCAGGTACACGGCGCGCTTGTCGGCGAGGGCGAGATGTTCCTCGTCGCAGATCCAGCTCTTGTTGCGGTCGAAGATCTGCTGGGTCTTCTTCTCGTCGGCCGTGCCGATCGGCGGCTGAAAGAGCGGCGTCGCACACCAGGCCTTCGGGTACACCACGTGCTGGCCCTTGAGCGCTTGCTTGAAGTCGTTGGAGACCTTGAAGGAGCCGCCGCCCTGTTTGGCGTAGCTTTGGCACTGCTTCAGGATGTCCGGCGCCAGCTCCATGCCCCTGGGATGGGCCAGCGTCACGTCCATTCCCATCATGGTGGCGTACAGGATGGCGCTCTGCGGCACGGCGCGCGGCTTCTCGATGCTGGGGCTGTAAGCCCAGCTCATGAGGAACTTCACGCCCTTGAAGCCGCCGAACTTCTCCTTCACCGTGAAGATATCGGCCAGGCCCTGGAACGGGTGGTAGATGTCGTCCTCCATGTTGAGCACAGGGATGTCGGCCCAGCGGGCGAATTCGCGCAGCATCTTGTGCGCGCCGCCGTACTCCCACCTGACGGGATCGCCGTAGCAGCGAATGGCGATGGCATCGCCCATGCGCGACAGCGTCCGCGCCACGTCGGAGACCCGCTCGGTGGAGTAGGCCTTCTCCTGACCCTCCATGGCGGGGGTGTAGATCTTGCTCGGGTCGAGGTAGTGGGCGTGGCCGCCGAGTTGGGTCATGCCTGCCTCGAAGCTGTTGCGGGTGCGCAGACTCTGGTTGTAGAAGATCATGAACAGGGTTTTGCCCGGCAGGATGTCGTTGTGCGCCTGGCCAATGGCGCGCTTCGTTTTCAACTCCTGAGCGACGTGGAGGATGGTCTCAATGTCCTCCCGGCTCCAGTCCGTCTCAGCGAGGAAGTCGCGGCCCTTGAACGTGTTGGTCTTCATTTGATGAAGCTCCTTTCGCGCTTCGTTCGCCGCTCACGCGGCGGCGGTCGTTGACGCAGGACCGAGCAACCCCGTGTCGCGGTTGAATGCGGTGATGGCGGCGTCCCACCCGGGGAGTTGCGCTTGGAGGTCGCGCCAGAACGCCGGGCTCCAGAGTGCGTTGAGCTCCTCGACTGTCTTGCCCTGCTGCTCCACCCAGGTGAAGTACTTCAGGTTGTGGAGCATCTTGCGCTCGGTGTAGGTAAGCTCCTTCAAGTGGTCCGTCGTGGTGCCGAGCAGGAAGCGCTCGAAGTCGATCTCGGCCCGGCGCTCGTCGTATGCGCCATGCTCGGTGGTCAGCTCCGCCAGACGCGTGCGGTAGAGGTCTGCGGAATCGGTGAAGCAGGTGAGCACGACATCGTCATCGGCGAGCTCGAAGTGGCGAACTGTCTTTATGGCTGCCAGCAGATTGCAGATGGAGGAAATGCCAAGCAGCGGGAGCTGGGCGACGGCGGCGCTCGGCACGCCGCGCCGAACGAGGATCGCGTGGCCGGCAGGCTCGTTGAACAGGCGCAGCAGGCGCATCGTCGCCTCGTCGTCAATGGCGGTCACCAGATCGGTGGTGCGGACGTTGTGGATCCAGGGCACGTGCTTGTCGCCGATCCCCTCGATACGGTGAGCGCCGAAGCCAGCCGACAGCAGAGTGGGGCACTGCAGCGCCTCCGCCACCGTGATCGTGCATCCGGGAAAGATATCCTTGAGGTAGTCGCCCGCGCCCAGCGTGCCCGCCGAGCCGGAGGCGCCTACCCAGGCCGCCACGCGTGCGCGCCCTGCGCCGCGGGCTCGGAAGACCTCCTCGGCGGCCGGGCCGGTCACCGCGTAGTGCCAGAGGTAGTTTCCGAACTCCTCGAACTGGTTGAAGATCACTGCGGTCGGCTGGCTCTTCCTGATCTCCCAGCAGGCGTCGAAGATCTCCTTGACGTTGGACTCGCATCCCGGGGTGGCGATGACCTCGGCGCCGATGGACGCCAGCCACTCGAAGCGCTCCCGGCTCATCCCCTCGGGGAGGATAGCCAACGCGTGGCAGCCCAGCAGCGCCGAGTCGAACGCTCCACCCCGGCAGTAATTCCCGGTGGAGGGCCAGACCGCCTTCTGGGTCGTGGGGTCAAACTCGCCGTTCACCAGGCGCGGGACCAGGCAGCCGAACGCCGCCCCGACCTTGTGGGCGCCGGTGGGAAAGTGCTTGCCGACCAGGCCGACGATCCGTGCCCGCACGCCGGAGAGCTCCGGTGGAATCTCGAGCGCGTTGACCGGTCCGAAGGCGCCGGTCGCGGGGTCGTTGTGCCAGGTGATGCGGAAGAGGTTGCGCGGGTCCACGGCTTGCATATCGAGCGCCCGCAGCGTCGCCCGAATCGCGGGCGAGATCCGCGTTGGATCGCGCTGCTCAGCGATCGTGGGGATGAGAATGCTGCGCTCGCGGCAGCGCCGCACCGCGTGCTCTCGCGCTTGCTTTCTGTTCGCGTCGTTCACGCACCTCGCTCCCGTGCTCATTGTATCGTCGTTTGCCCACTTGACCGCTGACATGACGCGAAAAGCGGTGCGGCGTGCGTATGTTACTCTCGATTTGGTGGGGGAGTCGTGCACAGCAAGAACCCCTTGATCCTGAACGACGCTCAGTTGCGCGCCGAGATCGGCAGGTGCCTCTACTGTGCCGAGAAGCCGTGCCAGGGAGGCTGTCCGGCGGACTGCTCGCCGGCCGACTTCATCATGGCGGCGCGTGTTGGAGAGCCCGCGGACTATTGTCGCGCTGCCGCTCTCATCATGGCCGCCAACCCGCTCGGCGGCGTGTGCGGTCTGGTCTGCCCCGACACGCACTGCATGGCGCGCTGCGTGCGCGGCGACTTCGACACGCCGGTCAACATTCCGGCGGTGCAGGCGGCGATTATCGCCAAGGCCCGTGAGCTCGGGGTCTTTCCGGAATTTACCCGGCCGCATGGAAACGGACGCAGGGTCGCCATCCTTGGCGGTGGTCCGGCCGGGTGCGGCGCAACGGCGGTGCTGGCGCAGGCCGGTTATGCGGTGGAGATCTTCGAGGCGGGCACGCGCCTCGGCGGCATGGCGGCGCTTGTGCCGGACACGCGCCTCGACCACGATGTGCTCGCGGCCGACCTTGCCTTCGTCGCCGCGCTCGGGAACGTGACCGTGCATCCGGAGACGGGCCGCCAGGAACCGAATGCGCTGCTCGCCGGCGGCTTCGACGCCGTGGTCGTTGCGACCGGGCTGGGCGAGCCGGTGCGGCTCGGCATCCCCGGTGAGGAGCTTGCGCTCGGCGCGCTCGATTTCCTGGCGGCGCCGGAGCGAGCCGCAGTGGTTGTGCACCATCGCGTCGCGGTGATCGGCGGCGGCGCGGTGGCGGCCGACTGCGCCGAAGCCGCGGTCCGATTCGGCGCCGCCCATGTCGAGATGATCGCGCTTGAAGGGCTGGGAGAGATGCCGCTCACGCGCGCCGAGCTGCTCGGCCTCATCCGCGCCGGCGTGCATGTCACCGGCCGCACGCGCGTCACGGCGATCGAGAGTGAGGGTGGCGCCATCACCGCGGTGAGGACGCGGCGTGTCGCATTGCCCATAGGCGCCACGTTCCACCCGAGGGCGGTCGAGGACGTTCCCGAGAGCGATGCACTGCGCCGCGATCTCGACCTCGTCATCCTGGCGGCGGGCGCGAGGGCCGCCGCCGTGCCGGGCGCCCACCCCGGCATCGTCCTGGCCGGCGATCTCGAGAGCGGACCGAGCACGGTCGTCGAGGCGGTGGCGGCGGGCAAGAACGCAGCGCTCGCCGTGGACGCCTACGTGCGCGGCTTGGCGCCGCCGGAGATCGCCAAGAAAAACCGCAGCGCGGCCGTCCTCAGCGGCCTGCGCCGGCTGCCGGTGCCGCTCGAAGCTGACTTCTTCGGCAGCCCGATGCTCTCGCCGTTTCTGCTCTCGGCGGGCCCGCCCACCGACGGCTACGAACAGATGCGCCGGGCGTACGAGGCCGGCTGGGCCGGCGGCGTGTTCAAGACCGCATTCGACAACGTGCCGATCCACATCCCATCGCGCTACATGTTCACGCTGGCCGAGACGACCTTCGGCAACTGCGACAACGTGTCCGGCCACCCTCTCGACCGAGTGTGCCGCGAAATCGAGACGTTGCGGCGCGAGTTCCCCGACCGCC
>Ga0209777_10003665_pt1 | contig 18814 bp, 16 predicted proteins | sample FrelakmetHBP12HB_FD_187147 | JGI IMG/M metagenome (GOLD analysis project Ga0209777, IMG submission 187147) | Freshwater lake sediment microbial communities from the University of Notre Dame, USA, for methane emissions studies -HBP12 HB (SPAdes)... | ecosystem: Environmental > Aquatic >...
CCCGCCATACGGCTCGAAGATCCTCGATCGCGTGATCGCGGCGTGGCGGCAGAGCCACTTCGCGCGTGTCTTCGCGGTCGAGCACGACCCCGCGCACGACCTGCCGGCCGGCGCCCGGCGAATGGTCGTCGCCGACGCCGCGATCACGATCTACCGCGCCTGAGCGCACGGACGGTCATGACGGACCTGGAAGACCTCTCGCAGCACGTGGACGCCCTCAAGGGCTGCCCGGCGTCCGAATTCCATGCGCAGTTCTCCGCTGCGCTCCGGCGTTTCCGCTTCGTCCCGGCCGCGGAGCGCCGCGCCTGCACCGACGCGTTCTTCCGCTGGGCGGACGCCCGTGCCGCCGATGCGCCGCTCGTGCACGCGTACGCGGTCTTCCTCCAAGGCATGGACCGTTTCATCAGCGAAGAGCTCCAGCCCTCCCTGCAGCTGCTGACTGAGGCGCGCGGCATATTCGCCGAGCGCGACGATCGCGAAGGCCTGGGTCTCTGCGGGATGGCGATCGGCGCCATCTACCGCACGTTCGGCAACTACGATCTCGCACTCAAGATGCTGTGGGAGGGCCTCCAGCTGCTCAAGGCCTCCGGGCAGTATCCCATCTTTCTCGCCGCCACCGCGAACAGCCTGGCCAACATCCACCTCGAGATGGGCGACCTCGCCGAGGCGCGGTCCATGTTCGACCTCGCGTACGCGGAGAGCACGCGCGCGGACGACTTCTATTTCATGGTCTACGCGCTGCACGGACTGGGTCGGGTGTCGGCGCTCCAGGGGAAAGGCGCCGAAGCGGAGGAGAAGTTCGGCCAGGCCCTGAGGCTCGCCGAGCGGCACGAGCACCCGCTGCACATCTCGACCTCCCTGACCGAGCTGGCGACGTTCCACTTCCAGTCGAAGAGCTGAAACTGAAGCCCAAGATCGCCCAGGTGCATCTGCAGCTGTCGGAGCTGTACGAGCACACGGACGACCCGGAGAAGAGCCTTGTTCACTACCGGCGGTTTCACCAGCTGCGGGAAGAGGTGGAGCGAGAGGACAGCGCCAGGCATCTGGCCGACGCGAAGCTGATCTTCGAGGCGGAGCAGACCAGGAAAGAGAACGTCATCATCAAGCAGCAGAAGGCGGAGATTCAGCGGCAGAACCACCAGCTGCAGGACACGATCGACGAGCTGACGCGGGCCAGAATCGGCCGGAAGGCCAAGGCGCTGACGCTGGGAGTCGCCATCGTGCTGTTCATCTTCCAGGACGCCATTCTGCGCACCGCACTGCGACTGCTGCCCAGCGACAACTACTTCCTGCTACTCGGCGTCAAGATGGCCATCATCTTCTCGTTGGCCCCCATCAATCGGGGAATCGAACATCACCTCCTGAAGACGGTGACGCGGAAGCGCAGGCTGGCCGCGGCCGGTACCGCGGACGCTGGCGCTCACGCGACCCCGGCGCCGGGATCTCCGCCCCTCTTGCCGGTATAAATCTACATATGTAGACTTATCGCGTGCCCGTGCACTTCCGCTACTCGACCCAGACAGCCGCCGTGTTCCAGGCGCTGCTCGAAGACCGGGCGACGTGGCGCTACGGCTACGACCTCAGCCGCGACACCGGTCTGCGCTCCGGCACGCTGTACCCCATCCTCATGCGCCTCGCGGACAGCGGGCTGCTCGAAGCCGCGTGGAAGACGGTCGACCCCGGGCGCCCGCCGCGGCACCTGTACCGCCTCACACCCCAGGGCGCGCGGTCCGCGAGGGCGTACCTGCAGGATCATGCGCCCTGCTCTGCCGCGTCGGTGCTGCGCGGAGCCGAAGGCTGATGCGGATCGTCCGGCGGGCCGCGGAGCGGATCCTGGGCTTCGTCGTGCGCCTGACCCCGGCCGGAAGCCGGGAATGGGGCGCCGCGCTGCGGCGCGAGCTGGACGAGATCGACGGCGACTGGCCGGCGCTGCTCTGGGCGCTGGGCGGCGCGGGCGCGGTCGTCCGGCATGCGCTGGCTCACCTGCCGGCGCACGGCGAGCGACGGGCCAGACTCGGCATCGGAATGGCGCTGGCGGCTCTGGCCCTGGCCGTGGCACTGCTGACGCCGGCGCGGGTCAGGCGCGTGTCCATAGCGCACGCGGTCGGCGCCGGCGCGGTAGACGTCCGTACAGCGCTGTCCGCCCGGCCGCCGATCTGGCGGCTCGGCCGATCGCGCATGACGCGCCCATCCCTGCGAGGGTCTCCATGAAAGTGTTGCGCGGAGCGTGCGTGCTGGCGTCGGCGACCTGTTTCGCGTGCGCGAGACCGTCAGGCGTCGGCGGCGTGTGGAGTGGCCAGGCGAGCGATGCGGGGGGGCGCCTGGAGACCGTGACGCTCGCCCTCACGGCCGAAGGCGGCCGGCTCACGGGCACGATCGCGGGGCCGCCGCCGGATTCGGGGCATCCCGTCCTGAACGGAAGGACTGACGGCAGCCATCTCTCGTTCGAGATGCAGCGGGGCGGTCCGTCGGCGGCACCAGCGGTGTTCCGTATCGACGCCACGGTGTCCGGCGACCGAATGCAGGGCACGGCGACGAACCCCTTCGGCATGAAGATCGCCTTCTCGCTCGTGCGGCAGCGATCCGGGAGCGGGGCGGAGCCTCTGGCCGGGACGCCGGCCTTCCGGCGCACCCGCGCGGCTCGCGCGGGCGAGGCTCCCGGCGTGTCGCCCCCAAGTCCCGGCGGCGCCGACCCGGTCCCGAAGGACGCGCAAGCGGCCATCCTGGCGGCGTGGGGAAAATTCGAGGTCGTCGCGATCGGGAGCGTGGCGCACGGCACGCAGGATATTGACAACGTGATTCTCGACCTCCTGCGCAACCCGCGGCTGCCCGGCACCGTGCAGGACATCGCGGTGGAATGCGGCAACGCGCGCTACCAGCCACTGCTGGACCGGTACATGGCGGGCGCGGCCGTATCGGATGCCGACGTCCGGACGGTGTGGCGCAACACCACCCAGCCCAACTGTGCCTTCTCGAACTTCTACGACCAGTTCTTTCCCCTGGTGCGCCGCCTCAATCAGCACCTGCCGCCCGCGCGGCGCTTCCGCGTGCTCGCATGCGATCCCCCCGTTGACTGGAGCCGGGTGAGGCGTCCCGAGGACCTGCGGCCAATGGAGGACCGCGACGGCAGCATCGCCGCGGTGATGGAACGGGAGGTCCTGGCGAAGCATCGCAGGGCGCTGATGCTGTTCGGCATCAATCACATCCGGCACGGCGAAGCCGCCGTCGGGCGCTACGAGGCGCGCTATCCAGGCGTCACGTTCGTCGTCGCCGATCACCACGGGTTTGGCGACTTGACGCCGCTCGCGCGGTACAACGACGACCTCGAGCGGCGCATGGCGTCCTGGCCGGTGCCGTCCCTGGTGACGATGCGCGGAACGTGGCTCGACGATCTCCCGGCCGGCTATTACGACCCCGACGTCGCCGCGAGCGCGTCGCGGGGATACCCGGGCGTGGATGCCTATCTGTACGTCGGCCCGCGCGACCTGCTGCTGATGGAGGCCGCTCCGGCCGCCGACGTGCTGGACACCGCGCTGGTCGCCGAGCTGCGCCGACGTGCCGCGGCGAGCGGCCGGCTCGGGGGCCCGTCCAGCCCCGAGACGATCTTCCGCCGCGAGCTGTCGGGCAGCGTGTTTCTCCAGGACAGCGCCAACGAGGTCGCGGCGCAGCGTGCCCGGCCCTAGGGCGTCAGGATCCGGGCCGCGATCCCGCTCGCGACGAACAAGCTCAGAGATTGAGCAGCCGGACCGCCAGTCCCTGCAACCCGAAGGACGCCGTATGAAGACCGCCATCCGCAGACTGCTGCTAACGGCCGCACCCCTCATCGCCTTCACGCCGCTGCATGCCCAAGTCGAGGCGAAGGCGGATCCGGTCGCGGACGCGCGCAACGTGGTGGTGGACGGCAACGTCCGTCTCACGGTGCTGACCCCGCAGCTCGTGCGCCTCGAGTGGGCTGCGGACGGCCGTTTCGAGGACCGGCCCTCGCTCGTGTTCCTGGACCGGCGCACGCCACCCGTCCAGTTCACCAAGCGGGTGGAGCACGGCTGGCTAGTGATCGCGACCGGGGCGCTGCGGCTCCGCTATCGCCGCAATAGCGGCCGGTTCGGGCCGGAGAACCTGAGCATCACGCTCAAGAACGCGGACTCGACGGTGACGTGGCGGCCTGGGACGTCGGATACGGCGAACCTGGGAGGCACGACCCGCACGCTGGACGGCGCGGCCGGCCCGGTGCCACTCGAGAAGGGGCTGCTTTCGCGCGACGGCTGGGCGCTGGTGGACGACTCGGAGCGCCCGCTGTTCGACGACAGTCCGTGGCCGTGGGTGGTGCAGCGCGCACCGGCGGAGCGGCAGGACTGGTACTTCTTCGGCTACGGCCACGACTACCGCCGCGCGCTCGCGGACTTCACGCGCGTGGCCGGGAAGATTCCGATGCCGCCGCGCTTCGCGTTCGGCGCGTGGTGGTCGCGCTACTGGGCGTACACCGACGCGGAGCTGCAACGGCTGGTCGAGGATTTCCACCGCTTCGACGTGCCGCTGGACGTGCTGGTTGTCGACATGGACTGGCACAACACCTTCGAGCTGCGCTGGGAGGGCCAGCCCAGGGACCAGGCCGGGCAGCGGCTGGGCTGGACCGGCTACACCTGGGACCGCGCCTACTTCCCTGATCCCGACGCGTTCCTCGGCTGGACCCACCAGGATGACCTGCACACGACGACGAACCTGCACCCAGCCTCCGGCATCCAACCGCATGAAGCGCAGTATCCGGCGATGGCGCGCGCTGTGGGGATCGACCCGGCCACGAAGCAGTACGTGCCGTTCCGGATAGAGGACAAGCATTTCGCGGAGGCGTACTTCACCAACGTGATCCATCCCCTGGAGCGGCAGGGCGTGGACTTCTGGTGGCTGGACTGGCAGGCGTGGGGCAACACCTCGGTGCCAGGCCTCAACCCCACGTGGTGGCTGAACTACGTCTTCTTCACCGACATGGAGCGGCAGGGCCTACACCGGCCGCTGATCTTCCACCGCTGGGGCGGCCTCGGCAATCATCGCTACCAGATCGGCTTCTCCGGCGACATGCACTCCACCTGGCCGGCGCTGGCCTTCGAGACGTACTTCACGGCCACGGCCGCCAACGTGGGCTTCGGCTACTGGAGCCACGACATCGGCGGGCACATTCCAGGCGAGGTCGCGCCCGAGCTCTACACGCGCTGGATCCAGTTCGGGATCTTCAGCCCGATCCTGCGCACGCACACCACCAAGAACGCGAACGCGGAGCGCCGCATCTGGGCGTATCCGGCCGAATTCGCAGACGCGATGCGGGACGCGTTCCAGCTCCGCTACGCGATGATCCCGTACATCTATACGGCCGCGCGGCGCGCCTACGACTCCGGCGTGGCCGTGGTGCACCCGCTCTACCACGACTGGCCGGATGCCGGCCAGGCGTATGCGTTCCCCGACGAGTACGGCTTCGGTGCCGACCTGGTGGTGAGCCCGGTGGTCGCGCCCTTGGACAGTGCGAGCGCGCTTGCGCGCGAGCGGCTATGGCTACCGCCGGGCGAGTGGGTGGAGTGGTCCAGCGGGGCACGGCTGCGCGGTTCGCGCGTGCTGGATCGGACGTTCGCGCTCGATGAGCTGCCGGTGTACGCGCGGGCCGGCGCGATCGTGCCGGAGCAGCCGAAGATGAAGCGGAGCGACGAGCGGCCGGTAGATCCGCTCATCCTGGACATGTTCCCCGGCGATTCCGGCGGCACGCGCATCTACGAGGATGCGGGCGACTCGCCCGGATACCGCGACAGCGCGTACACCTTCACGCCGGTGCTTGAGCGGCGGACCGGCGACACCATTGCGCTCACGATCGCGCCGGTGGAGGGCTCCTTCCCGGGCATGCTGCGCGAGCGCGCATACGAGGTGCGCCTGCGCGGCACATGGCCGCCCGTGCGCGTGACCTGGAACGGCGCGGAAGTCCCGTACCGGGCGGACGGGTCTGCGCCCGGCTGGCGCTACGATGGGGATCGGCTCACCGCCATCGTGTCGCTCCCCAGGGCCGACGTGTCCACCCGCAAGGAGCTGGTGGTCGAGCAGCCCGCCGGCGCGGACGACGCGCTGCTGGACGGCGCGCCCGGCCGGATGCTGCGCTTGAAGCGCGGCATGACGATGCTCGAGGCGCTCTGGCCGGCGGACTGGCCGTCCGATGCGTACGTCACTCTCGCGCAGACCGGGCGCCGGATCACGCTGCAGCCGGACTCGGCGCAGGTGGAGCTGCGGCACTTCCGGGAGCAGCTGCCCGAAGTGGTGCGCAGACTCCCCGAGATGAAAGGGGACACCGCGGTGATCGGCAGGGCGCTGCGGCACCTGGACCAGGCGCAGTTGGGAGCTGCCGCGCGATGACCTTGGTCTCGATGGCCGGTGTCGCGGTGCGCTTCGGCGACCGGGAGCTGCTGCGGGACGTGAGCTTCGTGGTGAATCGCGGCGAGCGCTGGGGCATCCTGGGGCGCAATGGCTCCGGGAAGACGACCCTCTTCAACCTGATCCGCGGTGACCTGGACCCCTCGAGCGGAGTTGTGGTGCGTTCCGCCGGGCTGCGCATCACAGTGATGGACCAGTACCGGGATTTCGGCGACGCGGCGACGGTGTGGGAGGCGGCCGCGGGCGCCTTCGCCGACCTGTTCGCGCTCGAGCACTCGCTCGCCGAGCAGGCCGCGGGAATGGCTGAGGCCGGGGACGCGGTGACGCCGGCGATGCTGGAGCGATACGACGGCGACCTGCACCGGTTCGAGCGCGAGGGCGGCTACGAGGCCGCGGCGCGGGTTGACGCCGTCCTGCACGGCCTCGGCTTCGACCCGGACGCCTCGCGCACTCGCTCGCTCGCGACCCTGAGCGGCGGCGAGCGCGGCCGCGTGGCCCTGGCCCGCCAGCTCGCGGCCCCGGCCGACCTGCTGCTCCTCGACGAGCCCACCAACCACCTCGACCTCGAGACAACGCTGTGGCTCGAGGGGTATCTGCGCGCCCTCGACGCGGCCGTCCTCCTCATCACGCACGACCGCGCGCTCCTCGAGGCGTTCGCCGATCACATCCTGCACCTCGAAGGGCGCACCGCGGCCGCCTATGCCGCGGGCTACTCGGCCTTCGTCACCCAGCGCGCCGAGCGCCGGCTCGCGGAGCAGCGCGCGTACCGGCAACAGGCGTCGAAGATCGCCAAGGAAGAGGACTACATTCGCCGCAACATCGCCGGGCAGAACAGCCGCCAGGCGGTGGGGCGGCAGAAGCGGCTGGCGCGTCTGCCGCCGCTCGGGCCGCCGCCGGGCGAGGAAGACGTGATGGCCGTCCGACTCGAGGCGCGTGAGCGCGGCGGTGATCAGGTGCTCGTCGCGGAGGGTGTGCGCATCGCATTCGGCCCACGGATGCTGCTCGACGGCTTCGGCGCGACCGTGCGGCGCGGCGAGGTAGTGGGACTGATCGGGGCCAACGGTGCGGGCAAGACCACGCTCCTCAAAGTGTTCACGGGGGAGCGCGCCCCTGAAGCGGGCACGGTGCGCCTCCCCGATTCGGTCACGCTCGCGCACTACCGCCAGGACCTCGCTCAGGTGCCGGAGGAGAAGACGCTGTTCGACGCGATCGCCGATCGGCGCAGTCACTGGACGCGCGGGCAGGTGCAGGGCCACCTCGGGCGTTACGGGTTCTCGGGAGACTCGGTGCTGCGGCGGTGCGGGACGCTTTCGGGTGGCGAGCGGGCCCGGATGGCGCTGGCGCTGATGGAGCTCGAGGGCGCCAACCTGCTCGCCTTCGACGAACCGACCAATCACCTGGACGTGGAGTCGATCGAAGCGCTCGAGGAGGCGATCGAGGGGTTCGACGGCACCGTGGTCCTGGTGAGCCACGACCGTGTGCTGCTTCGGGCGCTGGCGACGCGCGTCTGGGTGCTGTACGGCGGGCACATCACCGACTTCCCCGGCACGTTCGCGGAGTGGGAGGCGGCCAGCGCCGAGCGCGCGCACGCTGCGCGCGTCGCGGCGCAGGAGGAGGAAGCCTTGCGGCGGGTGAAGGAGCAACGCCAGATGCGCCGCGGGCGGGACACGCGCAAGCGGGAGGAATCCGTCCAGCGCTCGGCGCGCCGCGCCCTCGAGCAGGCCGAGGCGGAGGTGACCCGGGCCGACGCCGAGGTGCAGCGGCTCCAGGCGGCACTGGCGGACCCTGAGATCTACCTCACGGGCGACGGGGTGCGGCGAGCGGCGGCGCTGGGCAGGGACCTGGAGGCGGCGCAGCGGGCCCTCGAGACGGCGTTCGCGGCATGGGGGGCCCTGAGCGGAGACGGGTAGAGACGCATCGTCGGTGTGGGGCCGCGCGGTTTCGGCGGTAGTGGCCCGGTTTTTGAGATTGAGCCAGTACCGACCGTGTTGCCCCGGTCGTCCGAGCGGCGTGTCCTTTGCGAACCCAACAGTGCGGCGCGCGGCCGGCGCCGCTCACCGACCCAACAATCCCCAGGCGACGCGACCCGGGGGAGGTGAAGACGACGATGACGAGACCGACCTTGCGCCGTTCCCGAATGCTTGGCCCCCTCCTGCTCGCCGTGACCGTCGCGCTGCCCGCGGCGCTCGGCGCCCAGCAACCGCCACAGGAGCAGCACCCGCCGAAGGCCTTCACCGACGTGACGGTGCTTCCCGCCACGCCGGTCAAGGACCAGGCCAGCACGGGGACGTGCTGGGATTTCGCCACCGTCAGCATGCTGGAGTCCGAGCTGCTGCGCATGGGCAAGGGGACGTACGACCTGTCGGAGATGTTCGTCGTGGACCACGTGTTCCGCGAGAAGGCCGACGCCTACTACCGCTTCCACGGCAACAACACATTCGGGGATGGAGGGCTGAGCCACGACGTGCTCAACGCCATCGCGAGGTACGGCATCGTCCGCAAGAGCGACTTCTCCGGGCTGTGGCCTTACGAGACCCGCTACGATGACGGCGAGATGGTGAGCGTGCTCCACGCAGATCTGGACGCGGTGCTCCGCACGAGGCCCGGGCCATCGCCCAAGTGGTCGGCGGGCTTCGACGCACTGCTCGACGCGTACCTTGGACCGCTGCCCGACACGATCCGGGTGGACGGACGCGCCGAGACGCCCAGGCAGTTCGCGAGTCAGCTCGGGATAGACCCCTCCGCGTACGTGGAGGTCACGTCGCTCACGAACATGCCCTTCTGGCAGCAGGGCGCGCTCGAGACGCCGGACAACTGGGCGCATGACGACAAGACCTGGAACCTCCCGCTGGACGAGGCGATGCGCGTCCTGAGGCACGCCATCGAGGGCGGCTACACGGTGGCGATCGGGGCCGACGTCAGTGAGCGCTCCTTCGACCAGAAGGCCGGCTACGCCACATGGCACGAGGGCGAGACGATCACGCCCGAGGCGCGGCAGGACGGCTGGGACCGGTGGACCACGACCGACGACCACACGATGCACATCGTCGGCATCGCCCACGACGAGAACGGCGTCACCTACTACAAGGTGAAGAACTCCTGGGGCGACGTGGGGCCATACAACGGCTACATCTACATGTCGGAGAACTACATCCGCGCCAAGTTCGACTTGCTCATGCTGAACAAGGCCGGGCTGCCGCAGGACATCCGGGCCCGGTTGAAGATCTGACCGGCCGAGGCGGCGCGGCAGGAACGGAACCGCGCAGGGTGCAGCGGAGGGATGGGGTCGCTGGTTGAGAGGGCGAGCATCATCCATGCGGTAAGCAGAAGGCCCGGGACCGACCCGGGCCTTCTGCTCGTCGGCCCCGCCGGTCCTCCGATCACCGTTCGCGTGGACAAGCGAGGCTCGGCGAGTAGACTCTGGAGTGGGGAGCTGCTTCGGTTGCAGCGGTAGGGAGGAACTGACGTGTCACGTCGCAGAATCCTTTTCTGGATCCTCGCCCTTGTCGCCTGCAGCTTCGCGGCGTTGCGGAGCGGAGCATTCGCGCCACCGGCGCCGAGCGCGCAGTCACCGGCGCCCGCCCTCGAGCCCGTGGCCCCTTCCGGCTCGAACGCACCTACCCTCCGCGTCCTCTTCATCGGCAACAGCCTGACCTATGCTGGAGATCTCCCCGCGCTCATCCAGGGCCTGGCGCGCGCAGCGGGGGTCAACCTCCTGTACGATCAACACACCCCGGGCGGAGCGCGGCTCCTGAACCACGCTGCCGACCCGGAGGTTCGTGCGCTCCTCGCCCGCGGAGGATGGGACGCCGTGGTGCTGCAGGAACAGTCGGAGTGGCCCGCCTTCTCCGACGAACAGGTGCGCAGCGGGATCGAGCCGTACGCCACCGCGCTCGCCACCGAGGCGCGCGCCGCAAGCCCATCGGTCCGACTCCTGCTGTACGAAACTCCGGCGCGGCGCGACGGCGACCCACAGAACGTCTCCGTCTCCCCCGAGCTGGCCACGTATGAGGGGATGCAGCTTCGGATCGACCGGACCTATGAACGCCTAGCGGCATTGCTGCGGGGAACGGTGGTGCCGGTCGGCGTGGCGTGGCGCCTCGCGCGGCACGAGCACCCGGAGATCGATCTGTACGCCGACGCTGTGCACCCCGGGCGCGTCGGCGCATACCTCATCGCGTGCGTCTTCCACGCCACGCTGTTGGAACGGTCCCCCGTCGGCTCCAGCTACACAGCGGGGCTCGACCCGGAGATGGCCGCCACGCTCCAGGCGATCGCGTGGCGTGCCGCGAGCGAGGACAGGCGTGGGCCGTGAGGGCCGCCCGGGCGCGCCCCGTTCGCCGCGACGACGGCGCGGGAGATGCTGGCAGCGCATCTCACGGCGGCGCCGGAAAGGCCCGGTGTCCACAACCGGCAATGCGCATCGCTAGAACCCCTTGAGCGCATCGGCCTCCGTGGCGAACACGGCGAGAATCGTGGAGAACCCGGAGATGTCGAACACCTCCTGGACCGTCTCGTTCAGGCCGAACAGGTGCAGCGCGCCCCCAGCCCCGCTCAGCCGCCTCGCCGTGCCGAGCAGGACCCGAAGCCCGGCGCTGCTGATGTAGTCGAGCGCCGTGATGTCGACGACCATCTTCTGCCCGCCACTCGCGAGAATGCCGTCGAGGGCCTGCTGGGCCTGCGGCGACGTGTTGCTGTCGAGATTCCCCGCGAAGGCCACGATGGTGACGCCGTTCTGCGTGCGCATGGTGGTGTCCATGGACCGTCCTCCGCCATCAGCTGCCGTTTTCCCACCTGCCAGGAGCTTCGCCAGACTGACGACGTTGCGATCGGCGCGGCGGTGATAGCTGACTTCGTCCATCATCCGCCGAACCAGGTGAATGCCGAGCCCACCGATCTGCCGCTCCGCCACGGAGGGCGCAGTGTCAGGGGCAGCCATGCCGAACGGGTTGAACGGCGTGCCGTCGTCGGTGAGGGTGACGGACAACCGATCCGTGCACAACTCCACTTCGATGGTCACCTCGCCGCTCTCCCTCCCCGCGAATCCGTACGAGAGGGTGTTGGTCAGGAGCTCGTCGAGGACGACGTTCATGCTTCGCCGGATCGAAGCCGGCACCGCGTGCGCGTCCGCGAACTCGGCGAACGCCGCGTTGACCCTGGCGACTTCGCCGAGATCGGCGCCAATCGTCATACGGAAGCTCGGCCGCATCCCGTCCTCCGGCCTGCCGCTGGATGACACCGGCAGCGCCATAATATGGTGAGCCCGCTCCCAGTCGGCGCGGGGGGCCTCCGCGGGGCGATGGGAGGCCGGGTCCGCGCCCGGCATTGCACAGGGGCGTCCCGCGATGCACGTTCTCACGGCAATCCGGCTGGCACGGCATGGGCGCCCCCCCCGTCACGGGCGCTTCTCCAACCTTTGGCGGTCTGAGTTGTAATTGGAACAGACACCTGCTGCGACGGACGAACAGGACCGCGCCCTGGTCAAGCGGTGGCTGGGGGGGCAACGGGACGCGGCGAGCGGTCTGGTTGACCGCTACCAGAAGCGCCTGTTCAATGTGGCGCTTCGGATGCTCGGCAACGTGCAGGACGCCGAGGACGTCACGCAGACGGTGTTTCTCAACGTGTTTCTCAAGCTCCGGACCTACGACCCGAGGTTCAAGTTCTTCAGTTGGATCTATCGCATGACCGTGAACGAGTCATTGAACACGCTCAAGCGCCGGAAGCCGACGGTCACGCTGGAGGACGAGCTCGATATCCAGGCGCCGGGCGCCGCACCCGATGGTGCGACAGAGGTACAGGACCGCGTCGGGAAGGCGTTGATGTGCCTGAAGCCCGACGATCGGGCGGTGGTGGTGCTCAGGCACTTCGCATCCTTCTCCTACCAGGAGATTGCTGACGTGCTCGAGATTCCCGTCCTGACCGTCAAGTCGCGCCTCTTCACGGCGCGGGAACGGCTGCGGCTAACGCTTCGCGAACGAGTACAATAGCCATGGTGAACCGGGACCAGATCGAACTGATTCATCAGGAGATCGACGGGGCGAACACTCCGGAAGGGAGTGCCGCATTCCGGTCGTTGATGGAGAAGGATCCGGAGGCCAGGGCGCTGGCGGCTGAGCTGCGCGAGGTCGCCGGGCTCTTCGACCAGGTGGGGGTGCGCGAACCGCCGCCGCAGCTGAAACGGGCGATCCTCGATGCGCTGCCACAGCCGGCTCGAGCGTCACCAGGGACCGAAACAGCGTGGATGACCCTGCGCACGATCATGGGACGGGGCGTTGCGAGACTGAGACTCGGCATTGAACGAATGGAGGAGGCAATCATGACCAGGAAGGCAGTGCTCATCGGAAGCGCGGCGGTGGCGATCGTACTCGTCGTCGCCGTGATGGTGACCGGCTGGCCGCCCCGGGGCAACGAAGCCGGCACGATCGGCGGGGTCGAGCCGGCGGCGCGGTATCATGGCCGGGTCATGAGCGAGGCCGACGTGTCGCTCAAGAATCCCGAAATCCAGGCGCTGTTCCAGAACGACCAGATCCTGCAACTGGTTCGGGGCGACGCGTTCCGGCAAGTCATGCAGAACCAGGCGTACCGGGAGCTCATGGCCAGCGACGCCTACCGCCAGGTCATGGCCAGCGACGCCTACCGCCAGATCCTGGCCACGGACGCATTCCGCCAGATCATGGCCAGCGACGCGTTCCGCCTGGTGATGTCCAGCCAGGCCTACCGCCAGCTCGAGGCCAGCGAGGCGTTCCGCCAGATCCAGGCCAACCAGGCGTTCCGCCAGCTCCAGGCACAGGACGCGTTCCGGCAGATGCAATCGGCCGATGCCATGCGCCAGCTGCAGGCGAACGAGGCGTTCCGCCAGCTCCAGGCCAACGACGCGTTCCGCCAGGTGATGGCCAGCGATGCCTTCCGCCAGGTGATGGCCAGTGACGCCTACCGCCAGGTCATGGCCAGTGACGCGTTCCGCCAAGTCATGGCCAGCGACGCCTTCCGCCAGCTCCAGGCCAACGAGGCCTTCCGCCAGCTCCAGGCCAGCAACGCGTTCCGCCAGGTGATGGCCACCGACGCCTACCGCCAGATCATGGCCAGCGACGCGTTCCGCCAGCTCCAGGCGGCCGAAGCGTTCCGCTCCCTGGCGCAGAGCCAGGCGATGTCCCAGGCGTTCATGCGCGAGGCGATGCGCACCCAGAATTAGGTTGACCCGCGGGGATCCCGGCTTGCTCTAACGGGAGCCGGGATCTCCGAGTAGTTTCTCTCCCTCTGACAATGCAAAGACTCCGATTCGTCCTGGCCTTCCTGGCCTGCGTGCCGGTATGCGCGCCCTCCGATCTCGCCGCGCAGTTCCAGACGCTCGAGACCCGCGACATGCGGCTGGTGTGGACCTCTCCGCTCCAGTCCTACCTGGTGCCTCAGGTGGCCGGAGCCTTCGAGAACTCGCTGCAGTTCCACTCCCGCCTTTGGGACTGGTCGCCTCGGAGCAAGATCGACGTGCTGATGCACGACCTCTGGCATTACGGCAACGCGGGAGCGAGCCCGCTGCCGGAGAACCACATCACCGTGGGGCTCGCGCCGTACGAAACGGATTACGAGTCGGCGCCCGCGCAGGAACGGATCATCTCCTCGCTCAACCACGAGATGACCCACCTCGTAACCACCGACAAGGCCACCGCGTCGGACCGGTTCTTCCGATCCATCTTCTTCGGCAAGGTCACGCCCAACCCGGAAGCACCTCCGTCCATGCTCTACGGCTACCTGACCGTGCCGCGGTGGTATTCGCCGCGGTGGTATCTGGAAGGGATCGCCGTCTATCTCGAAACGTGGATGAACGGGGGAGTGGGACGCGTGAACGGTCCCTACGACGAGATGGTGTTCCGCACCCTCGTCCGCGACAGTGGCCGGATCTACGACGTCGTCGGGCTGGAATCGGAAGGGACGACGATCGACTTCCTGGTCGGCTCCAACTCCTATCTCTACGGCACGCGCTTCGTCAGCTATCTGGCGCTACGCTACGGGAACGACAGCCTGATCGCGTGGTTCGACCGGAGCGAGGGCAGCCGGCGCTACTTCTCGTCGCAGTTCCGGCACGTGTACGGCCGGACGCTCGAGGACGAGTGGTCGCGATGGATCGCCTGGGAGCACGACTGGCAGCAGGCGAACCTCGCGGCGATCCGGCGGCACCCGGTCACCACGGCCCGCCCGGTCTCGAACCGGGCGCTGGGCGCCGTCTCCCGGGCGTACTATGACTCGGCGAGCCGGAATCTCTACGTGGCCCTTCGCTATCCGGGCCAGGTCGGCCACATCGCGGCCATCAACGTCGAGACCGGCAAGCTCACGAACATCAGGGAGGTGATGGGGGCCGCGGGACTCTACGTCACTTCGCTGGCGTACGATCCGGCGTCACGCACGCTCTTCTATACGACCAACAACGCCAACTGGCGCAACCTCGTCTCGTTGAATCTGGCGTCCGGCCGGTACGAAGTCCTGATGAGGGACGCGCGGGTCGGGGATCTCGCCTTCGACCCGGCTGACAGCTCGCTGTGGGGCGTCCGGCACGACAACGGGTTCTCGACCCTGGTCCGCATTCCGCCGCCGTATCACGAGTGGCATCAGGTCCGCACCCTGCCGTACGGGCGGGACCTGTTCGGCCTGGACGTCTCGCCGGACGGATCGACCCTCGTCGGCTCGATGTCGGAGATCAGCGGTAGCCAGCGGCTGGTGAAGATGGACATCGCGGCCGTCGTGAAGGGGGACTCGGCATACCAAACCCTGTTCGACTTCGGCGACGCGGCGCCGCAGAACTTCGTGTTCTCGCCGGACGGCAGGTACCTCTACGGCTCCTCGTACTACTCCGGAGTCGCCAACGTCTACCGCTATGACCTCGCCAGGCAGGACATTGACGCTCTGAGCAACGCGGAGACGGGTTTCTTCAGGCCGGTCCCCGTCTCCAGGGATTCCATCCTCGTCTTCGAGTACACGCGCTGGGGTTTCGTGCCCTCGCTGATCGCGAACCAGGCCGTGGACAGCGTGAGCGCGATTCGCTTCCTGGGGAAGGAGATCGCCGACCAGCGTCCCGACGTTCAGTCGTGGACGGTGCCGCCCGCGTCGCGGGTCAACCTCGACTCGGTCACGATCTCGCAGGGACCGTACCGGCCGCTGCGCAACCTGAAGCTGGACAGCGCGTATCCGGTCGTGGAGGGGTATCAGGACGCGGCCGGCACCAACGCCGTGGCCTTCGGCATGCGCATGAACGTGTCCGACCGGATCGGCACGACCGCGGCCGACATCACCGCGACCTACTCGCCGGACCGTGGCCTATCGTCCGACGAGCGCCTGCACGTGCGCGCGAACTTCCACTACTGGAACTGGCAGGTCTCCGCGGCCCTCAATCCGGCCGACTTCTACGACCTCTTCGGGCCCACGAAGGTGAGCCGCAAAGGCTACTCCCTGGGGCTGCAGTACCAGGGCAACCTCCTCTATGACCAGCCGAGGATACTGTCGTACACGCTCAAGGCGGCGGGCTACGGCGGCCTGGCGATCTTGCCGGAGTACCAGGGCGTCGCGGCGCCGTTCCACAATCTCCTGTCGTTCTCGGGAGACCTCGCGTACACCTCCCTGCGGCGCTCCCTCGGGGCCGTCGACAACGAGCTGGGGACAACCTGGGGAGCGAGCGTTCGCGGCAACGAGGTCAACGGGAGGCTGTATCCCCGCGTGAGCCTGGATGCGTCCAAGGGGTTTCTGCTGCCGCTGGACCACTCGTCGCTGTGGTTCAGAGCCTCGGCGGGAACGGCGCTGGCCGGGGCCCGGACCGACCCGTTCGCCGACTTCTTCTTCGGCGGGTTCGGCAACAACTGGGTGGACTACCGCGACATCCAGCAGTTCCGGAACACCGAGAGCTTCCCGGGCATGGACATCAACAGCGTCGGCGGCGCCAACTACGGCCGGGCCCAGGTGCAGTGGGTGGCGCCGCCCCTCCGGTTCCGCCGCATCGGGATCCCGAGCTTCTACCTGCAATGGGCCGACCTGTCGCTGTTCGCGACGGGGCTCTCGATCAACGTGGACGACGCGGCGGCCCGAAGCACGGCGGCGAGCGTCGGCGCGCAGCTCGACGTCCGCCTGAACACCCTCTCCCATCTCGAGTCCACGTTCTCGACCGGGTTCGCCGTGGCCCGGGAGCAGGGCGGCGCGCGCCACTCCGCCTGGATGTTTTCGTTCAAGATCATGTGACGACCGTCCTCGCGGTTGCCGTCAGTATCCTCCCGGTCTTTCTGTTTCTGGGAGCACTGGTCCTCATCGACAGCTACAAGCTCGTCGCGCTGCGGGCGATCCTGCTGTCGGTCGCTGCCGGCATGGTCGCCGGCCTCCTCAGCTACGGGGCGAACGTCTGGCTGCGGCCCGCCCTCGACTTGGACTGGGACCAGTACTCCAGGTACGTCGCACCCGTCGTGGAGGAGTCGCTCAAGGCCGCCTTCGTCGTCTACCTGCTGCAGCGGAACAAGGTGGGCTTCGTCGTGGACGCCGCCATCCACGGATTCGGCATCGGAACCGGCTTTGCCTTCCTCGAGAACCTCTACTACCTGCAGGTGAACCCCGACGCGACGCTCTGGACCTGGATCGTGCGGGGGTTCGGCACCGCGATCATGCACGGTGGCACCACGGCCATCGTGGCGATGGTCACCAAGACGCTCCACAACCGGCTCGATGCCTTCCGGCTCTACCTCCTCCTGCCCGGACTCGGCGTGGCCGTGGTCCTGCACTCGCTGTACAACCACTTCCTGCTGCAGCCGATCCTGGCCACGGCGCTGATCGTGCTGGTCTTCCCCTGGCTCAGCGTCGCGGTGTTCCAGCAGAGCGAGAGGGATACGCGGGGCTGGCTGGGAGCGGGGTTCGACACGGACCAGGAACTGCTGCGGGCCGTGCACTCGGGGCAGGTCGCGGGGACCCCGGTCGGGCGGTACCTCACGACTCTGCGCAGCCGCTTCTCGGCCGAGGTCATCGTCGACATGATGTGCCTCCTGCGCTTGCGCGCCGAGCTCGCCATCCGCGCCAAGGGTGTCCTGATGATGCGCGAGGCCGGGTTCGAGGCCGCGCCGGATCCGACCCTGAAGGACACGTTCGAGGAGCTGCGGTACCTCGAGAAGAACATCGGGAAGACGGGGCGGCTCGCCCTGAATCCGTTCCTTCGCACCGGCACGCGGGACCTCTGGCAACTCCACTTGCTCAACGAGATGTAGATGAGCCCATCCGGCCGCATCGTCAGGCCTGCCCGACGGGAATACCTGCCGGAACTGGTCGAGTTCGCCACGCAGGGCGTGCGTGAATCGGGGGCGGGCGCGGAGACGCTGCACGACATCCGCCTCGCGGTCAGCGAGGTGTGTGCGAACGTCGTCGAGCACGGATACGCCGGCGAACCCGGTGGGTCGATCACCATCGAGACGGCCGCGACGGCGGGGCGCCTCGTCGTCCGGATCGAGGACGATGCGCCGGTCTTCGACCCCTCCCTCGTGTCGCCCCCGGACATCGGGAGCGATTGGGAACGCCGGGAACCGGGCCACCTGGGTTGGCACCTGGTGTACCGCGTGATGGACGAGGTCAGGCACGAACCCCGCGGCGAGCGCGGCAATGTCGTGATCCTCGCCAAGCGGATCGGACCCGCGTCGGCGCCGGCACCCGAGACATGAACGCCTCGGTGGAGGGACGCGGGGACGTGATCATCGTCCACATCGCCGGCAGCGTGGACGGACTCACCGCCGAGGATCTCCAGCGCGTCTTCTCGAGCGAGGTGGAGGCGGGACACCACAAGCTGGTCGCCGACTTCGGCGCGGTCGACTACACGAGCAGTGCCGGCCTGCGCGTGCTGCTGGCCACGCTGAAGCAGACCCGATCGCGCGACGGGGACCTGCGGCTTGCGGCCCTCCGCCCGGAGGTACACAAGGTGCTCGAGCTGAGCGGGTTCACCGGCATCCTGCGCGTCTTCCCGACGGTCGACGACGCCGTCCGGAGCTTCCGATGACCACGCACGGGCCCGACCGCGCTCCGGCGAGGGTGCTGATCGTCGGCCCTGCCGCCGCCGATCGCGACACCCTTGGGTCTCACGTGCAGTCGGAAGGGTATGTCGTGGACACGGCCGGACAGGGTGGCGAGGCGCTCGCGAAACTGCGGGCCGAGCCGTTCGACCTGGTGCTGCTGGACGCGCACCTGCCCGGGATGGACGGCCCGCGGTTCCTGGAGGCGCTCCGGGGCGACGCCGAGCTCGCACAGGTCCCGGTCATCGCGGTGTCGGCGGTGGACGACATCGAGTCCATAGCACAGTACCTCGAGTCGGGCGCCGACGACTACCTCCCCAGGGTGTTCCGGCCGGCCATGCTGCGGGTGCGTCTCCGCGCCGCGCTGGACCGCAAGCGTTTGCGTGACG
>Ga0209777_10003666_pt1 | contig 18809 bp, 16 predicted proteins | sample FrelakmetHBP12HB_FD_187147 | JGI IMG/M metagenome (GOLD analysis project Ga0209777, IMG submission 187147) | Freshwater lake sediment microbial communities from the University of Notre Dame, USA, for methane emissions studies -HBP12 HB (SPAdes)... | ecosystem: Environmental > Aquatic >...
TCCGATCTCGCATAGGCCCGCGTCCCCTTCTCGTCGCGGGAGTCGACAAAGATTTCCAGGCAGTTCCCGTCCCAGAACGACCGCGGGTCGGACTTCTCGAGGAGGGCGTTCGGGACCTCGACGCCGACGTAGAGCCCTTCCGGCGCCCAGGCCAGGTTCACCGTGGCGCGGGCGTCGCCGAGGGTCGATCCGAGAAGCCACGCGGGCAGGCGCGTCTCGGCGGGCCAGTCGTCGAGCTTGCCGTCGATCTGGATGCCCTTGGCGCGGTGGAGCGCCAGGCGGTTCGGGATGATCGGCCGCGCGACGCTTCGGCCGCCGCCTGCGGTGAACTCGGCCACGGCGGTTTCGCCGGGTTTCCACGCGGCGCTCCATGTGAGGTCGCACTTCACGGGCCGCACTTCCCCGGGCTTGAGGCCGTCGACCTTGACCTGGGCGGCGGCCGTCTGCCACGACTCCGGCAGACGCAGCTTCACGACGCCGTCCAGCGGCTTGGCGGTCCGGTTGGTCACGTTCACGGTGACCGTCGCGGGGCCGGGCTTCCCTTCCAGCGGCATGACCTGCATGCCGAGCGCGGGCTGAACGAGGACCTGGAGGGGCATCTCCTTCACGGGCGCGCCGCCTTCGGAGACGAGGAGCTTCACGGCCTTGATGCCCATGTCCTCCTTGCCCGAGACGGTGAAGGCCAGCGGGATCGTCCCTCGCTCGCCCTTGGCGACGGTGGCGGAGGCCTCCTTCTGCTCGGCCGACCATCCTTCGGGCAGGACCATTTTCACGGTGCAGTCGATCGGCTCCTGGCGGTTGTTCCGGACTTCGAGCATCGCCGCCATCACGTCGCCCGAGGCCGCCGACACCAGGTGCGGCGTCGCCAGGCCGTACGCCGCCTGGCGGACAAGCAGGTCGGCGCGGTCCAAGGCGATGGCGTAGACGGGCATCGGCGACAAACGCGTCTTCAGGCCGGGGATTTCGTTGCCGAGATAGTCGCGGAGTTCGCGGGCCTTGAAGGCGACTTCGGGCCCTTGCTCGGCCTCGACGGTCCACAGCGCGGCCACGAGCTCGCCGCCGTTCTCGAACAGGTAGCCGCACGTGCCCTCGCCCGCGTTGAGGCTTCCGACGTACTTCGGCGTCGGCAGGAAGCACGTGAGGGCGGCCATGGCGCAGAGGTCCAGCTTCGGCTCGCCGGCGGCGGTCAGGAGGCCGCACCCGTCGAAGAACTGCTTCGGGTTCAGCGCGTCGTAGTCGTAGAACCAGAAGGTCTTCTCGATGCCCGCCGCCATGGCGATCATATAGGCCCGGGCCAGGTAGGCCGCCTGTTGCCGCGCGGTCACGACCGGCCCAGCCAGGTTGTCCCAGCCGACCTCGGTGAGCCAAGCCTCGCGCGGCTTACCGCCGCTGGTGCCGGCACGCTTGAGGTCGCGGAGGCGGTCGAAGAAGAGCATGGGCGGCTGGGCTCGCCAGTCGCCTTCGAAGCCCGTGTTCCAGTTGCCGATGTTCGTCTCCGGCGACTCGGTGCCGCAGTAGTGGTGCCCATTGACGACGCCGACCTTTGCGTAGTCACCCGCCTCGATGAGCAGCCGCGCGCGGTCCGCCCAGATGCCGGCCTCGCCTTCCTCGACGGCGACGAGTGCCTGCCCTGAGCCTGTCGAAGGGCCGCCCAGGAGTTCAAGGATCTCCGCGAACTTGCGGTGATAGGCCCCCATGTTGCGCCAGCCGACGGCCCGCTCGGCCTCGGCGTGATCGCGTGGAAGGTCGTACTCGTTGTCGAGCTCCCAGTAGGTGAGCTCCGGAAACGCTTCGACGATGTCGACGATCTCGCGGACCCAGGCGCGGTCGGGGCCGAGCGGCCCGTCGGCCTTGCCGTTCTTCAGCTTGGGCGGCGAGATGGCCTTCTGGAGGCACGGCAGCACCTTGGCCCCGGCGTCGGCGTACCGCCGCATCATCGCCGGGTACCACGGCCATCCGGCGTACTTCTTGTCGTCGCCCTTGGCCCGGACCAGCCAGTCGTAGCTGAAGGCGTAGTCGCGGAACCAGACGATGCCCGCCTTGCGGAACGGGACGATGGGCGACCGATCGCCGCCCCCGTTCACGTTGACGCCGTAGGGCGAGGCCCGCTTCTCGACTTCCGTGAGGTCGCGCCCGACGGGCAGGCGCGCGAAGGTCATCTTCTCGGCCCGCTTCGTGCCGTCCGAGAGCGCCAGGTCGGCCTGGAACGCATACAGGCCGAACCGCTCGGCCTTCAGCGGCAGCGCCAGGGCCGCCGTGCTGTCGACCGAGACGGGCTTCTCCTGCCGGTCGACCTCTTTGCCGTCGGCGTCGGCCACGCGAAGGCCGATCGAGCCCGTGAGCGTCCCCGGTTTCCAGCTTCGGATCCGCAGGGTCACGGCAGGCGGCTCGTTGGTGAATACGTTGCTCGCGCAGCCAGTCGAGATTTCGACGCCGACGAGCGGGGCGCGGGGGCACTCCTTCAGCGCCTTGGCGGGATCGGCCGGCTGCGGATCGGGCTTCCACGTCTTGAGGGCGCCCGTCGCAAGATCGACGTCCGCGAGGTCCGTCTCGACCTCAAGGTTATCGACCCAGAAGTGGACGGTCTTCGCCTCGGCCTGCGACTCCCAGTTATGCGTGCCGATGCTGGGGATCGCGATGGGGCGGACCCAGGCGTCGGGAATCTTGAAGGTGGCGACGGCCCACTTCCCCTCGGCCTCGACCTTCGGGGCCCACTCCAGCTTCGCCGATCCGACCTGGGTGCGGCCCCAGCCGTCGCGGAAATGGAGGATGATCGGGAACCGCTTGTCCTCCGCGCGGAACCGAACGGTGACCGACTTGGCGTCGCCGGGGATGAGGAACGGCTGGGCCGGGGCGGCCGCCCACCATTCGAAGCCCTTGCCCGAGAATTTGACCTCGGCCTCGAGGCACTTGCCGCCGCCCGCCGCGGCGGGGGCGACGTCGGCCGAGAGCTTCGTCCCGCCGCCGGCCTTGTTATACGCCTCGACCGGCCAGGGGGCCTCGTCGAACGACTCGGCGACCTTCTTGACGAGCGTCGCCGGGGCGTCGGCGGCCAAGGCGCTGGCCGCCAGTATCATTATTGTCACAAGGCTCAGCGAGAGGTGTCGCTTCATCGGATACTCCTTGGGTCTGGCAGCAGAGGCAAATGCCTGTGAACCGCAAAGATCGCAAAGAGCGCGAAGGAAGGCAAGGCGAAAAGAACCGACATCCATAGCCATGTAGGGTGGTCTCCGCGGTAACCACCAAGGGCCTATCCGGGACAGAGGAGTTTCAGCCTGGGGAAGTAGGTCCTGTACCGTGCGGCGTCCCGCGTCACGAGCGTCATCTTCCCCACGGCCGCATGCGCGCCGATGAAGAAGTCCGGCAAGGTGGACCGTTTCCGCCCGCCGCGCTCGCGGTACTTCAGAAAGCACTTGCCCGCCAGAAAGGCCGCCTCCAAGGGGATGGGCCGGCGCTCGACCATGGACTCGGGCAGGGCCGCATCGAGATCCTCAATGCGGTCGAAGCCGATGGAGATTTCGGCGTAGATGATCGGGTTGATGACGAGGACATGGCCCTCGGCGCCCTCCGCCAACGAGCGGCTGGACCATTCGAACCACGCCGGGTCCTCGGTGAGCACGTCCAGGAGGACGTTGGAATCGATCATCATCTCGGCCATCACTCACCCCGCGTCAGGGCCATGATCTCGTCGGTGGAGAGGCGCCGGGTCGCCCGGCCACGCAGGGCGGCCACGAGTTTGCCCCCCCGCCGCCGGGCCTTGCCGGACTTCATGAGGATCACGTTCTTGCCGCTGACGACGAACTCGACGTCCGTGTTGGGCAAGAGGCCGGCCTTGCGGCGGATGTCGATGGGGATGGTCACCTGGCCTTTATCGGTCACTTTCACGTCCGGCTCCTTCCGCGGCGTTGTTCTTACCTCAAGCAATCCTACTTCGCGAGGTAGGAATGTCAAGGGGAAACGCGTTGGGCCCTATCGCCACTCAACGCCAACTCAACGCCGCGATACGCCTTGACCGCCTCGGCCAGCTTGTGCACGTGATAGAGGTCGCCGCGCGGGAGCCACGGCACGTCCGCGTAACGCGCGAGCGCCGACGGCTTCTCGCCGAGGACCCACGCCCGGGCGTTGAACTGGCCGTACGCGTCGCACGGATCGGCGAACCCCTGCTCCGCGCCCAGGATCGCCTCGGCATAGGTGGCGTACCAGTGCGGCTGGTTCTCGACGACGCGCCCGCAGTAGGCCTCGGCCTCGGGCCTGAGGTTGTCGGCCATGAAGCGGCCCAGTTCCGGCGTCAGGTCGCGGAACGGAAGCTGGTACGGCGCGAGGCGCATGTACCAGTAGTCCTTCTCTTCCGAGACGGTCCGCTTCTGCCCCGTGCCGTAGCAGTCCGTGCCGCACCATTCCCACACGTCCAAGCCCGCCTCGTCGAGGCGATGGACCTGGCGGACGTTGTCGATCGGCCGCGCCCAGTTCCACGTCACGAGGTCGCCGATCCAGTCGCCCTGGTGCCGCTTGAGCCACCACGCGGGGTCCTTCGGCAGCGTGAACCGTGCCGGGTCGGCCTCGACCTTGATGGCGAGGTCCTTGGGATCGAGCTTGCGTCCGTTGCGCGTCTCGCGGAAATCGTAATTCACATTGAAAAGGTGCCGCGCGTCCATGTATTGCGTGTACTTGCCCATGGCGAACCGCAGCGCGGCCATCCGGGCGAGAAGGCCCCAGCCGAGGGCCTCGGCGTCTGAGTCACCGGCCATCCGCGCGAGGCGCACAGTGCCGACGGCTCCCGCGAACGCGCGATTGGCGCCGTGGACCGCGTTGAACTCGGGCGAGTGGTCGCGGAGCCAGTAGAGCGTGGCCCAGTCGCGGAACTCCATCGAGCGGGCCACGATCTCTCGCGCCGCATCCATCACCGGCTTGTCGGGCTTCTCGCCGACGGCTTCGTAGTACCGCGCCAGGCCGTAGAGGGCGAAGAGGTCGGGTGGCCGCTTCAGCCGCCACGCGAGGTTCTTCTCGTCCCAGCGCTTGAGGACGGCCGCGGGCGGCGCGAAGGCCTCTCGCCGCGCGCCCTCGCCGAGCGGCACGCTCCCTTTCGTCTCGGGCGGCCACGCCTCGCGCTCGGACTTCAGGTACGCCTTGAGCTTCGCACCGACCTCGGGCGAGAGGGCCGGCACGACCTCGGCCAGGAGGTACAGCGTCTCGCCCGGCTGGTGCCAGTAGATGTCGCCGCGGTCGTCGGCCCCGCTGCCGGGCGTGTTCACGAGGAAGAGCCACGGGGCGAGGTGCCCGGCGGCCACGACTTTCGCGGCCTCGGCCTCGAGTTCCGCCTGCACGTCTTTCGGCACGGCGCCCGAACCGAGGGCCGGCCGCTCGAAGACGTACCGCGCGAGGCCCGTCACGTTCCACGAGTACGTGTCCGCGTTCTCGTAGCCGACGAGCGGGCCGAAGACGCTCGCGTCTTTCACCGGCATCGGCTTCGGCTCGAAGCGGACGCGGAAGCCCTGCTCCATCGCCAGTGCGAGCATCGGCGGCACGGGGGCGAAGCCCTTCCGGTCGAACTTCTCGCTCACCGTGACCGTGTCCGTCTTGGCATCATACGCGTACGTCTCCTGGACCGTCTTCGGCACATTGGCCGCCTGCTCGCCGCTCCAGCCGACCTTGTCGACGATGTCGAACTTCAGCGAGGCGGCGGGGCATGGGCAAGTTAGAATCGCGGCAATACAAAAGACCAAACTCAAAATCCGAAAACCGAAGCCCGAATCATAAAAGCAAATCCGAAATCCGAATGAACGCCCACACCCCGGGGCCTGCGGGCGCCGTGGCCTTCCTTCGGATTTCGGATTTGGTGTTTGATTCGGGTTTCGGATTTCGGGTTTCGGATTTGCCGTTTGATTCGGGTTTCGGATTTCGGGTTTGCCGTGTTCCGCCATCATGGCATCACCGCCCTTCCACCGGCCGCCCGGGCATTGAGCGTGTTCCAGCTTGTGTGGAAGAGCATTTCGTCGGCGATGGCCACGGGGTTTCCGCCGCCGCCCTGCGTATTGCTCGTAAAGGAGCCGTCGGCGTGGTAGGCGCCGACCGGGGCCCACTCGCGGCGGTCGAGGTTCCAGACGCCGGTGAACTGGGCGTTCCCCTCCTCCGTATGGAAGACGAGGACGCTCCGGCCGGCGGCGCTCACGTTCAGGTTTTCGTCGGAGTTGCCCATGCCTCGGCGCCGGCCTTCCTTGTCCTGGAAATCGTCGCACAGGACCTCGACCACCCGCCGCTTCGCCAGGTCCAGCCGCCCCCATCCGCCGCGCCAGTCGTGGAGCGTCACGGGGATGATGAGCATTCCATCGCCGTCGACGCAGGGGGGCGTGGTCGCCCCGTTCATCGTGCAGTTGACCCACTGGGGGACGACCATCGCTTCCTTGCCCGTCGCGCGGTCGAGGACGAAGAGGTTCCGCGAGGCGGGGATCTTCTCGGCCTCGGCGAGCATGGCCTGCTGTTTCGCGAGTTCGGATTCGGGCAATGGCCCGCGGAGCCATTCGAGGGGCTTTCCATACGCAGTCCCGGAGACGCGGGCCGGCCGCACGAGGACGTAGTCCTTGTAGACGACCGGCCAGTAGTCCCTGAAGGCCGCGCCGGGAAGCGGCTCGCTCTTCCACGCCACAGCGCCGGACTTTGCGTCGAGGGCATAGACCCGCATGTCCATCGCGCCGACGAAAAGGCGCGTCTCGTCCATGGCCGAGGACATGAGGATCGGGACGCCCAGGTCCCGTTGCCAGGCGACCGCCCCGTCCTTTTGTGAGAGGGCGAAATACGTGCCGCCGCGATTGGCGATGAAGACTTTCCCGTCCGCCAGGAGCACCGCCGTCGAGAACCCGGTGCGGAGGCCGCTCTCGAACCGCCACGCGAGTTTGCCGTCGGCCGCATTGACTGCATAGACGCATCCGTCCATGCAACCGAAGAAGACCTTGCCGCCCTCGACGCCCGCCGTGTGGAGAATGGGCCCGCCCGCGACGAACTTCCACGAGCGTTCGCCCGTCTTCGCGTCGAAGCAGTGAAACGTGCCCATGGCGGTGCCGATGAAGACCCGCCCCCCCGCGATGACCGGCTGGGCCTGCGGGTGCAGCCGCTCGGGGGCCATGCCGACGGCCCACGCATTCCTGAGCGGCGTGTCGACCGCCTCGGGCGAGTACCCGAGCCGCGCGGGGCCGTTCTGGAGTTGGGGCCAGTCGGCGGCCGAAGCGGCGACGGGAAACGCGAGGACGAGGCAGGCGGCAAGGACGCGGCGGAGTTCCTGAGAGGGCATGGCGGCGATCCTCCTCGATGGGCTGCGATTGTAGGGCAGGACGGCGGGTGTGTCCAGCCGTTGCGCCATAGTTAGCCCCCGGTGAACACACCGGGGGCTAATTATGTCGCATGGCGGCACCGCGGCGCTTGCCGTTCCTCATTGAACGCAGCCGCGCAACCGGTACAATCGTCCCCATCATGCGCCTCATCGCGGTCGAGACATCCGGGTTGTATGGCGGCATCGCCCTGGCGGACGGGCCGCGCATCCTTGAGGAGGTCCGCCTCACGGAGGGCCTCCGCCACGCGAGGGACCTGCTGGTCGTCGTCCGCGATGCCTGCGAGCGAGCGGGATGGCGGCCGCGCGAGGTCGAGGCCGTGGCCGTCAGCATCGGCCCGGGATCGTTCACGGGCCTCAGGGTCTCCGTCATGTTCGCCAAGATCGTCGCGTGGGACACCGGGGCGAAGGTCGTCACAGTGCCGACATTGCGGGCCCTGGCCGAGAACGCCCCGGCCGACCGGACACACGTGGCGACGGTCCTCGACGCCAAGCGCTACGGCCTGTATACGAGCCTGTTCGAGCGGCGCGGAGGCGAGGTCATCGAAGCCTTCGGCCCGATGTGCCTCGCGCCGCAGGCGCTGGCGGAGCGGCTCCCGGCCGGCACGTTCGTCCTCGGGCGCGGAATCACCGTGGCCAGGGAAGCCCTGGCGCGGTTCGACCTGGCGCCGGATGCGCTCTGGGACGTGCGGCCGTCGGTCGTCGCGCGGATGGGCCTGGAGAAGCTCGAGCGCGGCGACCCTTCGGCAGGCTCAGGGCAGGCACTGGCCGATCCGTTGCGGCTGGAGCCGGTGTATCTGCGGAAACCGGAGGCGGAGGAGATTTGGGAAAGGCGTAAAGGCAGTGACTGAGTGACTGAGTGACTGAGCAACGGCAACCGCCGCCGTGCCTTCACTCAGTTACTCAGTCACTCAGTTACTCAGTCACTCTGCCCGTTCGCCCAAGAACTCACAGAAAGGCACAACAGCCGCGGCACGCCGCGGCCTACACGAACGCGACCATGCGAACGCAACGCGCCATCTGCTGCCCGAACGTCCCGTTCGACGCGGACATCTCCAGGATGTCCCCGGCGGGCCTGCGGGCCCATGCCGCCACCTATCCGAACGCCGAGTACCCGCCGGCTCGCTGGCAGGGTGACGGCATGGACGGCCTCAAGCTCGCCGACGGGACGCCGTTCGGCCCGCCCGAGGAGGACGATCTTGAAGGCCTGTTCGCCCCGGACGGCGGCGAGGTGCGCGGCATCAGCAGTAAGACCGTGATGGACCTGGGCGCCCTCATCCAGGCGTTCGAGGCCCGGTGCCTGGCGCGCCTCGGCGAGGACGCGCGGCGATGGCCCGCCCTGAGCCTCCTCAGATGCCCCGTCAGGAAGTGCAGCATCGACGGCGCGACGGTCCGGGGAGACCTGCGGATCCTCTGCTGCGTGTTCCTGGGGGAGGTCAAGGTCGCCTTCACGCGCCTGGAGCGCGGCCTGGACCTCCTGGGGAGCCTGTTTGCCGCGCGGGCCAACTTCTCCGGCGCCCAGTTCCAGGAGAAGGCCCATTTCCCCGCGACGACGTTCCTCGGCGGCGTCCGGTTCTACGAGGCCCGATTCGACGGCGAGACGCGCTTCAACGAGACGATCTTCAACGGCCCCCTGTGCCTCGAGCACACGCGGTTCGCCGAGGCCGTGGACCTCTCGAAGGCCATCCTCAGGGGCGTCACGTGGATCGATATCAAGGGGATTCGCGTCTCGGGGCGGACCAGCCTGAGCGGCGACCTCAAGATCGATTTCGAGGAAGTCCGGGGCCGCATCCTCGGCGAGTTCGGCGAGCGGCTGAGCTATCCCGACGACGGCACGCCCAGCGCCAACCGCCGCGAGCGGACCGAGGCCCTCCTCTACGCCGCCGACCAGTACAGCACCCTGGCCGGCAACTTTGCCGCCAGCACCGGCCCAGGCTCCTGGCGGGCCTCCGACTATTGCCACAGCCGATACCTCGACCTGTACCGCCGGATCTCGTGGCTGCGAGGCCAGTGGTGGCCGTGGGCCAAGAGCCTGTTCTTCAAGGTCATCCTGGGCAACGGCATCTGGGTCAAGTATCCGTTCCTGACGGCCGCCTGCACGATCCTGGGGTTCGGCCTGCTATACGCGTTCCTGCTCGCCCCCCTGATCCGGACGGACAACAGCGTGCTCCCCCTGGAGGCGAGCGCGGCAGCGAGCGCCTCCGACCCGCCGCAAGTCCGCTGCCTGGCCGACATGCAGCCCATTTACGTGCGGCTCGCGACGGCGGTCTACTACAGCGTCATCACCTTTGCGACCGTGGGCTACGGCGACTGGCACCCGGTCGGCTGGGCCCGCCTCTTCGCCGCCATTGAGGCCCTCTCGGGCGTGACGCTGATGTCGGCGTTTACGGTCGTGCTGGTGCGGAAGATTATTCGGTAAAGAAGTGACTGAGTGACTGAGTAACTGAGTGACTGAGCAAAAGCCAAGACAAGGAGGGCATCCAAATGATTCGGGGGGCGAAGGCGGCGATCCGGACCTATAGGGACTTGGTAGCTTGGCAGAAGGGCATGGAGCTTGCGGAGCGGGTTTACGCGGCCACAAAGGAGTTCCCGAGCGAAGAGAAGTTCGGTCTGGTCTCGCAGATGCGGAGGGCCGCGGTGAGCATCCCTTCGAACATCGCCGAGGGCTTCGGCCGGGACCGTAAGGCCGAGTTCAAGCGTTTCCTCGAAATGGCCCGAGGCAGTCTGTTTGAACTTCAGACCCAGGCGGAACTGGCCCGCCGCATCGGCTGGCTCAAAGGGGATGCCCTGGGCGGTCTGCGGGACCTGGCACGCGAAGTTGACGCGGTCATAGCTGGCCTGGTGCGCTCCATCCGCGCACGCCAAGCCCAAGATCCCCCCTCGCCATAGGAGAGCCCTGCTGCTGTTTCTTGGCCTTTACTCAGTCACTCAGTTACTCAGTCACTCAGTCACTCTATTGTGCGGGCGCCTGGCTTCTCATATCATTGGATTATTGCCGTCCAACCCGGTAAAGCACCCAACGCACTCAAGGAGCGCGACATGGAGAAGCTGCGACAGGAGTTCCTGGAGAACCTGATGGCCGCCTGGTGCCCCTCGGGCTTCGAGGAAGAGGGGCAGGAGGTCGTGCGGCAGCGCCTGGCGGGCGTCGCCGAAGAGGTGCGGACCGACGTGCACGGCAACGTCATCGCGGGCATAAGCATCGGCGCCCCCTTGCGCGTCATGCTGGCGGGGCACGTCGACGAGATCGGCCTCATGGTCTCGCACATCGACGACAACGGCTTCCTCTATTTCCGGACGATCGGCGGCTTCGACACGAACGTCCTGGGCGGCCAGCGCGTGATCGTCCACGGCGAGGCCGGCCCCGTCCAGGGCATCCTGGGCCGCAAGGCCATCCACCTGATGACCGAGGAGGAGCGCAAGGCCGCGCCGAAGATCGAAGACATGTTCATCGACATCGGCGCCAAGGACGCCAAGGACGCGAAGAAGCGCGTCCGCGTGAGCGACCCGATCACGATCGACGTGGCCATGAAGTACCTGGCGAACGACAAGATCGTCAGCCGCGGCTTCGACGACCGCGTCGGCGCGTTCGTCGTGACGGAGACGCTCGTGGAGCTTGCCAAGCGCCAGCCGAAGGTGGCCGTCTGGTCCGTGACGACCGTCCAGGAAGAGATCGGCCTGCGGGGCGCCAAGACGAGCGCCTACGGCATCGACCCGCACGTCGGCATCGCCGTCGACGTCGGCCACGCGTCGGACTATCCGAGCGTCGAGAAGGACAAGCGGAAGCTCGGCGACGTGAAGATCGGCGGCGGCCCGATCCTCTGCCGCGGGCCGAACATCAACCCGGTCGTCGGCGCCGGCATCGAGAAGACCGCCAAGGCGAAGAAGATTCCGTACCAGTTCCAGGCCGAGCCGTCCGGCACGGGCACCGACGCCAACGCGATCCAGCTCAACCGCTCCGGCGTGGCCGCGGCCCTCGTCAGCATCCCGAACCGCTACATGCACACGCCGGTCGAGATGGTGAGCCTGAAGGACCTCGACCATACGATCCGGCTGCTCGTCGAGTACATCGCCAGCCTGAAGCCGACGGATACGTTTGTGCCGGGGGTGAGGCAAAGGCAGGTGACTAGGTGACGGGGTGACTAGGTGACTGGGTGAACGGCAAGGACCACGGAGTCGTGGCGCTTTTGCCTAGTTACCTCGTCACCCAGTCACCTAGTCACCCAGACTGCCTCAGTCACTGCCTTGCCGCCGCCCCCTCCCGCGCGGTATACTTCGCACGTCGGCAAACACCCATCGCGCAGGCTGTTAGAGGGAGACGCCCCGCGGGACAACCGGCGGGGCACGATTGTCTATGGACCTTGAAAAAACGCTCCAGAAGCCCTTTGAAGGGCACCTCATCACCGAGGAGGAGGCCACCGCTCTCCTGGAGTTGCCGCGCGAGGCCCGGCGCCCCGTCCACGAGGCGGCCGACCGGCTGAACCGCTTGATCAACGGGGTCCGCGTTTCCTACGTCTTCAACCGCAACATCAACTTCACGAACGCCTGCTCGTCGGCGTGCGCGTTCTGCGGATACCGGGTCGACCCGCACGACGAAGAGGCCTTCATCCTCTCGCCCGAAGAGGTCGTCCGGATCGCGGGCCTCGTGCCCGGCATCGACGAGGTCTGCATGGTCGGCGGCCTGAACCCGCGGGTGACCCTGCGCGACGTCCTGCGGATCTTCGCCGCCGTCCACGAAGCGTATCCGCATGTGCATATCCACGCCTTGAGCCCGATGGAGATCGAGTACTACTCGAAGCGGGCCCGGATTTCGCCGCGCCAGATGTTCGCGCGGCTCCTGGACGCGGGGTACGGCAGCCTCTGCGGGACGGCCGCCGAGATCCTCGTCGACGAGGTCCGCCGGATCATCTGCCCGACGAAGCTCCCGACCGCCCGATGGGTCGAGATCGTCCGGACCGCCCACGAGATGGGCATCCGCTCGACGGCCACCATCCTCTTCGGCCACATCGAGCGGCCGGAACACGTCGCGCGGCACCTGGCGGTGCTGAGGAATCTTCAGGCCGAGACGGGCGGATTCACCGAGTTCATCCCGCTCGTGTTCATCCCCTACAAGACCGCCCTCGGCCGGACCCACGGCATCCGCGAGGTCCTGCCGAAGGAGGAAGTGTTTCTCCTGTACAGCGTCGCGCGGCTGTTCTTCGGGCGCCTGCTCCCGAACCTCCAGACGTCCTGGTGCAAGCTCGGCCTGGACGTGGCCGCCGAGAGCTTCGCGTACGGCGTCAACGACCTCGGCGGGACGCTGATGTCCGAGAACATCACGCGCGCGGCCGGCGGCGGGCACGGCGAGTCGCTCACGCTCGACCAGATCGCCGCGGCGATCCGCGCCGCGGGACGGACGCCGGTCCGGCGCGATACGCTGTATCACTATCTGGACGCGGGCGTCGAGGCCCGGTAGGCTGGGACGGCAGTCATGTAGGCCGGGGCGAGCCCCGGCACCGTTGTCAAACCGCATAGGAAGCCGGGGCACGCCCCGGCCTACATGCAACCACTATGACGAAACACGCAGCCATCATCGGCGACGGCGCGATGGGCACGCTGAGCGCGATCCTCCTGGCCTCGCACGGCGTGAAGGTCCGCCTCTGGTCGGCGTTCGAGGACAACGCCGCCGACATGCGGCGCGACCGCGAGAACAAGCGGTTCCTGCCGGGGTTCCCTCTGCCCGACGGCCTCACGGTCTCGACCGACGCCGCCGAGGTCACGGCTGGGGCGTGCCTCCTCGTGATCGCGGTCCCCTCGCGGCACCTGCGCGGCGTGCTGGAGCGGATCAAGGACGCCCTGCCGGCCGCGCCGGCCTACGTCTCGGTCGTCAAGGGAATCGAAACGCGGACGCTCCTCAGGCCGAGCGAGGTCGTCGCGGACGTGCTCGGCCCGCGGAACCTCGCGGCCCTTTCGGGGCCGTGCCTGTCGCGCGAGGTGGCGGCCGGGCTGCCGGCGACGGTCGTGGCGGCGTCCCGCGATGCGGCCACGGCCGCGCTCGCCCAGCAGGCGTTCACGACGCCCGCGTTCCGCGTATACACGAGCCAGGACGTGATCGGGACGGAGCTGGGCGGCGCGCTGAAGAACGTCATCGCCATCGCCGCCGGCATCTGCGACGGCCTCGCCCTGGGTTCGAACGCCAAGGCGGCCCTCGTCACGCGGGGCCTCGTCGAGATGACGCGCCTGGGCGTGGCCCTGGGCGCCCAGCGGGAGACGTTCACGGGCCTGGCGGGCCTGGGGGACCTCGTGACGACCTGCGCCTCGGGCCTCAGCCGCAATCACAACGTCGGCGAGGAGATCGGTCAAGGCAAGAGCCTCCAAGACGTGCTGGACGACATGGGCCGCGTCGAGGCCGAGGGCATCGAGACGACCCGCAGCGTCGTGGCCCTGGCCGAGCGGCTCGGCGTCGAGATGCCCATTACGCAGGAGGTGTACGCCGTCCTCTTCCTCGGCAAGCCGGCCCCCGACGCCCTTTCTGACCTGATGAGCCGCCGGCCGAAGGCGGAGAAAGAATAGAAGAAGCTCTCACCGCAGAGAACGCGGAGGACACAGAGAACAACCAGGATTGGGTGAAGGCAAGACGGCAACATCGAGAACAGCCGACAGAGTCAGCAGAGATTACCGCCAGGGCATTCCGCAACCGCCACAGGCGCACCCAACGTATCTCCGCTGACTCTGCCAGTCGTTCTCTCCGTTGACGTTGTTGACTTTGCTGCCTTTGCCGTGTACCAATCCTTGTCGTTCTCTGCGTCCTCCGCGTTCTCTGCGGTGAATGCTTTGCCTCTGTAGGGTTTCCGGAGGCCCCATGTTGTCGCCCGACCAGTTGATGCTGTACGGGTTTTTCGGTATCCTGATTGTGGTTGGGCTTTTCGCGCTGCTGGCCCTGGTCCGGGTCTGGGGCGGCCGGATGAGGGGCACGAATCGGGCGTCGGCCGCCATGGACCTTGAACGGCTGAAGGCACAGCTTGACGCGGGGACTTTGAGTCCCGAGGAATACGCGACGATCCGCCGCCAACTCCTCGGCAAGAAGGCCGAGAAAAAAGCCGAGGACGCCGCCGAGGACGGGCCTGCGAAGCAGGGGCTCGTCCGTACATTGCAGCCGAAGGCGACGGAACGTCGATAACTCTACCGGGCAGCGCCGGCCAAGGGCCGGAAAAGGAGCCGTCGGATGGCCAAGGGCGAGGGAGGGTCGGGCGAGTCGCGCCGCACGGCCACGTGCAGCTTCTGCGGCAAGAACTACCGCGAGACCGGTCCGCTCGTCGAAGGCCGAGGCGGGACGTACATCTGCGGCGACTGCGTCCAGCTCGCCCACTCCATCGTCCAGCAGGAGCGGCGCAAGGCCAGCGTCCGCAAGTCGTCCCTCGGACGGACCCCCGCGCCGCGCGAGATCAAGGAAGTCCTCGACCTGTACGTCATCGGCCAGGAGCGGGCCAAGAAGGCCGTCTCGGTCGCCGTCCACAACCATTACAAGCGCCTCAACCTCGGCGAGCTCGGCGACGAGGAGGTCGAGATCGACAAGTCGAACGTCCTCCTGATCGGCCCGACGGGCTGCGGCAAGACGCTGATCGCCCGGACGCTGGCGCAGATCCTGAACGTCCCCTTCGCCATCGGCGACGCCACCACCCTGACGGAGGCCGGCTACGTCGGCGAAGACGTCGAGAACCTGATCCTGAAGCTCCTCCAGAACGCCGAGTACGACATCGAGGCGGCCCAGCGCGGCATCATCTACATCGACGAGATCGACAAGATCGGCCGCACGACCCAGAACGTCTCCATCACGCGCGACGTCTCCGGCGAAGGCGTCCAGCAGGCGCTCCTGAAGATGCTCGAGGGGACCCTGGCGAACGTCCCGCCGCAGGGCGGGCGCAAGCATCCGGAACAGCAGTATATTCAGGTCGATACGACGCACATCCTCTTCATCTGCGGCGGCACGTTCGAGCGGCTCGAGGACATCATCGCCCGCCGCATCGGCCGCAGCTCCATCGGCTTCACCGAGGGCCGCCACGCCGAGGGAGACCGCCACCAGCGGACCCGCGACATCCTGGCCCAGGTGACCCCCGAGGACCTGATCGCCTACGGGATGATCCCGGAATTCGTCGGGCGGATGCCGATCATCGTCCCGCTGATGCCGCTGGACGAGGCCGCCCTGACGCGCATCCTGACGGAGCCGAAGAACGCCCTCCTCCGCCAGTACCAGAAGTTCTTCGCGATGGAGGACGCCGAGCTGGTCTTCACCGACGACGCCCTGAAGGAAGTGGCCCACCAGGCGATGCAGCGGAACACCGGCGCCCGGGCCCTCCGGGCGATCGTCGAGAACCTCATGCTCGACATCATGTTCGAGCTGCCCGGCCGGCCGAAGGGGTTCCGCTATACGGTGACCGGCGACGTCGCCCGCGGGAAGACGGACCTGTTCGCGGAGGCCAGGCCGATTAAGGAAAGCGCGTGACGTTTGACGAGAGTTGAGATTGGCCTGACTGGACAGAATGTTCTCGCTGATGGAGGGAACCTGTTTGACTCTGGGACAAGACGGATTATAATTCCTTGGTGAACAGGGTAAGTGTACACTTTCTAGGGCTCCGAATATGCTCGAGCAGAATATTCGCTATAGAGCCGCAATATACGCTGCACTTTATACACCGCCGATGAGCATATCACGGCAGACGGCTACCTCACTCTATAATGACCTTGCAGAGAGAGGTTTCCAGAAGTTAGGGTTCGAATACACACCGCCGGATGAGGACAAGTCGTTTAGTATTCTGATGGTTGAGAAGGGCGAGGGCCGCAGAACCGATTCCATACAGATCGATATCCTGCAGGGATCTCTGCGTCTTTTGCTTAATCAGACTTGGCCCGACTCATTCGATGTGGCCTGCAAGAAGGCGGACCAGGTCGCTTTGGCGATAACCAATGTTCTTACAGGGTGCCAGATTCAGTTGATAGAGGCAAGGATTAGGTCGCAAGCTGCAATCCCAGAGAAGTCTGGCAATGAATACCTTATGAGTCGTCTCATGCCAGGGAAAAAATCTGCAATTGCTGGCCTCGGAACCATATGCCATTTCGGCATTCACTGTGAATTGGCCGTACCGGAAGAGGATTCAGTTCCAGGTCCGTTGGCCTGTCCAGGACGCGAAGTCACGGTGGAGCCACTCAAACAAGAAGAGGGCTTCCTTTACATGGAGGTCATGTCCAATTGGGGACGAACGGCAATTCGCTTGGACCCAGGGAAGCCCGGTCAAGCCGAGATCAAGCCCGGCCCATTGGAGACACCAGAAGACCTTCCACCGCCTAGCGCCTACCTACGGGAAGTCAGGGATTATCTCGAGAACCGCCTTTGCCCGTTCTTGGAGAAATAGACATGATCATAGAATTCAAGCCCGAAACTCGTGATATCTCCCGCGAGTACGAATATAAGAAGAGCCTCACCTGCACCTTGATTCGCAGCGGCCTGGCGGAAGGGGAGAATGCGAACGTTGGGGGTTCGCTTGTTCAGTGGCATATCCCAAGCATAGCAATACAAGGCAAGACTTTCATCACTGCCAAAGCAGGCGTATCGGACAGGCAGGTGGCTGAAGCGGAACAGATCGCCTTTGAGCGCCTGCAGGCTGCTTCGGCTCCTGATTCCTTCGGCTTCTGGATCAACCCAGAAGAGGACCTTTACGAGGACTTGTAGCCAGCATGAAACCGGGCGAGATCTGGCTTTTTCCATTCCCGTTTACCAGCGTTGAGTCCTACAAGAAAAGGCCAAGTCTAGTTCTACATGTGGAGCCTTCCCTGCTTGTGCTGGCCAAGACAACTCCCGATGATGCGCTTCTTTTGGCCATCAGCAGCGTCATCACGTTCAAGGGGCCACACGACATTGTCTTTGCCGACACGGATCCCGCTTTCGACAGGTCGGGCTTGCGGAAATCATCATTGTTCAAAATACCGAAACTTTTCACTTTGGAGACTTCGCTAGGCCTCAGGCGGCTGGGGGAACTCTCGCCAGAATGGATGGACCGAGTACGCGTAGCTGTAAGGAACTGCATCTGAAAGCAGACCCCCGTTTAGGGGAGGCCCTCACGGGCCTTTCCCCTCCAACCGTCGCCGGAACGCCACCAAGCTGACCTCGCCTCGCTTGTCCCCTCGCATGAACGGCCAAGTCGCCCAGTGCAGCAACCACCGCAGGGCTTTGCGCGGGCTCTTGGGCGCGCGCGGCCAGAGGTTCGCGTCGAACGTGCGCTCGAGGAACTCGAAGCCCGCGCTCTCGAAGACGTGGCGGACCATGCGGCTGAAGAGGGCCGTCCGGTGCCCGATCCGCTCGTAGTCCTCGCGCGTAAAGTAGCGGAACTCGCCCGCCAGGAGAAACTCGACCCGCGACCGGGCCGACTCGACGTTCGGCGTCGACACCACGAGGACGCCCCCCGGCTTGAGGAGCCGCGCACACTCCCGCGCGAACGCCCAGGGATTCTCCAGGTGCTCCACGACCTCCAGCGCCGTCGCCGCATCGGCGGGCGGGGCTTTCAGCTTCTCGGCGAAGGGCGAGTCGAGGTTGAGCGCGTGGACCTTGACGCCGGCGACCGCGAAATCTTCCGCCCGCCGCTCCACCGCCTCGACGTCCTTGTAGCCCGAGTCGAGCAGCCGCTGGCAGAACGCACCGGACCCCGCGCCGAGGTCGAGGACGCGCGCGGGCGGCGGCGCGTGACGCACGAGGAGGTCGAGCGCCCGCTCGTGGACGGCCTGCGACCACGCCCAGACGGGGAGGCCCTTGTAGTAGCCGCCGGGAGGCGAGAAGCCGGCCCCGAGGTTCCAGCGAAAATCGTCGGCGCCGGACGCGGTCATCAGGCCCCCCGCCTGGCCGGGGCGCGCTTGGCGGCCGAGGCCGGCGCCAGCTCAATCGCCAGCGCCAACTCGTCGCAGTCGGGGAACTTCGCGCACTTCACGCAGTCGGACCAGATCTTGTGCGGCAACTCTTCCCGGCCGACGCGGCCGAACCCCAGGTGCTCGAAGAACGTCGGCACGAGCGTCAGCGCAAAGACCCGGGTCACGCCGATGCGGCGGGCCTCCAGGAGGCAGGCCCGGACCAGCCGCCGGCCGATCCCGCGCTTCTGGTGGCGGCGCTCCACCGCCAGGCTCTGGATTTCCGCGAGGCCTTCCCAGACGATCGAGAGCGCCGCACAGCCGACGACGCGGCCCCTGACCTCGGCGACGACGAAGTCGCGCAGCGAATCGTAGAGCTCGCTGCGGCTGCGCGGCAACATGAGCTCGCGTTTGCCGAATTCCGTCACGAGCGCATGGATCGCCTCGACATCGCTCATCCGGGCTTTGCGGATGAGGGCCTTAGCAGCGGCGGATGGTCGGCGCTTCGTCATGGTGCGACATCGTAGCGGACACACGCGCCGGGGTCAAGGTGCGCCCGGTTGCAGCGCCCATTTAGCCGGCGGGCTTGCCCGCCGCGCGCCGTTCTGCGTGCAGGCGC
>Ga0209777_10003667_pt1 | contig 18809 bp, 21 predicted proteins | sample FrelakmetHBP12HB_FD_187147 | JGI IMG/M metagenome (GOLD analysis project Ga0209777, IMG submission 187147) | Freshwater lake sediment microbial communities from the University of Notre Dame, USA, for methane emissions studies -HBP12 HB (SPAdes)... | ecosystem: Environmental > Aquatic >...
CATTCAGCCTGTCAAAGCCCCCGTGAATATCAGCCAGATAAATAATTCTCATAGATCAGCTTACTCAACTATTGCTGCGGCTTTTTTTCACGCGCTCTTCTTATTGTCACAGTCTCGCCGCCGATACCCCAGTTGTCCGTCTCGACTTCATCAATTACGACAACTGTAGTTTGAGGATTCTTGCCTAGAATATCCCTGAGCACATTAGTCACTCCGCGAATGATTTCTTCCTTCTGCTCCTTGGTGACCCCGCCTTTGGTCACTTTAACATTTACGTATGGCATGATGCTTCTCCTTCAAATTCAATCGTATAATTATTCTTCATCTCTCAGTTAGATTTCTTTCCGGTCATTATTCTCTTTTTAGAAGATGCCTCAGGTGCCTGCATGCTTATCTTAATTATTTTCTATGGAGATAGCCTATGAATGGGACGCATTATCAGATCAGGGTTTCCGTAAATATTTGCCACCGAGAATTCTGCAATCATCACAACTACGGTACAGGCGTTGACAAGGGGTTGTTCACTTCGATAAGGCACGCTTTATTGCCGCGGCATCAATGCCGAGTTCCTTCTTCAGGCGCTGGTTTCTCTGATCCTGGCTGTAAATCCAAAATAACGCGACGATGGCGATCAGGCTCTCGCCGACAAATTGACCTGTCGCATACACTAAGCAAATGTTGACAAATATCAGAAACCCGAGGGAAGCAATGATGTACGTTGAGTGTTTTTCCGAGACAAACGTGCTTTGCCGGCTTAAGAAAAGAATCCCGACGAGAAAGACGATCGGCGTATCATATATGATATGACCGGTTAAACCATAGGACTTGATGTTCAATACGAGGTATATGACAAGCACTATGTAGACTGTGCCCCTCATCTTCATGACCGCCGCCTTCCATTCACCGAACTTTTGAGCGTCAACTCGCGGAAAATCGGTTGTGCTGAGATTCTTGAATTTTGTCATCTCTCTCCCTTTCCTGCCCCATATTTACCGCCGAGGATTTGGTCGCTTTCCTCGTGAAACGGGCTGCGTAATCGGCAAAACGCCTCACGTAATCTGCATCTTTCCGGGGAATTTATCAAGTCCAGAATTCAGTCAACAACATCTAACGACGGGGAAATGTCTATCCACGGCATCTTCCACTTCCTTGAGCCATGTTGTCCGCTGCTTTCGTGTGCTCGTAACAATAACGCCAAATACCATGCGATAGAAATTCTTCACGCCACAGAGGCCGAATATACAGTTTTTCCAAACAGTCTCAAGGGGATCGCCGAATACGCTCATCTCCCTTTCCGCTGGTGTATTGGACGTATTGAAGATGATTGCAGTATCCGCTCTCAGCAAGCCCTGGGGAATACCTTCTCCGGCGTCACCTTCCTGAAACTCATAGGCCACTCCGGGCCTGAATACCCTATCAACCCATCCTTTCAAGATTGCCGGCGGCTGTCCCCACCAGTTGGGATGAACTATTACAAATCCTTCTGCAGCGGCTGCTTCCGCACAATATGTTTCGATAGCCCGTTTCAGCAAGACACCTTGCGAGATTTCCTCTTCCGGGAGGACAGGATCGAACCGTTCCTCGTAGAGGTCGTGAAAAATTACTTCATGCCCATTTCTTCGTAACTCTCGCGCGGCCGTCTCAGCAACAGCCCGATTGAAACTCTTAATGTTAGGATGCGCTACAATTACCAATACCTTCATTAATCTTAACCCTCTTTAAGTTTGAGGTGATGCGGTTCTTGCAGACCTCACGCCACATGACAGAACCACGATCGACATGAGGTCTATACTCTCGTCAATTGCCGGTACTTGATCCGGTGCGGCTGATCGGCTGCAGCGCCGAGGCGCATCTTTCTATCTGCTTCATATTCCGAGTAGTTCCCGTCAAACCAGACGGTCTTGCTGTCACCCTCGAAGGCGAGGATGTGGGTGGCGATGCGGTCGAGGAACCAGCGGTCATGACTGATTACAACGGCGCAGCCGGCAAAGTTGTCCAGCGCTTCCTCCAGCGCCCTCAGGGTATTCACATCAAGATCATTTGTCGGTTCGTCCAGGAGAAGCACATTGGCCCCTTCCTTCAGCATCCGGGCCAGATGGACACGGTTCCTTTCGCCTCCGGAAAGCATGCCGACCTTTTTCTGCTGATCCGTACCGGAAAAATTGAAACGTCCCACGTAGGCACGAGAGTTCATTTTGAGGTCGCCAAGCTCTATTTGTTCCTGCCCGCCAGAGATCACTTCCCAGATGTTCTTGCCGGGATCAAGGTCATCACGGCTCTGATCCACGTATGAAAGCTTAACCGTTTCCCCTATCCTGATCGTGCCGGAGTCCGGTTTTTCCTGGCCTGTAATCATCCTGAACAGGGTAGTTTTTCCCGCCCCGTTAGGGCCGATTACACCGACAATCCCGCCGGGGGGGAGGGAAAATGACATCCCCTCCATGAGGAGCCGGTCCCCGTATGCCTTGCTCACGCCTTCTGCCTCGATGACTACCTGGCCCAGTCGCGGCCCGGGTGGAATATATATTTGCAGGTCTCTGGCATGTTTCTCACCTTCCTCCTTCAAGAGTGCCTCGTAGGAACTGATGCGGGCCTTGGACTTCGCATGCCTTCCCTTCGGTGACATGCGTATCCATTCCAGTTCACGCTGCAAGGTCCGCTGGCGCTCGGTTTCTTTCTTTTCCTCCACTTCCAGCCGTTTCTGTTTCTGTTCCAGCCATGATGAATAGTTGCCCTGCCAGGGGATCCCCTGCCCGCGATCGAGCTCCAGGATCCAGCCCGCCACATTATCAAGGAAATACCTGTCGTGGGTCACGGCAATGACGGTGCCCTGGTAACGCTGCAAGTGGTGCTCCAGCCATGCGACCGTTTCGGCATCGAGATGGTTCGTCGGTTCATCGAGAAGAAGTATGTCCGGTTTCTGGAGCAGCAACCTGCAGAGGGCCACACGCCTTCTTTCTCCGCCGGAAAGGACCTTCACGGGAGTATCTCCCGGTGGGCAGCGAAGGGCATCCATGGCCATTTCCAGCCTGGCATCCAGATCCCAGGCATCGAGGGCGTCGAGTTTCTCCTGAACATCTCCCTGACGGTCGACGAGTTTGTTCATCTCCTCATCAGACATGGGTTCGCTAAATTGTTCGGTAATCATGTTGAATTCATTTAGTAGAGCAACAGTACCCTGCACGCCCTCCTCGACGATCGCCCGCACAGTTTTCGTCTCGTCTAAGCGTGGCTCCTGTTCGAGAAACCCGACGGTGTGGCCAGGGGACAGGATCGTCTTCCCGTTGAAATCCTGGTCAACTCCCGCAAGTATGCGCAAGAGAGAGCTCTTGCCGGAACCGTTAAGACCGAGGACGCCTATCTTGGCGCCGTAGAAATAGGAAAGATAGATGTCCTTCAGCACCGGTTTCTTGTCATAAAACTTGGAGACACCGATCATGGAATAAATTACTTTAGTCGTTTCATTGGACATGAGGCCCGATAATCTCCTTCCATCGTCAACGAGAATTATTCTCTTCCGCCCATTTTCCAAGCGGGGTGTCTGAAGTTATTGCCCGTCATCCGCAGTGGCAAGATAACGGTCAATTATTGCCGATGTTTCTGTAATGAGGTCAAAAAAAGCCTCTTCATCCTTCTTATCGCCCATAATGAACGGAATGGCCTGCACTTCGGCGGAAAAAACCTCTTGCAACAATCTTACTGCACCGCGTTTCCTCTGTTCAACTTTTTCCGGTGCGCTGTAGCTGTCATCTTTCTGTTCGTTGGCTCCGAAATCGTCCATAAGCAGGACATGCCTGACCTCTCCCATGTAGAGACCATTTTTCAGAATCTCCCAGAACCGGAGATTGTCCTTATGAAAACCGAGGTCCGCGGAATTGGCCACAATGACTGATGTATTGCCGGGAGCGGCCATGGCTGCTTTTGCCGACACCGCCTGTATATGCAATTCATCAAGAAATTGCAGGATGTAACCCGTTGCTTCAGCATAATGATCCGTAGCAATTATCGCTCTGACGGAAGGATGCATGTTTAACTTATCCAAGACGGGCTGCCAGCGGCTATCGATCCGGGAATTGCTTAGGTAGCTATCTACAAATAAAGATGCCGCATCAGAGATCTTCATGCAGGAGACGATGGACGTACCCTGATAGAGAATGGCTGTTATCCTATCCTCTATAACTTTCTTGTATCCTACTTGCGTCGTGCTCCCTTCCACCCAGGTGGGATTGACGATCTGTTCCCAGAATATGTTGGGGCTCGTGACCCCCATGTCCATCATGCCGCTCTCCTTGAGTTGTTTCATCAAATAGTCGGGCCGACCGAATAACGTGGATTCCCGACTGAGGGTTCCCGAGTAGTCGAAGATGATCAGCTTTCTTGGAAGCATGCAATCGTCCCCTATGCCGCCCGCTTCTTTAAGGCCGCCTGGATGATGTCATTAATTTCCAGGGAAACGAGCAAAGGATCGGAGGCCGCACAGATGGCGGAGACGACAGCAATACAGTCGGCTCCGGCCATGACCGCCTCTTTGGCATTTGATGCATTCATGCCACCTATTGCAACCAGCGGGTGGCGTGAATAGGCCTTGATTCTCGCCAGTCCCGCAAAGCCCCAGTTCCCTCTTGTGTCGGTCTTGGTAGGCGTCTCAAAAACGGGGCTGACACCGAGGTAATTGACATCGAGCGCCTCTGCCTCTACCACGTCATCCCATGTTTCTACAGAGAGGCCGATGATGGCATTGGACCCCATGAGTCTCCGGGCTTCGTCATAAGGCATGTCATCCTGCCCGATATGGACTCCATCGGCCCCACTGGCAAGTGCCACGTCAATGCGGTCATTTATGATGAGAGGGACACGGAATCTGGCCGTTAGGGCCTTCATCTTCCGCGCCTCATCCACGAAAAAACGGGTGGATACATCTTTTTCACGGAGCTGTATGCAGACTGCTCCGCCCGCGAGGGCCTGGTGCGCCACATCTTCAAGGGATCGGTTGCCGCATAATCCACGGTCTGTTACCAGGTATAATCCCCGCACGATTAACCTTCTAATTTGAGGTAATGTTTTATATCCTTTTCTGACAGCCCGTAGAGGGCATCGAGAAAACGGACCTGAAGCATTCCCGGACCAGCCGCGTTTTTTACGGCGATTTCTCCCGCTATGCCCATAACCGCCATTGCCTGAACCGCCGCCTCGGCATACGCGCGGTTGACGGCAGCGAACGCCCCGCATATTGCCGACGCAATGCATCCCATACCGGTAACCTTTGTCATCATGGGGTGACCGTTCATGACCTTAGTGACATCGTCTCCGTAAATAATGTAGTCCGTTTCTCCGCTGACACAGACAACACTTCCATAAGTCTTGTTTAACCGGCGGGCTATGTCCACTGCAGAATGTGAGGAGGCCACGCTCTCCACCCCTTTTGTCTGTACGTCTTCCTCCATGAGGGCCATGATTTCCGAGGCGTTTCCCCTGATGATAGCAGGCGGCACTTCCTGAATCAACTCCCTCGCCGTACTGGTGCGGTATGCTGTTGCCCCCGCGCCAACGGGGTCCAGAATGATGGGGATGTTCATTTTCTTGGCCTGGTCAACAGCCAGAAGCATTGCTCGTATCCAATGCGGGCTCAGGGTTCCGATATTGATTACGAGAGAGCCGGCTATGTTGACCATTTCCTCCACCTCCTCTTCCGCATGGGCCATTACCGGCGAGGCCCCGATGGCGAGCAGTGCGTTTGCGGAGTTGTTCATGACAACATAATTGGTAATATTGTGGATCACCGGCGATTTATCTCTGATTTCCTTGACTGATGACCATATACTTGATGCAGAAACCTTCATGTGGCAATTCTCCTCATCTCCGTAAAATCGATCTTACATTGCGTCGTGTCCCCTGTCACGTCAATATCATATTTTGAAATGTAGCATATGACGTATAGGAATCCCGCTTCCATTGAAGGTGTAACTCTTAACGTCTAGACTTTGATAGTACTCCGATCCGGATCTCCGTAAGCTATGGATTATCACACATGGAAGATGGTGCTTATGATGCTATGTCGCTCCTGAAAAAGGCGGATAAAATGCTTAACAGAGCGAAGTTGGGGAAAAATAAAAGATATTCCTGTCTATAAATCCGTTAACTCTTGCCGCCGGCAAGCCTTTCTCGCAACTGTTCGATAAGTTTTGTGGCGGAGGAAGGTTCCTTCAGCCTCACCGCGCCGATTATGTAACGGCCTGACTGCTCCACGAGCACTCCCCCATACAAAGGATCGAAAGCCATGATGGAGACGCAATTTCGCTCCTCTTGCAGTTGAATGTTTTTCCCCTCTGCCTTCAGGTAGGAACGGTAGTGATCAAAGGCTTCTCTTGCAGCAGAGTCGGAATCTTCAGGCACCAGGAATACCTGGACACGTTCGCCTGGGAGAAGCGCATCAGCTATGATGCCCCGACGGAAAAAGGCATAGCCGAGGAGGCTCTTAGCAATATAACGCTCTGTCTTCGGAACAATACCCGGTATTTTCAGGGCCTCAAGCTCCCCGGCGGGCCTTACATTGAACGGGAGCTTCTCTGATACAGACCGAGCGCATGCAAGAAATACATCTTGTCCCAGACTGGTCGCGCCCGTCACTTGAAGCCTCACAAAATACCTGTCCTGGTAGAACATCAACTGGGACGAAGAAACAAATCCTTCGGCGCCTACTGCAACACTTGCAGCATCCGCCTTTCGGTAATTGGAGTAAATGCCGAAGGCATCGAGCAGGGAGGCCATCCTGTATACATCGGCCACGATCCATACTTCCGAATTCTTTCTGTTCATGTACGTGGCTGTAGCGAGCATATCGAACCCGTAAGGAAAATAAAGCTCTGCTTCGCCGTTGATATGATCGAACAGCGTTTCTTTGTTGAAGAGGGCTGCCTTGTCCTTCAGCGCCCAGCCTTGAGCACAGCTATAAGTAGGTAGAAGATTTTCCATAGCCCCGTCCGCAGCAAAGACCGGAACCGACGCATGGATAATCAACAAAAGAACACATATGATGATTGAAGAGATCACCCCAGAACGATTCATTGATATGCCCTTTGTCCGGCAATAAATACTGAGCATTATTCCCTTAAGCGAGTAATCTCCGTGCCCTATCCATCTTCTTTGCGATGTCAAGTCCGTTCACGCACCTGGCCACACAGCCCGGACAGTCAAGGCATGCGGATGCAGAGATGGATGCGGGAATCTCAACGTATGTGGATCGTGCAAGCCCAGATTCTTTGTATCCTTCTTTGTACATGAGGCAGCGGTTGATCGTGCTGATCGCTACACCCTTCGGGCAGGTACTTTCACATTCTCCGCAAAGATGGCAGTAATAATGTTTCACAGCGGCGCCGTAACGTTTCAGGATGAGTTTGTCGAGGTACCCGAATTTCATCCCCATCACCGCAATGTCTTCCCGGAGCTCCGCCATGTCTCTCATGCCGGGAATGGCCGCCGTGATATGCGTATTTTGAAGAGCCCACTTCAAGGCTGCCTGGTGGGGACTGATGGGACCCAGCGCACCGGTGTCGTAACCCCCTGCCTGCGTCTTCATAGCAATAATCCCGATATTCGCCTGGGCGGCCCTTGCTATCGCTTCCTTCTCAGCCGTGCTGCTCTTGAAGTTATAGCCTACAAGAGCCGTATCGAAGAACCTGTCACGATCATCCACAAGGGCGTTGAGAACCTCCGCCTGGCCCTTATGTGTTGTGACACCGAAGAATCGGACCTTACCCTGCTCTTTGAGTTTTATGAATGCCTCTCGTGTCTCCGGATTGAATATACGGTCTTTGTTATCACCGGTCAGATTATGGAGTTGGATGACATCAATATAATCAGTTTCAAGCGCCCTGAGGCTCGTCTCAACATCTCTCATCATAGCCTCTTTTGAATGCGAGTCAGGCTTCGTTTTTGTGGCCACATATACCTTATCACGCTTGCCTTTCAATGCCTTCGCGACGATTTCCTCATTCTTGCCGCCCATGTAACGTCGCGCTGTATCCACATAGTTCACACCGTGATCGAGGGCGACCTTTATTACTTCTGCTTCCGGCGTCAGCATCGCTCCGAAGCTTACAATCGTGATCTTCAAGCCCGTTCGGCCGAGGGTTCTGTACACCGGCACGGGAAAGGCGAAGGACTCCGCGGATGCATATTCCACAGCATTGGCTAAGCCTTCCCACCCGATTAGAGCCGATGTTGTTCCTGCCAGACCAGCCTTGAGGAAGTCTCTTCTATTTATTCCCGAATATCCTTTTTCTCTGTACATAGAATCCTCCATATTACGAAGCAATGACTATCCGCTACCCTTTTGCACCTTCAGCACGCGCAGTATTTCTCCGATATCAGGAAGTTCCCTGATAGGATAGACCTTGACGAAAGTGATTTTCCCCGCCTCATTGACGATCACATTAGCTCTTTCCGAAAATCCCTCAGCGCGGAGAATGCCCATGGACTTCGCAACACCTCCGTGAGGCCAGAAATCTGCCAGAAGTCTTGTGTTTTTGATTTTCAGGCTTTTGGCCCAGGCCGCCTTAGAGGGCACGCTGTCCACACTTAGACCCACAGCCACAGTATTGAGTTTATCGAAGGATTTCTTGTTCTTTTCCAGAGCCTGCATCTGCTTGGCGCATACAGATGTCCAGGCGAGGGGATGAAATGACAAAAGCACCTTTTCCCCTCTGTACTCCGACAGGTGGAAGTCCTGTCCGTTCTGATCTTTCAAGGAAAAGTCCTTCACTTTCTTGCCTTCTTGCACCCTTATTTTGTCCGCCATAGAGAACCTCCTTTCTTTGCATGTTTCAACAAAAATATTCTTATTTCGTAGCGAGAATAATCTTCAGCGAGATAACGAATTAGACGGATAGGATCCAATATTAAGTGTGACATAAATTGACTTGCTATGTAAAGAACAGTTTGAGATGCGTTACTCAAAAACTCCATCGCGAAATTGCGGATCTTAGGAGTAACGAATATCTTCGCTGCATGAGACATATCGCTAGGCACTTACTTGCCTGGCATTCACTGCCGGTTTCGGGGTTTTGGGGGAGGCACATAGGGGCTATCCAGATATTTCCTTGCCTCAACCTGGGCGAAACCTTCCCCGCCCGGCTCTGCCAGGGCCCTATTATAGTACTCTTCCGCCTGCTCTCTTTCCTTGAGAGCGTCATGTATCATCCCCAGACGCACGAGAGCCCAGGCGCGAACCCGGGCATTATAGGGCGCCCTATCCCTCAGTGTCTTCTCAAGATATTCGGAAGCCTTGGCATATTCTCCCTCGTTGAAAAAGATTCTTCCCATTAACTGATCGAGCCGCGGCTGGAGTTGGGGAACAAAGGGGGGCGTGCCTGCTTGAATTCCTTTTTCAATCTCACGGGCTGTGGCGAAAGCCATCTGAAATTGGTTGAGCTCGGAGAGGGCATTGGCCAAGGCAAAGGAAAAATTATAATTGCGGGGGAATCTTTTCCTTAACTCGCGGGCAATGGGAAGAGCCCGGGCAGGTTGTTTTTCAAAGTTCACATACACCGACGCAAGTTCAGACTGCGCAAGTTCTTTGAGAAGATCGCCTTTCTGCGCCGCCCATTCCAGTTCCTGAAGCCCTCTCTTGCTATCTCCGGAGGCGATCAGCAGAGAAGAAACAAAACGGGCCAGGGGAGGGAGGTGATCGAGATGGTAATGGAGCAGACCCATGAGAAAATACGTGTCATAATTTTGTGGATCTTCTTCCTTTGCTTTTTCCAAATAATCCCAGATATTCGATGTTTCCTGCGCTACGATGCGCCATTGTTTTTGCCCGATGGCCCAACGGACTTTGATAATTTTCGCCAGGGCCATGGCAAAGTAAGCCTGACCGTCATTAGGACTCTTCTCTATTCTGCTCTGGCCTCTGGCCACGGCTTCGCTGACGTAACGAAGCATAGACTCCTGATACTTTTCCCGCTCCTTCTGATCGAGGCTAATCTCATAAAAGAACAAGCTCTCCAGAGCAGAAAAAGCATAGCCCGTCGGGTTTTCCCGATCCAGATCCACGGCTTTTTGCAGATAGGCGCTCGCGTTCTGCGGTTCCAGGTTGAAAACTTTTTCAATTCCCTGTCTGAGATAGGAATGGAGCTGCTCCGGCTTCAATTGGGCTGCTACCGCCCCGGTTTCAGTAGCGGAGAGTATAAGGGATAAGCAAAGCGCGAAAAAAAGAATTGCCGTCTTTTTGTTGTTCATAATCGGCATTCTTCCTATATGTTCTTGGATACGAATTTCAACATCTGCTTGAAGACCCCCTCGAGAATATCCCGCCTTATGAAATAGTCCGGCATCTGTTTATAGAAATAATCAGTAATGGCCTTCCCGGCAGCGTCGATGTCACCGCCATGCCTGCGGTATATATCCTCCATGACGGCCTTCCATCTGACGCCTTCTTTAAAGGTGAGGTCGAGGAAACGGGATGCCTCATCCCCGGTGATGTAGCCGTAATGGTCACCGCAGAGGTAGGACACCGGCAAAGTCTTCAATTTGTCCAGGCTGGCCAGATACTGTGTCATATTTGTATTCATGGAAGGGAAGCAGAATTCCTTGTAAGGAATCCCTGCGGCATCGGAGGCGAACATGATTTTTCTTTCGGGCTCGTAGGCAGTAATGGAACAGTTGGAATGACCAGGTGTATCCAAGATCAGCAGGCTTACACCGCCAAGCTCTATCTTGTCTCCTTCGGCCAAGGTAATTCCTGTAATGTCGTCACGCCAGTCGAGATCGTAGGCATCAAGGGCGCTTTCTACGCCCCACCATTTTGCACTGAGTTTGCTGTAGCTGTTCATGACCTCGATGGCCTTGGGCATGGCAAATATCTTCCAGGCCGGCGCTGAGGCGTATACATCTATGCCGGGATAAGTTCGTTTGAAATATGGGACGATCCCCACATGATCGAAATGCGAATGAAGGATCAGTATCTTCCCAATCTTTTCTGCGTCGATCCCGAAGGACTTTATTTGTTCCAGAACATCGGGAAGTATGAAGCTCATAGCGCCGTTGATCAAGATTGCGTTGTCCCGTCCCTCATAGATATAGACCCCCGCCTCCTCACGGCCCAAGTACCAAAGATTATCAGTCACCTTCCCCGCTTTTCTAAATCGCATAAATCCCACCTCCCGTTTATGAATCTGTATGTGTCAATATGTATTCTTCCAATTGTGCGTGGTCTATACTTTGGATTTTCCCTTCTTTTCCAAACGGGCGAGCCGCTCCTTCATGTCCTCAAATTCCTTTCGGGTTGGGATATTCATGCGATTCAAAAGACCCGTCAATGTCTGTTCCATCTTCTCTTCCAGATCCTTTCTTGCCTGTTTTGATTTTTCCAGGAATTCATTAACAGCCTCCCGTGCCTCCTTCTCTGTCATCTCTCCTTTCTTTACAAGCTCGTCCATAAGTTCCTGGATTTTTTCCGTGGTCATTATCGCCAATCCTGCTCCCGCCAATGTCATTTTCCTGATATAGTCGAGCATTGCCATCCCTCCTTATATATTTAGATATTTTCATTTTAAGTTCTCAATACGGAAATGTCAATGTAATGGTTCCGTGCCGATATGCATTTGCACTCAGCGGCCGTGTATGATAAACAGCGGTCACCATCGATGAGTATGAATGATAGGCAGGGGTGCTTATGGAAGTCGCAAAACTTATAAGAATGGCCAGAGCTGAAGGGAGAACTGCCCTTACGGAGGCGGAATCCAAGGAATTACTCAAAAATTATGGCCTGCCTGTGGTTGATGAATGCGTCGCCACAAGCCTGGATGAGGCAGTTATGGAGGCTGAGGCAGCAGGTTTTCCCGTCGTTGTAAAGGGTCTCGGCGCCCGACTGACACACAAGACGGAACGCGGCCTTGTCAAGCTGAATTTGAAAAGCGCGGAAGAGGTCAGAAAAGCAGCCGCAGAAATTGCCGAGGCTGCGGGTGACGACCTAGAGGGGTTTCTCATATACCACATGGTGGAAGGCAGACGGGAATTCATGGCGGGCCTGTTTCATGATGACCAATTCGGTCCGGTTGTTATGTTCGGTTTGGGTGGCATCTTTGCAGAGGCGCTTGCCGACGTGGCGTTTCGCATTGCACCTCTCGATGAAACACACGCGGATGACATGATAAAAAGAATCAGGGCCGTTGACCTTCTGGGAAAGTTTCGCGGTGAGGCGTCGGTAAAAACTGAACAGATCGTCAGGGTTCTGGTTGGTTTGTCCAAACTTGGAATGGAACATCCGGAAGTGCGGGAGGTTGATATCAATCCTCTGCTTGTCGGGCCGGATGGCCGAGTGATTGCCGTAGATGCGCTGGTCATTGTCGGCAGCATTCCTCAAAAAAAATCCGTGCGTCCGCATGCGGATAAAATGGCGATGCGAGATTTTTTTAATGCCCGCTCAATTGCGTTTGTCGGCGCGTCTGCTGCGTTCGGCAAATGGGGATATACGCTGTTCACTAATGTGGTTGCCGGGAATTTCCGAGGTGAGATTTATCTGGTTAATCCTAAGGGCGGTGAAATTGCAGGATGGCCTGTCTATAAATCTTTGGCAGACATTCCGGGGTCCGTGGACCTTGCCGTCGTAACGGTCCCTGCGGCAAAGGTTATTGACCTCATTCCAGAACTTAAGGCAAAAGGCATCAAGAGCGTACTCTTAGTCACATCGGGTTTCAGTGAGGCAGGGAAAAAGGGATTACACCTCGAGGAGCGGCTGGTGGAAGAGGCACGTGCGGCCGGAATTGCAATCCTCGGACCCAACACAATGGGGATATGCAATCCCCATGAAAATTTATTCTGCCTATATCAGCATGTGCGGCCGAAGCCAGGCTCGACGGCGCTGGTTGCTCAATCGGGCAATCTCGGGACACAGCTATTGATGTTTGCCGAAAGTGAGGGGATCGGGATACGTGCGTTCATCGGATCCGGAAATGAGGCGATGATCACGATTGAAGACTACATGGAATTCTTCGAAACTGATGACTTGACAAAAACAATCGTATTATACGTAGAAAGCCCCAAGGACGGCAGACGGTTCTTTGAGTCAGCCAGGAGGGTTTCCCGAAAAAAGCCGGTTCTTATGCTTAAAGGCGGTCGCACACGCGCCGGTGACCGCGCCGCCGCCAGTCATACAGGCGCATTAGCCTCCAATATTGGAGTTTTCAAGGCCGCGTGCCGCCAGGCTGGAGTCGTTCTCGGAGAGACTTCCATGGACCTCCTCGATCTTTCCGCCGCATTTTCATCGCTCCCGTTGCCACAGGGGAATAAGGTGGCAATAATGACATTGGGTGGGGGCTGGGGCGTAGTTACGGCCGACCTGTGCATGGAATACGGGCTGGAAGTGCCTGAACTCCCATCTCAAATAATATCGCGTATCGATAAAGTTCTTCCTCCATACTGGAGCCGGTCGAATCCGGTCGACCTGGTCGCAGAAATGGATCTCTCCGTTCCCATGATACTCATCGAAGAACTGCTGAAGTGGGACGGGTGTGATGCGGCAATTCACCTTGGTATCCTTGGCAGGTTAGTATTTGTGAAGCGTATGATCGAATCCTCTTATATGGCTGATCAAACCTGTGACCGCAAGGTTTTAGAAAAAATTGTTCGTCGGGTGGTAGATTTCGAACTCAGTTACAGTGAACACGTGGTTCGCCTGATGGAGAAGTACGACAAACCCGTTCTGGGGGTTTGCCTTCTTTCCGATGAAAATGCCGGTACCATTAAAGAGATCGAGGGGAGTCAATACAAAGGGGTGTCTTTTCTGACACCGGAACGGGCTGTAAGGGCGCTTGCCGGCATGTATTCATATAAATGCTGGCTGGATCTTGAAGGGATATCCATGCAGAGATGACGGATGGTCAAGCTATCTCTTTTTCCGTTGGATTTTTTGGAAGACGGGTGCTATGCCAGACGGCGACAATCCAGACAGTCTTCTGTTTCACGCGGTAGATAAACCTGCATGGCGCAATCGCCACTTCTCGAAAGGGGAGATCGGGAAATTCCGGTAATGCCGTACCGGATCTAGGAAATCTTTTTAGCCGCAACAACGTCTTTTCTGCCTTCTTTCGGAATGCACCCGCCGCAGACGTATCTTCACTATCGATGAAGGTGATAGCTGCAAGAAAATGATTCCGTCCGGAAGGAGTAAAGAGAACTCTCAAACAATCCTCCTATTTCAATAAGGCATCCGCATCTGCAAGGACATGGCTGAGATCATAACCCTTGCCTGTTTCGATCTCCTTTTCACCGCGGGCGAGAAGTCGTAGAATTTCCATTTCTTTTTGTGATTTTTCGTAAGCCTCCATGCTGACTACGACTGCGGCCGCCCTTCCCCTTTGCGTAATCACAACGGGTTGCCGTGAGGATTTCACGCGCTTCAGCACCGACGACGCGGCCTGGCGAAGGTCGGTAATCGGTATGATGTTCGGAATTTTGGTCATTATTGTTACTCCCTGAATTACGTTTAACAGTACTTCCAAATGCAACAATAATCAAGCTTAAGATTTGCAAATAAAATGGGGTTGGGAAAGTTCGGCAAAAAATGCCCGTCAGGCCTTTTTGCGATCTTCCACCTTCAATTCGAGGACGATGCGGCCCCAGCCCCCGCACATTACGCCGACATCAAAGCACCCGGCCCGCTTGAATCTCATCTCATTCGGATCAATACCTGCATACAGAAACTCAGTTGCCGTAAAAATTTGCGGCATAATCACGCTCAACGCATAGATGCATATCCTTTTCGGAGAGAGTGCCGCCAGAAGGTTTCCCGCGCTGTCGAAATAGAACCTGACGCCAACCTTGTGCTGGCTGTTGCATCCGTGCGACTCCACTACTTCTGCAATGATTGTCTTGTTCATGAGTTCAGGCACTTGGGATAAGATATCTTCATTTCGCGGATTATCCCGAAATATCTTCATCTCTTCATCAGTATATCCCAAACGTTTTTGTATCATCTGCCACTTTTGGGTCTCCCACGTTTTGTCGCCACTACTCATGCTGTTCCTCCTCATCATGCCTGTAAAATAATATTTTTATTTTTTCTCCCACGTTTCAATCCCGCCCGCGATTATCTTGAAGAGTGGGTGAGCCCTCGGTTTCTTGACCGCAAGAATTTTCTTGTATCGTGCTGGATCCCGCAACTTCAATTTTGTCTTTAGATGATTCAACTCATACCTGAGTTGTCCGTTCGTAAGCGCTATTCTCGGGCATTGTTGCTTGCAGCCAATTTTAGCCACATCAAAATGGTATCCGCGCTTGACTGCTTCCTCGTAAACGTACCGGAGATAACAATCTATGGCAACTATTGGCTGTAAATGGGCATTAAATCTATATAGCTGAGGATGATTCTTATAGCCTTTTGTCTGGTGTTGCAAGACTTTTCGGGCAAGCAGGCCTTCCCGCCACAGGGCGACGAGTCCCCTCGCGTCAAGGTATTCGGGATGAAAAGACCACAAGCGCATCAGTATCTCCGCCTCTGGCCGGCGACAGCGTTTCTTATATGTTCATGCCTGCTTCCCTGTTATACGCGCGATCGCTACCTTGATTACCGCGGTTCTCGCTACGGCGTCCTCAGGGAATACATATTTCCTGCCGGAATACTGAGCCATGATAATTCCCAGGGCTTTCTTCTTGTCTTCCTGATCATCCACGATCTCTGCGGTTCCAAATCCTATGACGCTGCGATACTTGATCCCCCAGCGACAACCCTCCTCTGCTTCCCGCATCCCTTCGGGGATATCGAACTCAAAGCAAACGCGGCTGTTCTTGCGAAGAATATCGATCTTTCTCCCATCGGAGGCGCTATGGAAATAAAGCGCCTCCCCGTCATATCCAAAGCACAACGGGACGATATAAGGTTCTTCGCCATCAGACAACCCCAGGCGGCATACCAGACACTGCCGGATTATGGCATCAATCACCTCCCTACCTGTGATTTCCCTCTCGCTTCGCCTCATCACGTGCTCTCAATATTCTTCAAACAAGGTGAGTCCAAGTCGGCTTTCTAAATGGCGCCTGAATTTTGCCAAGCCCAGTTGCAATTCGTTCTCAGTCTGTCTTCTTCGTTTTTTCCTCAGATTTATAGTAGCGCTTGCCGTTGAATCTCCAAATGCTTTGACGGGACCAGCCGGCACTCTCGGCAGAGATGGTAAGATCATGTAATCCCTCGTGTTTTATCTTACCTATTGTTACAGAATGGCCCCCGTCAGACAGGACTATCACAAAGGAATCTCCCGTATTACGGAGCACCCAGATCGGACCTAAAGCAGCATCCCATCCGCTTGCATCTTCAATTGTGACGATTAGGTCTGTGGCTTGACCATCTCCGTCAAGGTCGACTCCTTTGCCAACGAGCTTGCATCTCTGCAGATCATCGTCTTTGGCTTCAGCATGACGAATTGCAACCTCGGCCTTGTGCGGAACTGCTGATAGGTCATCGTCTTCAATGGTAAAGGTCTGGATCGGCCAAGAAGTCGATGCGACCATTAGCAATCCCAAGATGAGCAAATTCAGTTTCATATGAATTACAAAATACTATCTTTTCAAAAAATTACAAGTATTTTCATAATATGCACAGTTATCGCCCAGTGCTTGCTTAATTATTTCAGGTGTAATGAAGTTCTTTTTCAGTGCAAAAAAAGCCGCTTGCCATAGAAGGCGGAGCAGTGTATTTACCGGTGTCACTTAAGATTGTTGAAAGAACTTGTGCATTGATGAAGCGCAGGAAGACTTGTCTCGTATGAAAAAAGATAAAGTTGCCGTTGTCTTTCCCGGTCAGGGGGCGCAGCGGACCGGAATGGGAAAAGACTTCTATGACAATGTCCCTGTTTGCCGTGAGGTGTATGAAGAGGCCTCTCAAGCGGCAGGATGGAACATTGCCGACATGTGTTTCGGCGATGATGAACGCCTAGACCTGACGGAGTTCACCCAGCCCTGCATTCTGACCACGGAAATTGCCATGTTGCGCGGCATGGAGACCCTCTTCGGATTTTCCCCGACACTCTTCGGCGGTCACAGCCTGGGCGAATTTACTGCCTTGGTTGCTGCCGGTGCTCTTCCTTTGTCTGAGGCTGTGCGCATAGTCCAGATCCGCGGTCGCCTGATGCAGGAGGGCGTGCCGGTCGGTCGCGGGGCCATGGCTGCAGTGATCTCCGATAATATTGACACAGAGGTGGTCCGTCAGGCATTGAAGGATCTCCCCATTGACATCGCAAACATCAATTCGGCCAATCAAATAGTCATCAGCGGTGAAGCCATGGCAATGCCCGAAGCAGAGGCTAGGCTTGAGAAGGCGCTGGCCAAGGATCGACCGTTTCGCTTTATCCCGCTTAATGTGAGCGCACCTTTTCATAGCCGTTTCATGAGTACAATTGTCGAGCCCTTTGAGGAAATACTGCGGGCCGTTGGAAAGGGAATGGTTCAAGATAATTCCGCGACAGTGACCTCAAATTTCAGGGGGATATTTCATTCAGGCCTGTATGAGGATCTTGTTTACAATCTAGTTTCCCAGTTGAATCACCCTGTCCTATGGGTGGACAATATGAGGGCCCTTGCATCGCAGACGGAAACGATATACGAGGTCGGCCCCGGTCGGCCCCTCCGCGATTTTTTCAAGACTGTAAATATAACCTGTACATCGATTACAACGCTCGCAACGGCTGAAAAGACATTTAAGAAAAGCGGTTAACATCTGTGAAAAAGCGCTTCTTCATTGGTATATGTATCTTTCTGGTTGCGTCCGGTGCCATTTCTTCCGTTTGGATGAAGTTTAGCCTGCCCACCGGTTCCACTTCGCTTGGATATGCATCGTCCCTCGAAACAGGCTTGAACCGTGCCCCGATCGATACATCGGGGACTGCCCTTCACAGTATCCGGGTACTTAACGTCTATCCGCACGATCCTGCTGCCTTCACACAGGGGCTCGTATTCAACAAAGGTTATATCTACGAGGGAACCGGGATTTCTGGACAGTCGAGCATACGCAAGGTTGAGCTTAAGACAGGCAGGGTCTTAAAGAGTCAAGGTCTATCGGCAGAACACTTCGGGGAAGGCATTACTATTTGCCGAAATAGACTCATCCAGCTCACATGGCAGTCACACATTGGTTTTGTCTATGACCTTCAATCATTCCGCCTCCTCCAAACATTTTCCTACCCAACCGAAGGCTGGGGAATTACCTGTGACGGCAACCACCTCATTATGAGTGACGGGACCGCCGTCCTCCGTTTCCTGGATGCCCGGACGTACAAAATGGTGAAGCAGATCGAGGTACAAGATCGGGGCAGAAGTTTGCCGAATATCAATGAGCTCGAATATGTTAAAGGCGAGATCTACGCCAACGTATGGGGTAGGGACTACATTGTTCGCATCTCGCCGCGTACAGGGCAGGTGCTTGGCTGGGTTGACCTCAGGGATTTGTACCGATATGTCGGTGCGGGCAGAAACATCGACGTCTTAAACGGCATTGCGTATGATGCGAAAGGCGAGAGGCTCTTTGTGACGGGAAAATACTGGCCCAATCTCTTTGAGATTAGATTAGAGGCTCCTAAATAGACGGCATTCTATAGCAGGGGCGTTGCCCAGCCCTGCTCCTGATCATCCCGGACCTGGTTTTCCTTCAGGTGCTGTTCAATCTCTTTCCGTGTAATTTCAAACGCTTCGCTATCCATGCTCTTAGGAACATATATGGGGCTATCCAAGCGTATGACCACCGTGCTGAAGGGCTTGGGTATGATAAAGCGATCCCAGCTATCGAGCACCCAGGCCCGGTTGACTGAGATATAGACCGGAAC
>Ga0209777_10003668_pt1 | contig 18804 bp, 11 predicted proteins | sample FrelakmetHBP12HB_FD_187147 | JGI IMG/M metagenome (GOLD analysis project Ga0209777, IMG submission 187147) | Freshwater lake sediment microbial communities from the University of Notre Dame, USA, for methane emissions studies -HBP12 HB (SPAdes)... | ecosystem: Environmental > Aquatic >...
ATCTGTTTTCCTGCCGGGGCTCCTTGCTACGGTTCGCTGTGCCTCTTCGAGTTGTCCAGCAAGGTCACAGCCTGGCCTTCCAGGTCGCCGACGATTAACGAAATGCCGCCTGCCCCGACAGGAAAACAGATGCCGCTAAGCACCTTGGCGCCTTGGGACACGACCTTATTCCCCTCAAAGTCCAGCAGAGCCACGGCATAGGCTTTCCACCTGCCTTTGGTCCTGTCGTAACGCAGAATCACGTCGCGCTTCTTTTCCTCTTTGCCGCCAATCACAAAACGTTCGTCGGCCCCGATGCGCATGCTGACATACAGGCGGTACGAATCCGCGTCGAGCGCCTTCAAGGAGGCATGCAAGGCGTCATCCTTCTCAATCCGCAGTTCGTGGCCGCCTAAATCCTTGGCCGCGAGCGTCCCAAGCAGTTCGCGAGGTGTTTGAGGAGCTTCTTGCGTGGCCAGGACGGCTTCGTAGCCGTTGGGAGCCAGGTCCTCGGAATTCTTGCCTACCAGCTTCTCAAGCCCGAACGACAGCACCTTGCTTGGGTCAGAGCTGTCCACTGTTAGAAAGAGCGACCAGGCGCTGTACTTCTTGTGATGCGGGCAGATCAGGAACACCGCTTGCTTGTTCCCTTCCGCGGCATACCCGCTGTAATCCGCCAAGGCCACCGTGGCCGCTGCCACGGCCAACACACCTATGCGCAAAGACCTGGTCATGAGCCGTTTCTCCCTATGTTCACTAGGCCATCCCTCCCGCCCTGTTACTGCAACGAGACCAAGGCAGCCTTGAGGCTCCGCGCCTTGGCCTGCGCTTCCTTGAGTTTGTCTTGCTCCTCCGTCACTAGTTCCCGCGGAGCGTTCTTTACGAAGCTCTCGTTGCGAAGCTTGCCCTCCATCCTGGGAATGTACTGCTCCAGATTCGCGATTTCCTTGCACAATCTCATTTTTTCCACATCCAGCAGGTCAGGCGTCAGTGCCACGTAGATCGTCCCGCCTTGGATGGCTGTCGCCGAGGCCGGGTGCGGTGCTTGTCTGCCGGCGCCAATCTCCGGCGCCTCTATGTTCGCCATTTGCACCAGGATGTGTTTCTGGGCCTGCAAGCGCGCCGCGAGCGCCTCGCTGCTCGCGGAGATCACCACTTTGAGCGGCTTGGCCAACGCTGCCGACACGTCCTTCTTGCGCTCCTTGGGCGAGTTGTCTATCAGTTGCTGCCGCACCGCGCGCACGGCCACCACGGCCTCAAAGATGCTGGCGAACTGCGCCTCCAGTTCCGCGTTGAGGAAAGCCTGCTCCGCCCGCGGCCACGCCGCGGCCGCCAGAAGGCCGCTGCCATGCAGACGGCCGCCGGCATCCCCGCATTCATTGCGGTTGAGATTCCTCGAGACAGGTCCGGCGCGTTCGCTCAGCTCCGCCCACAGCGCTTCGCTCACATAGGGGCAGAACGGCTGCAGCAGCCGCAGGCTGCGGTCCAGGACATGCAGCAACACTGCCGTGGCTGTTGCACGGTCGGCAGCAGTGGCGGAAGGCAACAACCGCGGCTTGCTGAGCTCAATGTACCAGCTGCAGAACTCGTTCCAGAAGAAGTCATACAGCGCGCCGATGGCCTTGCTGAACTCGAAGTTCTCCAGCGCTGCCGTCACAGCGCCGATGGTGCTGTTGAGGCGCGACAGAATCCAGCGGTCTTCGTCACGAAACCACTTGGTGCAGGCAGCGTCCGGCGCGGCCAAGCTCTGGATGTTTGTCAAGACGAACCTGCACGCGTTCCACACCTTGTTGGCGAAGTTACGGCCCATCTCAAAGCGCTTCATGCTGATCTTCAGGTCCTGGCCTTCCGTGCACATGGCCGTGAGCGTGAAGCGCAAGGCGTCCGCGCCGTACTGCTGGATTACTTCCAGGGGATCAATGCCGTTGCCCAGCGACTTGCTCATGATGCGGCCCTGCTCGTCCAGCACGGTGCCGTGAATATAGACATCGCGGAACGGCTCGCGTCCCATCATGCGCTCGCCCATCATCACCATGCGCGCCACCCAGAAATAGATGATGCCGCGCGCGGTCACCAGCGTGCTGGTCGGGTAGTAGAACTCCAGGTCCTTGGTCTTCTCGGGCCAGCCCAGCGTGCTGAAGGGCCAAAGCGCACTGGAAAACCACGTGTCCAGCACGTCCGGGTCGCGCAAAAGGCGCTTGCCTTGGTACTCGGGCAGCGTTTCGGGATCCTGCGGCAACACGATTGGCTTGGCGCCTTCCCCTATGATGTGGCGAAAGCGCTTGCCGTCCTTCACTGTGTCGAAAGGTTCATCCGGCCCGGCTTCGATGATACTGATCTGTTCCTTGTTCTCGTCGAGGTCGTACCACACCGGGAGCTGATGCCCCCACCAGATCTGGCGCGAGATTGGCCAGTCGCGCACCTCGTCGAACCACTTGAGGTACACTTTGGTCCAGCGCTCCGGGTGGAAGCTGACCCGCCCTTCGCGCGTGGCCTTCACGGCCGCCTCGCTCAGTGGCTTCATCTTCACGAACCACTGCGAGGCCAGGTACGGCTCGATCATCGTGTTACAGCGGTAGCAGTGGCCGACCTGGTGCGAATAGTCCGTGGTGTTACCCAGCAGGCCTTGGGCTTGCAGGTCCTCCAGCACCTTGGCGCGCGCCTTGAAACGGTCCAGCCCGCGATATTGCGGGGGCACATTCTCGTTGAGCGTCCCTGACTCGGTGAGTATGCTGATCAGCGGCAGCTTGTGGCGCTGCGCAATCTGGTAGTCCACCGGGTCGTGGGCAGGCGTCACTTTCAGGCAGCCCGTGCCGAAGCCCAGCTCCAGCGCCGGGTCGGCAATGATGGGTATCTTTCGCCCCGTCAGCGGCAATTCCAGGAACTGGCCCACGTAGCTCTTATAGCGCTCGTCGTCCGGATGCACCGCCACGGCAGTGTCGCCCAGCATCGTTTCCGGGCGCGTCGTGGCCACCGTCAGGCGCCCCGGCCCGCCGCTGAGCGGGTAGTGGATTTCGTAGATCTTGCTTTTCACGTCCGCATGTTCCACCTCGTCATCGCTCAATGTGGTGCGGCAGCGCGGGCACCAGTTCACCAGGTACCTTCCGCGATAGATCAGGCCGTCGTTATGCAGGCGCACGAAAGCGTGGCGCACGGCTTTGGACAGGCCCTCGTCCATGGTGAAGCGCGTGCGCTCCCAATCGCAGGAAGCCCCGAGTTTCTGCAATTGCCGCAGGATTGTGCCGCCCGACTGCTCCTTCCACTGCCAGATTCTCTTGATCAGTTCCTGGCGCCCGATCTGGTAGCGGCTCTTCTTCTCAGTCTTGGCGACCTGTTTTTCGACCACGTTCTGCGTGGCGATGCCGGCGTGGTCTGTGCCCGGAAGCCACAAGGTCTCAAAGCCCTGCATGCGCCGCCAGCGTACCAGCACGTCCTGCAACGTATTGTTCAAGGCGTGGCCGATGTGCAGCACGCCGGTCACGTTCGGTGGCGGGATGACGATCGTGTAGGGCCGGCGCGATCCGTCCGGAGTGCTGCGAAAAACGCCCGCCTTCTCCCACTGGGCATAGATGCGGTCTTCAAACGAATGCGGGTCGTATTGCGGCGGGAAGGCCTCGCCTTCGGCTTGGGTCTCTCCGTTTTCTTTTTGCGTCTTCTCAGTCGTGGCAGACATGTTTGATCTCTCCCATTCAAGTTTCCTGCTTCAATTTTGCGGAGGGCGAAAGTTAGAGCATAACTGTGCGGCCGCGCGGAGGCAGGGAGCGCGGCCGTGGCACCTTCTTGCCTGCGGGTCGGAACCGCGGCAGGCGGGCTGGGAGTGATCGTCTAATATCCATGCTCAAGTCTGTTACCACACTGGAGCCCGAGTTTCAAGCACCTGCGCCTAGTTGCCAGGCGCGCTCGGCGGCGCCGGCGGCTCAGGCGCTGGTGCCGCGGGCGCCTCCGCCCCTGGACTCGTCTCGCCTTTCTCTGCCAGATCAGAAGGGGCTTGTGCGGGCTTGCCCAGTGCGGGCTTGCCCCCGGTCTTCCGGCGGTTCAAGTAACAGGTGCGGCAGTAGACCGGGCGGTTCGGATCGGGTTTGAAGGGCACCGTGGTCTCCGCCCCACAACCCGAGCACGTCACCTTGAACTGCTCCCGCTCTTCACTGGACGGAGGAGCAGCCCAGCTCGGCTGTGAGCTCCTAGCTGGAGCCCCCGCGGGTTGCGCACCTGGCGGCGCCGCGCTGTTCCCACCCTGCGCGCCCAGAGTAGGATGCGCGCTTGTCTTGCGCTTGTCGCGGCAAGCTTTGCAGCGCCTGGGCGCCTGGTAGCCGCGTTCCTGGTAGAAGGCCTGGTCGCGGACAGAAAATACGAACTGCGCGCCGCAGTCCACACAGGTGAGCAGCTTGTCTTGGCGGGCTTGCGCTGGTGCTCCTTCCGGCATGAGTATGTCCCTTCCCTTCGGGTATGGCTCGAGCGTCTTGAGTCTAACCAGATTGTGTCACGAAGGGAAGGCGATTTGCAAATCAAAAATGGAAAAAATGGGGCTCCCGTTTACGACAACAGTTACTCCGCCAGGCTTACCGCCTACCATCTACTACCTACCACCTACCGTCCACCAAGCATCACCCACTTCCTCATAGCCCCAGCCGTTTCATCTGCTCGGCGACCTTGGCCTTCACTGCGGCATCCATGACAATACCATCCGGCCAAGGGCGCGTGAAACCCTCCTCTTTCCACTTTTTCGTGGCGTCAATGCCCAGCTTGCCTGACCAGGCGTAATTCTGGCTGGCGTGGTCGAGAACATCCGCGGGACCGGTGGCGATTTCCAGATCGCGCGAAAAATCGCAGTTCGCCCCCACGTGGAATAGGACCTCGTCCTGGTTGTGTACGTTCACCTGTTCGTCCACAACCACGAGAATCTTCGTAAGCATCAGTTGGTTGAGGCCCCAGATAGCGTGCATCACCTTGCGGGCGTGCTGCGGGTAGCTCTTCTTGATGGCAAAGAATGCGCAATTGTGGAAGACACCGAATTCGGGGAAGCTGTAGTCCACAATCTCCGGCAGCATGAACCTGAGGAGCGGCAGGAAAAGCCGCTCGGTCGCCTTTCCGAGGAACGTATCCTCCATCGGCGGCATGCCGACCACAATGGTCTGGTAGATCGGGCTCTTGCGGTGCGTGATGGCCGTAAGATGAAAGACGGGGTAGTCGTCAGCAAGCGAATAGAAACCGGTATGGTCGCCGAAGGGGCCCTCGCGCCGGCGCTCACCGGGTTGAATATAGCCCTCCAGCACAATCTCGGCCTGGGCCGGCACCTCAAGGCCCGGCTGCGAAACGCAAGGCGCCATCTCGACCGCCCTTTTGCGGATGAAACCGGCCAGGAGCATCTCGTCCAGGCCGGCTGGCAAGGGCGCGGTGGCGCTGTACACCACGGCGGGATCGCCGCCTATGGCAACGGCCACGGGCATGCGCTGGTTGAGCTTTTCCCATTCGCGGAAATGGCGCGCGCCGTCGTGATGCATGTGCCAGTGCATGCCCGCGGTGTGGCGGTCGAAAACCTGCATGCGATACATGCCGCAGTTGGGCTGGCCCTTGGGACTGCGGGTGAAGACGTTGGTCAGAGTCAGGTAGCGCCCGCCGTCCTGCGGCCAGCAGAACAGCGCCGGCAGGCTGGTCAGATCCGCCTTCTCGCCTTGCAGCACGGTTTCCTGGCACGCCCCGCCGCTGACCTTGCGCGGCGGAAAGCCGGCCAGCTTGAGGAGCAGAGGCACCAACCTGAGCTTGTCAACGAACGACTCCGGGGGCCGCTGGTTCAGCAGTTGCTCGAGCTCCTGGCCAAGCTGGTCCAAGCCGGGGACGCCCAGGGCGAGCGCGGTGCGCTCCAGCGTGCCGAAGAGGTTTATGGCCACGGGCATGCTGGCCCCGTCCACGGCCTCGAAGAGAAGCGCCGGGCCGCCACGCTTGACCATCCGGTCGGCCCATTCGGTGATCTCAAGGACCGGGGAAACCTTTTCCTTCACGCGCAAGAGTTGCCCGCGCACTTCGAGAGCCTGAAGGAAGTCTCGAAGGTTTTCAAAAGGCATGTAGGCTCAACCCTGCTCGTTCGGCACAGTCGCCGTGAGGATCCCGTTCAATCGAAAATCCAAAATCAAAAGTCCAAAAACCACTACTCTTCTTCCACCATCTGGTCGTAGAAAGCGATGTAATCGTCCGGGTTCTTGCCTTCGCGCACTTTGATGGCCGCCCGGGGATGCTGGTTCAACTGGCCCGTGATCATGTAGGGGATGGAGTAGCCCCAATCCATCTTCTGGCGCAGCGGCACGAAGAGCTCCTGCACGCACTGTAGCACGGGGCGCAGGTGAAACTTGGGGTTCTTCAGGAATCCGAGCAGCAGTTCGAGCGGGCAGTTCCCCGCGCCGCGGCCCAGGCCGTGGACCGTGCAGTCCAGCCAGGTGGCGCCGACGATCAGTGCCTCGATGGTGTTGGCGTAGGCGAGCTGCTGGTTGTTATGCGTGTGGATGCCGATGTTCTTGCCCGTGCCTTCCATTGCCCGCATGAACCTCTGGGTCAGATCGCGGATCTGCTCCGAGTACATCGATCCGAAACTGTCCACTATGTACAGCGTGTCCACCGGGCTGCGCGCCACGACCTTCAGGGCGTCCGCAAGCTCGCGGTCCTGGACCGTCGAGACCGCCATCAGGTTGAGCGTGGTTTCGTAGCCCTTATCGTGGGCGTCCTTGATCATGTCAATGGCCGTGGGGATCTGGCCGACGTATGCCGCCACGCGGATGCAGTTGAGGACGCTTTTCTCCTTGGGCAGGATGTCGTTATGGTAATCGGTGCGTTCGGCGTCAGCCATGACGCTCAGTTTCAAAGCAGTCTGGTTGTCGCCCACGATGCGCCGCAGGTCCTCCTCGTTGCAGAACTTCCACGGCCCGAACTCGGCTGGCGCGAACACCTTCTTGTCTGCCTTGTAGCCCAGTTCCATATAGTCCACGCCGGCGGCGACGCAGGTCTCGTACATGCGCCGCACAAACTTGTCATCAAAGTGGTGGTTGTTCATCAGCCCGCCGTCCCGCACCGTGCAGTCCAGGATCTTGATCTGGGGACGGTAGGTGACCCATGAGTCCACGTCGGGCTTTGCCGCCGCCGCGTTGCCGTTACTTGCCTGAGTCATGCTTTTTTGCCCCGCGCCTGAGAAAAACCCTCTGCCTGTTCAGAACCTGCTGCGACTCCAGGCAGTGGGGAAGGAAGCTTAATGGGATCTGCCGCAAAAGCAAATGAGCCGCGGGCGGAGTATCTGGCCAGGGCGTGTCCTGCAATAGTTGATGGTCCTTGCCGGAAACCGTTGCCTCGTGGGTGCCCTCTCCAAAACGGGGAGGAGGGCCGACGTAAGCCTGTCCGTGCGCCTCGCACAGGCAGGCGGAGCGAACGCGGGATGAGCGGGTGGCAGGAGACCGCGGCCCTCCTCAATGCAATGGACGGCTACGGAATTCTGAAGCATTAGCTTGCTTCAGTGGTTTTTTCTGCTAACCTGCTTGGCTCGATCTTAGCTTGCGCCGTCAGGCGTGCATCGGTTCGGCAAGGGAGGGGAGTAAATACATGTTCACTAGCTGTCGCTACGTGCTTGTGCTTCTGCTTGTGTTGTCAGCCGCCAAGGTTATGGGCGGGACAACTACTGACGAGCTGCGGCGTGAGGTTGAGGACCTTCGCAGGCGAGTGAATGAGAGCAAGCGCGGCCCCGCGGCGCCCATCTCCGACAGGGTGGACACCATGGTGGCCGGAAAGTACGGCCCCAACAATGCCGTCACCACCAAGAGCGGCAAGCTCGAAATCGGCGGCCTCCTGCAAATCTTGAATATGGACTGCCAGAAGGACCACTTCGACGTGTTTGGCTTGCGGGCCGGCAGCACTGGGTTCCCCGGAACCAACGAATCGGTGGACAATGGTGGATACCGCATTCGCCGCGCGGAATTGCGCCTCTCGATGGACATTCACGAGAACATCACCAGCGTGGTCATGATGGACCCGGCGCGCGAGGCCACCAGCTTCCCGTCTTTGCCCAGCAATCAGGCACTGTTCAAGTCGAAGGCCTTCTACTCGCCGGAGTACGACGCGGCCAACGGGCCAGGCCTGGGGAGCACGGTGGAAGTCGAGGCCCTGCGCACGGGCGCCGGCAACGTTCCGAATCTGCTGCAGGAAGCCTACATCAACTATCACGGCGTGGTGCCGCACCATGATTTCACTATCGGGCAGTTCAAGCCCAGGATGGGCGAGGAAGGCGTGCGTAGCAGCGCGTACCTGGATTTCGCCGAGCGGGCCATGGTGACCCAGCTCAACGACCTGCGCGATCTCGGTGTCCAGGCCCATGGCATGTGGTGGGACGAACGCTTCCAGTACTGGGTGGGCGCCTTTGACGGTGCGGGCGATTTCTTCGGCACCTCGGGCCAATTCCAGAACCGCGCCGACGACAATAACGATAAGGATGTCCTGGCCAGTGCCATGGTCCGCCCGCTGTGGAACCAGGGGTGTTGGGGCAGCATGGAACTCGGCTATTCGGGCCAGTGGGGCCAACATGGCGACTCGAACTCAGCGGACATCGTCAATGTGGACCCCATAAACGGAATTAACCGCGCCAAGACCGCTGCCATCCGGCAGGCGGCTTGGGCCATGTACAAACCCATGGGGCCGGTGCGGGGGTGGTGGCTGCGCGGCGAGTGGGGGTACGTCCAGGACCGCGCGGCGCATTTCAGCGTCAATGCCTTTGCCCTGGGCAGCGGGCCTGACGGCGCGCAAGCCTCCGCACATCCCTTCTCCCGGCAGGGCTGGTTCGCCTCCACCGGCTACAAGCTCAAGGACAGCGTCTTCGCCGACAGGCTGAGCCAGGGCGGATTCTGGAACAGGCTGCTTGAGCCCGTGGAATTTGCCTTCCGCTTTGAGAGCTTCCAGAACATCATTACTGAAGACTTGACCAGGCCGGACACAGAGACCGTGCTCTTCAGAACCGACGTGGTCACCCTGGGCGTGAACTACTACGTCCACTCCTACAACACGCGGATCCAGGTCAACTACATGATCGTGGATGAGGAACAGGACAGGGCGGTGCGCGGCACACGGGAGGTCAAGGACAACGTCCTGATCTTCACCTACCAGATCATGTTCTAGCTCAACAGCGCGAAAATGGTTTGGCTGACAGGCGGCCCGTTTAGGCCGCCTGTTTTGTTATGGCGCATGCGCAAACCCATTTTTCTCCGCAAGGCGCGGGGGAGAGAGGGTATTCCTGTTAGGGAAGCAGGCGCACACAACAACGGGGATTCCGGAAAACGAGGGAGTAAGATTCATGGCCATCTACCGTCGGACGCTCACCATCCTTGGACTGGCTCTCATGTTCGTTGCCTGTACCTCACCGGCACGAAGCATGGAACCGGCGCGGCCGGCACTCGGCGTGTGGGACACGGGTGCGGCCTCGGCCGAGTTGCTGCCGGCCGCGGCCTTGGCGGCAAAGAACGGCTGGACCCAGATCCCTGTGGATCAGAACGCCGTATCTCTCAAAGGCGACGTGGTCATAACCAACGGGCGCCTTTGGGCAGTGCTGCGCAAGCAGTCCGCAGCCGCCGAAGTTTATGCTGCGGGCGCCGATGGCCCGGTCTTTCGCCTGCGCCTGGTGCCTCTGGCCAACGGGGGTGAGCCGGCCGTGCGGCAGGAGCGAGTCGCCTTGGTTGCCAATACGAAAGCCGGCGTGTGTCTTGAGGCCGCCCTCAAGACCGGGAAAGGCGGGGATATTGCGCTCAAGTTCCGCCTGGAGCGTGATCAGGTTGCGCTGGAGACCGATCCCGGGCCGGGCGCCGGGCGCTTGCGCGTTGAATGTGCCAGCGAGTTTGTGGTGTTGCCGGACTTCTTTGCTGACGACATAGTCATCAACCCGCGAAAGATTCCACTGGATCAGACCGAAGTGCCCAGCGAGAACTTCCTGCTGCACTTGACCGGCAATAGAAGCTCCATTGCCATGTGCGTCTTCGAGAACCGGCAGCAAGATGCAAAACTTTTCTTCTCGGGCGCAGGCGACAAGCGGGCAATCACAGGCTCGGAAGTAGGCTACGGCGAACCGGGCAAGCAGGAAGCGCCCGCAGGTGCGCAAGGCGACCCCGGCACGAAGGCTCCAGCAGGCCGCAGAATCTGGGTGGCGCTTCTGGAAGGACCGAAAATCTGGCACACTATGGAACTTCAGGCCGCCGACGCAAACAGGATCATGCCGCTGGAATGGAAGATGCCCGTGGTCGCGCAGTGGCGTGTGGACTTCTCGCAGCCCAACGGCTTGTTTGACAGTTGGGAAATGCTCCTTCAAGAAAAGCAGGATGGCCCGTTTTCTAAGCCGGGCTGGCTGCGCGGCGGCGAGGACACCCTTAACCAGGAGCGGAAACGCTGGACGACGGTGCTCGGTTCTTTCAAGTATCCCGTCTGGTCCGACGCTGGCAGGCAAGGCTTTGTGCAGCCTTTGAAGCACGAGAAGCTGTCCTTCCAGGGGCCTGTGGTGGTGTACCCCATCAACCGCGTCAAGCAGACCCCGCTTGATCCCTGTACTGTCGTGGACGTTGTGCGCAGCACGCTCGGGGTGGGGCCCTGCGAATACATCCTGGACCTTGAAGGCCAGAAGACCGATAGCAGAGGCCGCGCTACCTGCTCCACGCGCGACAAGCTGACCGGGATTTACAGCAAAGGCCAGCAGAAAGAGCAGCGTGCGGAAGTTGACAAAACGCTCGACGAGGCGCTCACCTTCGTCAAACACATCCGTTATCGCATCACGCGCTACGTGGACTTCGGGCACAGGATACGCGACTACCTTGCCGAACAGAGGAAAGCGCATCCCGAGCTGGGCGAGCCGATCGCCGACCTGGACAAGTTCGCCCAGGAGATCGACGCGCGCTTCGCCGCGCGCCAGAAGGAGATCAAGACGCCGGACGACGTCGCCGCGATGAACCAAGACTTCCGCAAAAATGTGCTCGGCGACACCAGCCCGGGCGCCCTGGACAAATGCAAGAAGTACGCCCATGACTTGGTCGTGATCGGCGGGAGCCAGGACGAATTGGCCGGTGAATGCCGCTGGGCCGTGAAAGCGTTGCGGCAGCGCGCCGGTTTCCTCATGGCGCTCGACCCGCGGGTGGTGGCCGTTGCGAGCGAGATTAGAGCGAAGACACAGGAAGTGCTGCGCAACCCGGCCGGCCATGAGGGCGCGAGGCACTAGAACAGGATCATGGAACCGCGGATGAACGCAGATACGCGCAGGCACGAGAAGATGGTTTCAGGCTTCAGGCCTCAAGTTTCAGGTTGGATGCGAATACTGTTCGTCTCAATGGCGGCTCTTCTGGGTTGCGGTCAGACTTCGCATCAGCCTGCGCCTGGAGTGGGTGGGGCCGAGAAGCTTGACGTTCTGCGCCCGCCGTCCGGCGGCGAGATGTCCCTGCTTCCTGCCGGCGAGTTCATCATGGGCGACAGCAGTGGGCAAGCGGACGAAAAAAAACACGCCGTCTCAGTCAACGCCCTATATGTGGATCGGTATCCGGTCACGCAGGAGTTTTACGAAAAAGTCATGGCTGCGAATCCTTCCAAGCGCAAGGGCGCGAAGAACCCTGTTGAGCAGATTCGCTGGACCGAGGCCGCCACGTTCTGCAACAAGTGCTCGGAGATTGACGGGCTAACGCCCTGCTACGACCCCAAGACATGGGAATGCAGCTTTGCTGCCGACGGTTACCGTTTGCCGACGGAAGCGGAGTGGGAATACGCCTGCCGCGCGGGGAGCACAGGCAAGTACTGCTATGGCGATGACCCGAGCGCGTTGCCACAGTACGCGTGGTTCAAGCCGCTTTCAGGTGGCAAACCGAGACCGGTGGGTCAGAAGGCCCCCAACCGTTGGGGACTCTATGACATGCACGGCAACGTGTGGCAGTGGTGCAACGATTTCTACAGCGAGAGCTACTACAACGAGAGCCCCAAGGAAAATCCCAAAGGGCCGCAGACGGGCAAGAAGCGAGTGCTTCGCGGGGGCGCGTGGGACTGCACCGCCGAGAAGTGCCGCGCCGCCTCCCGCTTCAAAGAAACTCCTGTGTTCCCGGATGCGTGTTTCGGCGCCGACAGCTACGGCTTCCGCCGCGTGCGCAATGCGGCCTCTTCGCCGAGCCGCCCGCCTGATCCAAGCCGCGCGCGTGAGCAGGCGGAACCTCCCCGCTCCCCCACGGTCGCGGCTCCGAGCAGCGTCCCGGCCCCCGTTGTCCCTGTGAAAGCAGGCCCGCTTGACCTCAGCCGCCTGAAGGGGACGATCGTCTTTGTGAGCAACCGGGCTGGCGCCCTGGCAATCTGGCGCATGCAGGCCAGCGGCAAAGCGCAACAGCAGATTAGCCACGACCCCGAGGCCGACGCGGACCCGCGCTTCTCTCCGGACGGCCGGCGCATCAGCTATACGTCGCTCCGCGGCGGCTTCCCGGAAGTTTGGGTGATGAACCGGGACGGCTCCGCGCCCAAGCGCATAACTCCAGGTTCGCAGGCTGACTGGTCGCCTGATGGCCAGGCGCTCGTTTTCATCCGGGACAACCAGGTCTGGACCAGGAGCATAGCCGCGGGCGAAGAGAAGCGCATTTCGCCCCAGGCGTGGGAACGCTGCGGGGTACCCGCGTGGCGCCCCGACGGGACAAGCATCGCCCTTGCCAGCCGTCACCTCGAAACGATCGGCCTTTTCATGCTGAGCTGCGATGGCAAGGAGAATTCCCAACTGAAGACGGAAGAGCCGGCTTGCACGCCGCGCTGGTCCCGCGACGGCAAACGGCTGCTTTGCCAGACGACCAAAGGGCATATCCATCAGCTCAGCGCCGACGGGAGCAACTGGGAGCAGCTCACTTTTGGCGCGGACATCCAGCACGAAGGGCGTTATTCGCCCGACGGCTCCATGGTTATCTTCTGCCGCGGCGCCACCTCGGAAGGCCCGTGGCAGATCTGTCTGAAGCAGCTTGGCGGCGATGACTACGATTTCGCGCCGCTGACCACCGAAGGCTCAAACCTGTCCCCGGACTGGCACGCCCTGGAGGAGTGATTACTGCTGAAAGAATAATTCGTCCAAATCCGGCGCCGTGCCGAAACTGGTGAGTGCCTCTGAGTAGCGATAGTAAACCTCCAGGCAAAGGGCGCCGAGCGCCGTCGTGTAAACCCGGCCGCCGACGGTGGCCCAGTGGTCTCCTTTGGGGTCCCAGCTTCCCGCGCTATCACCTTCGCGGGACTGGTTCTCCATGAGCACATCGCGGATGCGCTGGTTCCACCAGATGCGATATTCGCCGCCCATGTTGTGCATCGCATAGGTGGCGTAATACCAGTAGTAGAAATCCTTGCCGTTCCACACCGGCGGCCTAGCGCGCGTCAACTCGGCCCCTTTGACCAGCAGGTGGTTCTTGACGCCCATGCCATTGAACTGCCGGATCAGCATTCCCGCGCTGGTCAGGGCGGGATGGCCATTGGAAAGATAGGACTGCCCAGGCTCGAACTGGTAAGTAACGACGCCGTTGGAATCCTTGCTGCCGCCCTGGTCGGTCACACTGTCTACATACGACAGCGCCTGGGAGAACACCGCGTGATCGAACTTCAACTGCGCCAGCTTCGCCGTCTTCAGCGCCTGCACGAACCAGGCGGTGACAGACATGTCGGTGTCCTGCGACCTGGGTTTATAGCGCCAGCCGCCATCCGCGCTCACCGCTTTCTCGCAGAACGAGACCGCCTTCTGCGCGGCCAGGCCGACGCGTTCGTCTCGCGCCCGGCCGCAGGCCTCACACAAGGCGATGGTGCAGATGCCGTGAGTGTACATCAGGTGCGCGACATCGCCCTTGCCCGCGGCCACCGCGCCATCTTCGCGTTGATTGCGCAGCAGGGCCTCAACGCCCCGCAGCACGCTGCGCGTGTATTCGCCCCGGCGGGTGGTATGTCCTCCGCCCATAAAGGCGAGCAGCGAAAGGCCCGTGACCGCAAGGTTGGCGCTCTTGTCGCCCTCGAACTTGGCGGCATCCCAGGAGCCGTCGCTTTCCTGGTGCGTGGCCAGCCAATGCAGGGACGAGTCCACAGCGGACCTGGCTTTGATCTCGCCGAAGCGCGAGCCTACCCGGAAGAACTCGCCGGTGCCGTGGAGGTTGATGTTCGCGGGGCCGAGCTTGCCGATAGAGGGCGCGTCCTGGTCGCCGAAAGCGCGGGGCATGATACGCAGCGCCCGCCCGGGGCGCGGCCCCATATTGATGAAGTGCGTCGCCGGCTTGTCGCGCGGCGTGGGGTTGTCGTACTTGAAAATGTCCGCAGGAGCGCCGGCCGGAGCATCCGCGGCGATGGGGTTAATGGCGTAAGTCACAGTGTCCGAAACCTGTGAGATTTCCTGCGGCGCGTCATCAATGCTGATTTCCGTCCCCCCCACTTCAATGCGCGGCGTATCTATGGTGGTGTTGGAGCTTTGGATCACTTCCTGCGCCTGAGCCGTCTCAACGGCGGCCGGGTTGGTCGTGATGTGAATGTCCGGCCGCTCCTCCTGTCCCGCGGCCGCGCCCAGGGCCTCGGGCATGTCAACTGTGCGTTCCTGGACTATCTCCCTTACGGGTTCGCGGATCCTGAACTCCGCCACGGCAAGTTCCTGCACGGCAAACTCGAACTCGGCGGGTTTCTTGAGCAGCGATTCGGTGCGAGTTGCGACGCGCCAGACCGCAGCCCCGGCGCACACCAGGGTGATCACGAACAGGCCGATGGTCAGGGCGCGCCTGTCGAAGATGGCGTCTTCAACGCCCTTCCTGGGAGTACTACTGTCTACTCCGTCAGCCATAGCGGCTTCCCCTAGTTTCAAGTTTCAGGTTCCAGGTTTCAGGTTGAAACTTGAAACCTGAAACTTGACACTCTCTCACTGTCCTTCCCGTACCTCAACCGTCGCCGAAATCTTGGCGATGCCAGCCTGTGCGCAGCAGCCCATCACAGCCGCGATGTGTTCCCATTTCACGTTCCGGTCCCCGCGGATGACCACGGCTTGATTGGGATTCCGGACCTGCGCCCGGCTGAGGTTGGAGGTCAGCGAGGGCAGCGTGATCTGCTGGTTCTCCACGTGATAATAAGCCCGTCCGCCGGGGAGGTAGCGCACGTTGACCACGATGGGGCGCGAAGGCGGCGTCTTGACCTTCAGGGCCTTGCCTTGCGTGGGCAGATCAATCGAAAGGTCTTGCTCCATGGACTCGACGAAGGACGAGCAGACCAGCAGGAAAAGGATGATTGCGAAAATGGCGTCCACCAACGGCGTCATGTCAATCCGCATTTCCTCGTCGGCTTCGCGGTTGAAGTTCATGGGCGGGCCTCCTTCAACGCTTTCTTCCTTGTTGGCGGCTGCTGCGCCTCTTCTTCCTCTTCTTCCGCCTCTTCCTCGTCAGACTCGTCATCCCTTGCGGCCTTCCTAGCCCTCACAGGCGTGTCTTCAGCCTGCTCCTCATCCTCGTCCTCGGCGTTTGCCCGGTCTTTGCCTTTGCGCTTGAGCAGCGCAAGGTGATGCGTGAATCGTTCCGCGGCCACCTCACAGTCCGCGATGATGCTGGAGAGCTTCTGGTTGAAGATGAAATAGAGGAACAAGGAGGGGATGGCCACAATCAGGGCCGAAGCGGTCGAGAACAGTTTCACCCGAATGCCCGCTGCCAGGGCCGCGGCCTTCGAGGCGCCGGTGGCGCCGGCCACGGCGTCGAAAACAATCACCATGCCGACAATCGTGCCGAGGAGCCCAAGCAACGGCGCTGCGACCGCGATCAGGTTGAGGGCCTTGACGGGAATTCGCAGGCGCTGGACCTGCTTTTCGGCGATGATTTCACAACGTTCCTTCAGCTCCTGCAGCGTGGAGGTCTCGTAGCGGTCTACCAGCGCCCTGGACACGCAAGGCAGCAAACCCTTTTCCTTGAGGGCAAGTTCCTCGAATCTGCGCACGTCGCCCTTTTCCAGGGCTTCGTTTGCGGCCTCAATGAACTTGGGCGGGCATTGCCTGCTCTTGCGATAGATCAGGATACTGTTGATGGCCAGGATGATGGCCGCAAAGCCCAACAGGGCAATGGGATGCAGGAATGGTCCCCCCATGATGTAGAGGTCGAGCAAGGTGAGGCGCGCCGCGATGGTCAGCGGCCCCACGCCGGAGACGCGCACGAGCTTCTGCCCGGGCTCGCCCATTCCCGTGGTGCGCTGGAGGACGAAGGCTCCGCCGTTGCTCCCTTTGGACTTAATGCCCGAGACCTTGAAGAAAGTTTTCTCGTCATTGCGGTAGACATCCCCGATCTCGAGCGTCGAGATGCTGCTGTCGGTGGCGATGCTGAACTCCTTGTTGTCACCGGCGCCGGCCTCCTCCATCTCGGTCTTCAAGATTTCGGCCTTGTCCTTGTCCGCCAGGATGGACTCCAGGTCCAGCTTGTCCGGCGGCTTCTCGCCGCAGAATACGCCAGGAGCCGCAAGGAGCAGCAGAAGCGCTGCCAGGCCTGCCACAGTCCCTGGCATTTTCGATTTTCGATTTTCGATTTTTGATCTCACAACAGCTCCTCCTGCCTAGGTCTCTTGGATTTGCGCTTTTCCATTTGCGCTTGCTTCCGGCGCCCTGTCCAGATCGAAAATCGAAAATCCAAAATCTAAAATCTCATTTCTTGGATGCGGCCAACTGCTTTTCCACTTCTGGCAACAGCTTCTCGGCCTCGCCCACGACGGCTGGCCGGCCCGCGCGGAATTCATGCGTCACCCGTTCCAGGCACTCCTTGGCCTGCTGCCACTTCTGCAGTCTGGTGCAGCATTTGGCCAACTCCAGACAGGAACTCTCGCACGCATGGAACTTCACGCTTTTCTGCAGGTAGTCGTAAGCCGCTTGAGTGTATTCAGGTTTGCGGCCCAGTTCGCACCCGAGCTGGTAAAAAGCATCCGCCCGCACATCCTCGTATGTTTCACTCGCGGCCAGGGTTCTGAGCTTATTCAGAGCGACCTCGGCTCGCCCCTGTCCCAGCAGGGAGATGGCGGCACAGAGATCCATGCGCGGGCGGCGGTCCGAGTTTGGCCATTCCGCGACGAAGTTCTTGTAGAGCAGGTCCACCTCCGTCCAGTTCTTCGTCTCGCAGTATCCTTTGGCGGCGTAGACGCAGGCTTCCTCTACGCCATCGAATCTGGGGTGTTCCCGTATCAGCGCGTGGATGAATCTCACGCCGCCCGCGAAATCGTAGAGGCGGTAGGAGCTCTGTCCGGCCATGAACAGCGCCTTCTCGCGGGACTTGTTCTGCGCCAACCCCGGATCACCGAGGAACAGCGCCAGCGTCTTCACCACCTTCTCCCATTGCTCCTGTCTCCAATACAGGAAACCCAGAGCGTAGCGGATTTCGCCGAGGTCCAGGTCCTTGGGCGGCTCCATGCGGAAACCGTCCCAGTTGCCCGAGCCCTGGCGCAGCCGCTCGGCCTTCGGCAACGGAATGGGGTCGTTCTTGTTGTCAACGCTGAGCGGTCCGTACTCGTCAAGCAGTGTGGCATAGGCTTCGATGGCCTCATCGTAGCGTTCCGCCTTGCCCGCGTGATACGCAAGCAGCTTGAGGGCCGAAGCGCGGAATCTGTCATCGCGCATCCCGCCCACGTAAGGCTTGTAGGTTTCCAGCATCTTCTGAACTGCGCCCAAGGCAATGTATTCGCGCCCCAAAGCGTAGCGCGCAATCTGGTATCTCTCGTCAGGCGGCTCAATCTCTTCGGGCCTGCCTTTCCTGCCAGGAGGCTTGTTGTGCTTGTTGATGTCAATGGGGTAGCGCTCTAGATAGGCCGCAAAGCACGCGGCAGCCAACTCATGTTCCCCCGCCTCTCCGAAGAACTGCCCGGCCTTCAGCATTGCGGTCTTCACATATTGCTGCACGTCCGCATACTGGACCTCGCGGCTGACCCAGTAGTGGTACTGCCTGTTCTGCTTCTTGTTGCTGGCGCCACTGTCCGCGGACAGTGGACTCGGGCTGATCACGTTCTTCCAGAGCGCTTCGGCGGCGGCGCGCCTGGCATCCTTGCTCTGGCCCTTCTCGCCTTTGACTAACTCCATTGCCAGCCAGTATTGCGCCTCGGCGACATGCCTGTTCTGCTGGTTCATATTCCTCACGAGCCACTCGTAAGCCTGTACCATGTTTTGCTCGTGGCCTTGCGCGTACCAGCAGTGAGCCACGCACACAGCGGCCTCGTAGACCTGTAGCACCTTGGCATTCACGCTCGGAGGTCTCCAGGGGCCGCCCGCGACATCGCCATTGGCATCCAGCTTGGGTCCATAGACCTGGATGTACTCGCGATAGCCTCGCGCGGCTGCCGAGTAGTCCTTCTTCACAAAATCCAGCTCCGCAATGTAGAAACGGGCCTCGCGGCCATCGTCCGAGAGTTGGCCTTTTTCCTCGACCAGTTTCTTCAATACGCCAATGCTCTTGTCCGTCAGTTCCGCGCTGTCGGCCCGCGTGATCATCGCCTTCAGGTAATCAATGCTCCTGGACTCGCTCTGGCCTGCCTTCTTGGCGGGCGTGCCCGCGGTTGCCGCCAGCTTCCACAACTGCTCGTAAGTGTCGAAGGACTTCCTCTTGTCGCCGGCGCGCTCGGCGAAGATGGCGATGTTCTCGAGGGCCGTGAGCTTGTAGGGGCTCTGGGCCGAGAGGGCGATGGCCTGCTCGAACGCCTTTACTGCGCGCGCGCATTCCGCCGCGGTGCCGCCGTAGGCGTGGCCCATCCCGATCTGCAGCCAGATGTACGATTCGAGACTGTCCTTGGAGAGAATGTCTTTGGGGTACTTCTTCAGAAGGGCCTCATAGTCGGAGACAGATCGGA
>Ga0209777_10003670_pt1 | contig 18803 bp, 17 predicted proteins | sample FrelakmetHBP12HB_FD_187147 | JGI IMG/M metagenome (GOLD analysis project Ga0209777, IMG submission 187147) | Freshwater lake sediment microbial communities from the University of Notre Dame, USA, for methane emissions studies -HBP12 HB (SPAdes)... | ecosystem: Environmental > Aquatic >...
CGATCTCATAAACCGCGAAAGCATTAATGACGACTTATTGATTGTGGCAGGAGATAATCTTTTTGACTTTGACTTAAAAGAATTTATTAATTTCGCGCGAGCTAAAAAACCATATCACTCTATCGGCCTATATATGGCGAATAATCACCCGGATTTGACCCGCTTCGGTATAGCCCAATTACACAGCAACGCCGAAATCTTTAATTTCGAAGAAAAACCGGATTTTCCAAAATCTAATCTTATTGCGACTTGCATTTATTTCATTCCTAAGGAAAAACTTTACCTGGTATCTAAGTATCTTGCATCCGGCCAGAATAACGATACGCCCGGTTCTTATATAAAATGGCTGACCCAAAATGATAAAGTATACGGGAAGATTTTCGACGGCCTATGGCTGGATTTAGGCGATTTTGAGTCTTTAAGCGAGGCGGTGATCACCCTTAATGACGATAAAACAAAGCAAAGAGGAGTTTATCAGCATGGATAAAGACAAAATTTTTGGCACTGACGGCATCCGCGGCACGCCCGGTAAATACCCGTTGAATCACAGGACGCTAGCGAAAATTGCCAAGGCTTTAACGCAGTATATTTTAAAAAACCGCGGTAATAAAACCATACCCCGGATAATATTGGGCAGGGACACCCGCTTAAGCGGCACGCAAATTGAAAGCAGTCTGGGGCAAGTTTTTTCTTCTTACGGCATTGACGTATCCTTAATCGGCATCATCACCACTCCCGGCTTATCTTACCTGGTCAAAGAATTCAAGGCAGATATAGGGATCATGATTTCCGCGTCCCACAATAAAGCCGAAGACAACGGAATAAAATTTTTCAACGCGCAAGGGCAGAAGCTTTCCGCTAAGGAAGAAGAAAAAATAGAAGAGATATTCAAAGATAAGGAATGCAAAGATTTAAGCAACTTTGCCCAGATGCGCAAAGGCAAAATTAGTTTTGTCAACAATGCCCAAACAAAATATATGAAATTCTTAATTTCCACGGTCAAGGGCCTTAATTTAAAAGGAATACGCGTGGCCTTGGACTGTGCCTCTGGTTCTGCCTCGCCTTTTGCTAAAAAAATGTTTAAGCAATTAAAAGCTAAAGTCAATGCTATACACGATACGATTCAGGGAGAAAATATCAATGTCGGAGGAGCAATGGCTCCCCAATTGCTTAAGCAATTGGTTTTAAAGAAGCACGCCAACTTAGGTATTGCCCTTGATGGGGATGGCGACAGAGGGATATTAATCGATGAAAAAGGAAACATCTTGGATGGTGATTACATCTTGGCAATTATGGCATATTATTTAATTAAAAAGCAAAAACTCCTAAAAGATACTATTGTCACTACGGTAATGAGTAACTATGGTTTAAGAAGTTTTCTGGATAATATTGGTGTTAAGTCTATTATTACTAAAGTGGGGGATAAGCATGTATTGGAAGCGCTCCTTGAGCATAACCTGAATCTGGGGGGAGAGCAATCCGGCCACATTATTTTCTTGGACCATTCACCAACGCCCGATGGCTTGCTCACTGCCTTGCAGATGCTTAAAGTAATGCAGGAAACTCAAATCTGCGCCAGTGAACTCGCCCAATGTATTACAAAATTTCCCCAGATATTAGTCAACATCAAGGTTAAAGAAAGAAAGCCATTTGAAGATATGCCAATAGTTTCTGAAAGATTGAAATATTTTAATTCAGAGCTAAGGGATGAAGGAAGGATACTTTTGCGCTATTCCGGCACCGAATCTTTGGCCCGGGTAATGGTAGAAGGAAGAGATAAGAAAGTAATTGAAAACATCGCTAATTCTCTGGCCGAACAAATCCGGCAAGAGGTAGGTTTATAAAAAATGAGCAGAAATATCGATTTATTAAATAAAGCGAGGGAGCAAAAAATGGGAAAATATTCCATGGCTTTAAGCAAGGATTTACCCCAGATAACTGAAAAATCGGTTTCAGAATATCCAAAAATACGCACAAGGGTTTCCGAAACCCATACTCCTTGGATGATCTGGTCAGTTTTATTGGTTATTCTTTTATCTAATTTTGGGTTAACCCTTAAGCTATTTATGGCTCAAAGAGGCCATGCCGATGAAAACAATAGCGTAATCGCGAAATTAAATAAAGTTGAGGGGTTATTAACCGGCCAAGCGAGCCAGATAAGCACTTTTTCAGATGGAGTAAGCCAAAAAATGCAAAATATAGACTCAAAATTTACGCAAATAGATCAAGATAATGACGCACGGATAGTTAAAATTGAATATTTAGATAAAGCTAAAAACGCCTTATTTAAGAAGGTTAACCTTTTAGAAGCGCAATTACAAACAATCAGTAATATTAATAGCGCAACCGTCACCAAATAATAGCGTATAAGATGAAAAATCGTAACCTCGCGCAGAGTTTTAAATTTGCCTGTCAAGGCCTGCATTTCGCAGTCATCAGCCAGAGGAATATGCGAATCCATATCCTTGTGGGTATCGCGGTCATTCTATTGGCTGTATTGCTTAAGGTTTCATTCGTGGAGATGGCGGTTTTATACATCACGATTATGTTTGTCATAGTCTGCGAAGTGATAAACACCGCTTTAGAGCTAAGCTTAGATTTCTTAAATGGCAAATCGCTTCACCCTTCAGTAAAGCTGATTAAAGATATCGCAGCAGGAGGGGTTTTGCTGGCTACAATTAATGCCGTAATTGTCGGTTCGATTATTTTTTTAAGACATATATAAAGGAGACAAAATGTCACTTCACAAGTCAATCAAGAACAAAAAAGACAAAATCGCAGTAGTCGGCCTCGGTTACGTCGGCCTTCCTTTAGCAGTAGAATTCGGTAAAATCGCGCAGACCATTGGATTTGATTTAAACCAAAAGCGTATTTCCGAATTAAAGCATTACACGGATATTAACAATGAGACTACTTCAGGGGAAATTAAATCTGCCTCATTGCTGAAAGTTACCTCTGATCCGAAAAAGCTTAAAGAAGCCAAATTCATCATTGTTGCAGTTCCTACACCAATCACAAAAAACAAGCAGCCTGACCTTTTCTGCCTCACCAGCGCTTCGGAAATCGTAGGCAAAAACCTCTCCAAAGGCAGTATTATAGTCTTTGAATCTACAGTCTATCCCGGCGTTACCGAAGAGGTCTGCGTACCGATAATCGAGAAGTATTCAAAATTAAAATATAAAAAGGATTTTAAGGTCGGATATTCACCGGAAAGGATTAACCCGGGAGATAAAGAGCACAGCATAAACAAGGTAATCAAGGTAGTGTCAGGATGTGACGCAGAAACCCTTGAAGAAGTAGCCGGTGTTTATGGCATGATTGTCAAGGCAGGGGTCTATAAAGCGGAATCGATTAAAGTTGCAGAAGCGGCAAAGGTAATTGAAAACACCCAAAGAGACCTCAATATTGCCCTGATGAATGAGTTAGCGGTAATTTTTCATAAGATGGGGATTGATACGCTTTCTGTGCTTAAGGCAGCTGGAACCAAATGGAATTTCATCAAGATGCATCCCGGCCTCGTAGGAGGGCATTGTATAGGCGTTGACCCATATTACCTGACTTTTAAAGCGGAGGAATTAGGTTATCATCCTCAAGTTATCCTGGCAGGCCGTAAGATTAATGACGAAATGGGTAAGTATATTGCCGAGCAAACCGTCAAAATGCTAATTGAAGCTAAAAAGGCGGTTAAGGGATCAAAAGTTATGGTGATGGGGATTACTTTTAAGGAAAACATCCGGGACATCCGCAATTCCCGCGTCATCGACATCATCAATGAGCTTAAGCAATACGAAATCAAGGTAATTATTTGTGATCCTATGGCTGAGAAAGAAGCGGTTAAGCATGAATACGGCGTAGATTTAACAGAATACCGCAAGGATATCAAGGCAGATGCTATAGTGGTTGCCGTAAACCATAATATCTTCAAGCAAGAGCTGACCTTAGACGTCTTAAAAAAACATCTCGGTAATAACGGCACAAAGGGCGTAATCATAGACGTAAAGGGCATTTTTGACAAGAAAATCTTCCGTAATTCCGGCTTATTATACTGGAGGTTATAAGTAAAATGAATATTTGCGTAGTTGGAACTGGGTACGTTGGATTAGTTACAGGAACGTGTTTAGCAGATTTTGGCCACATCGTAGTTTGTGTTGATAATAATAAAGAGAAAATCGAAAAGCTACAGCAGGGGATTATGCCCATTTATGAGTTAGGGCTGGAAGAGTTAGTACGCAGGAATACCAAAGAAAAACGCCTTTCTTTTACCACTGATCTTAAAGCAGCGGTTCGTTCATCCCTGGCTATCTTTATCGCTGTAAATACACCGGCAAGAGATGACGGCTTTGCTGATACCTCTGCCGTTGAATTAGTAGCTCAAGAAATAGCGCAATATTTGGATGAATATAAGGCCATCGTGATGAAAAGCACGGTTCCTGTAGGAACTTGTGCTAAGGTTCATTCCCTGATTGAAAATGTGCTTACTGAAAAGGTCTCTCCGGAACGCATTGCCAAAGACCCGGATATAGACTGCCATCTTCCGACATTCGATGTAGTCTCAAATCCCGAATTCTTAAGGGAGGGTTCAGCAATTGGCGATTTTATGCGGCCTAATAGAGTAGTTATCGGCTCTGATAGCGATGAAGCCACGGCAATTATGAAAGATATCTATCGGCCACTATATTTATTAGAAACCCCCTTGGTAATCACTACTCTTGAAACTTCAGAAATGATTAAATATGCTTCTAATGCCTTTCTGGCCACTAAAATTTCTTTTATCAATGAGATGGGGAGAATTTGTGAAAAGGTGGGCGCGGATGTTGGTATGGTAGCTAAGGGAATCGGCTTAGACCAGAGAATCGGCTCTAAGTTCCTTCACGTCAGTCCCGGTTATGGCGGCTCTTGTTTCCCTAAAGATACCCTGGCATTAACCAGCATTGCCAAAAGCGTTGGCTATGAGCTTAAAATCGTTAAAGCCACCATTGAAGTCAATGAAGAACAAAAGAAATTAATGCTCTCAAAGATTAAGAATACATTAAAGTCAGTCAGCGGCAAAACGATAGGGATATTGGGATTATCTTTTAAGCCAAACACTGATGATATGAGGGAAGCCGCCTCTATTACGATTATTAATGGTCTCAAGGCAGAAGGCGCTAAGATAAAAGCATTTGACCCGGTAGCAATGGATGAAGCAAAGAAAGTTCTCAAGGGCGTCAAATACTACGATGATGCATATACAGTAGCTAAAGATAGTGATGCTCTAGTGATAGTTACCGAATGGAACGAATTCCGTCAGCTAGACTTAGGCAAAATTAAGGAATCACTTAAGACGCCTATTATTATTGACACCAGAAATATCTACGAACCAGAAAGGATGAGAAGGCTCGGATTTACCTATGTAAGTCTCGGCCGCAAATAACATGAATGAAATTAGAGAGAAAATAAAAACTTTTATCGTTAATAATTTTCTATTAGGGGTAAATGCCGGTAATTTAAATGATAGCGACTCCTTTTTAGAAAAAGGTATTGTTGACTCAACAGGAATCTTAGAGGTAGTCAGCTTTATAGAAGAAAGCTTCAGTATTAAAGTAGAAGACGAAGAGCTGCTTCCCGACAACTTAGATTCCATAAATCATCTGGTTGATTTCGTACAAAAGAAACAGAATAAGGGCTAAATTATGCTTCTAACTGATTCTCTTAAAAATACTGCAGAGCGCTTTCCAAATAAGCTGGCAGTAGTTTACCAGAAGGAAAGGCTCAATTATGCTAATCTCGAGCACTTATCCGACATCTTAGCGATTAAATTATTTGAGAGCGGGATAAATAAAGGAGATAGGGTAGCATTATTCCTCGAAAACTCCCATGAATATCTTATTTCCTTCTTTGGCGTTTTGAAGGCAGGAGGAGTAGTTGTCCCTCTCAATACTCAGCTTGTTCCTAGAGAATTATCGTATCTTTTAAGCGACTCTGCACCTAAGCTTGTTATTACTGATTCTGCACATCAATCGGTTATTAAAGGACTGGTATATTCAAACTTTATTTTCTTAATAGATAAACTAGATTTATCCTATCACCATAAACTATTAACTATTTACTATAGGCTAACCGATAACGACCTAGCCATGATTATCTACACCAGCGGCACCACTGGTAAGCCTAAAGGGGTAATGCTTTCCCACGGTAATCTTATAGCTAACGCTAATTCTATAATCAAGTATCTTGATTTAAAGGCGGAAGATAAAATAATGGTAGTTTTGCCATTTTATTATTCTTACGGTATTTCTCTTTTAACCACACATATTAAAGTAGGCGGCACTTTAGTAATCGATAATCGCTTTCTTTATCCTAATGTAATACTTGAGACTATGGAGAAAGAAGAAGTAACCGGTTTTGCCGGAGTGCCTTCTCACTATAATATACTCCTGCGTAAATCAGCTTTGCGTAAATATAAATTAGAGAATTTACGCTACGTAACCCAAGCCGGAGGAGCGATGGCGCCGGCCATGATTAAGGAATTTAGAGAAACCGTGCCTCACGCTCAATTTTATGTCATGTATGGCCAGACAGAAGCTACTGCTCGGTTAACCTACTTAGCTCCGGAATTTCTTGGAAAAAAAATAGGCTCAATAGGTAAAGCCATCCCAGGGGTAGAATTAGAAGTTTTAAATGAGCAATGTCAAAAAGTAAAGCCCGGAGAAATAGGTGAGATTGTAGCGCGTGGCGCAAATATTATGTCAGGCTATTGGAACTCCCCTGAAGAAACAAGCTCTGTTTTAAAAGAAGAGGGCTTATGGACCGGTGATTTAGCCCGTGTTGACGAAGATGGCTTCATTTATCTTGTTGCCCGTAAAAAAGAAATGATTAAATCCGGAGCTAACCGCATTAGCCCTTTTGAGATAGAAGAGGTTATCTGTCAAATGCCCGGCGTATCAGAGTGCGCAGCAGTGGGAATACAGGATGAAATCTTAGGAGAAGCCATAAAGCTTTGTGTGGTAAAGAATGGCATCGACATAAAAGATATTGATATTCTCAGATTTTGTAAAGAAAATCTTGCTAGTTATAAGATCCCTAAAGAAGTAGAATTCTTGGCTTCCTTACCCAAAACTAGTACTGGTAAGATTAAACGTTCAGCATTGCTAGGGAAAGTATGAATTTTACTAAAGATATCCTAAAAATTAACTGCGCATCCGAAGCCGACCGCATCTGCTCATTTATCAAGGAACAAATGCGCTTGATGCACCGTGACGGCATTGTTATCGGAATAAGCGGTGGCGTTGATTCGGCTTTAAGTTCCGCGTTTTCAGTTAGAGCTATCGGAAAGGATAAAGTTTTAGGTTTAATACTGCCCGATAAAGAATCCAGCCCTATAAGCGAGGAATACGCCATAAAACAAGCAAAAGAATTAGGAATTAAGACCGAAACGATTGATATAACTTCTGTTCTTAAAGCCTTTGGAACATATAAAAAAAGGGATGCTGTAGCTAAAGAAGTCTTTCCTGAATTTAATAGTAATTTTAAACTTAAAATTACACTGCCACAGGATTTATTATCTAAGGATGCCTTGAATTTCTTTACCCTTACTATAGTTGATAATAAAGGCAATACTAAATCAGCAAGGCTTAAAAATGAACAGGCAAAAGGCATAATCGCCGCAACTTGCACTAAGCATAGAACTAGAATGATGGCACAATATTATCACGCGGAAAAACTGAATTATCTTGTCTGCGGGACAACAAATAAGTCAGAAGCAATTCAAGGATTATTTGTGAAATACGGCGATGGAGGAGTAGATATAGAACCCTTGGCACATCTCTATAAAAACCAGGTTTTTCAGCTGGCAGAGCACTTAGGAGTAATAAAAGAAATTATTCAACGTGCGCCTTGCCCTGATACTTACAGCGCTCCGGTAACCGATGAAGAATGGTATTTCCGTATCCCTTTTGAACAATTAGATTTCTTACTCTATGCTTGGGAGCATAAAGTGGATATTACCGAGGTTTGTGCAGTTATGGATTTAACCCCGGAGCAAGTTACCCGGGTTTTACGTGATTTTACTTCTAAGCATAATACTACTAAACACTTAAGCCAAATGCCCCCTACATTGGAGAATGTATGAAAATCTGTACAAAGTGCGTCTTGCCCGACACCTTCCCCGGCATCCGCTTCAACGAAGCAGGTGTCTGTAATTTCTGCCTCGACTTCAAGGGTGAAGAGACCCTCAAAGAAGAGAAGCAGGAATATTACCATAAGTTTCAGGACTTGATCAAGCAGGTAAAGGGCAAAAGCGATTATGACGCGGCACTGGCTTATTCCGGCGGCAAAGACAGCACTTATACGCTTTATTTGCTCAAAGAAATATTTAAGCTGAGGCCTTTCACCATTACTTTTGACAACGGCTTTGTTTCAGAACAGGCCTTTAAAAACATCCGTAGCGTAACCGAAAACTTAGGAGTGGATAGCATAGTTTTTAAAGCTGATTTTAAATTTCTGAAAAAGATATTTGCCGCAGGAGTAGAAAAAGAGATGTATTCTATGAAGGCGCTTGAACGCGCCAGCACTATCTGTACATCTTGTATCGGCCTAGTGAAATTTACAGCCTTGAAAATTGCTCTTGAGAAAAAAATTCCGATTATGGCTTGGGGTTGGTCTCCCGGACAAGCGCCAATCAGATCTTCAATTATGAAAATTAACCCAACATTATTTAAAACCACTCAGGAAATGTATCGCAAACCTATGGCTGAAATAGCTGGCGAAGAGGTCAATCACTATTTTCTATCCGACGAAGACTTTAAAATCCGCAATTTTCCCTATAATGTCAGCCCGTTAGCTTTTATGGACTATAATGAAAATGCTATTATAAAAAAAATTTCCGATCTTGGGTGGGTGAATCCGGAAGGTCTAGATTCAAATTCGACCAATTGTCTTTTAAATACTTTTGCAAATATGGTGCATATTGAAAAGTACAAATTTCATCCCTATGTTTTTGAGATATCGGGAATGGTTAGAACTGGGGTTATGTTACGAAGTGAGGGTTTACAGAAAATTTATAATTGTAATGAGAATAGTCGCACTGTGCATATCGCTAAACATAAATTAGGGCTTGAAGAGTAAGTTTTCCTGGAGGCCAATAATGAGATATCTAAAGTTATTTAGAGTATTAATAAAAAAAATTATAGAAAAGATATCTTCTCTTGAATATATGAGCGAAGAAGAAAGCTTGAAGCACTTTTATCATAAACAAATGGAGTCATTATTTAAAAGGGGGTTAAAGATTGGAAAGAATTGTACAATTGAGCCAACGGCATATATTGATCCGGCTTATCCTTATCTGATTTCTATCGGTGATAACTGTTCGATAGCTAGCGGGGTTCGTATCTTGGCTCATGATGCTACGCCATTTAAATTCACAGGTGGATACGTAAATATTAATAAAGTTGAAATAAAAAATAATGTATTTATAGCTGAGAATGCTATCATTTTGTCTGGAGTTTCAATAGGTCCTAACGTTGTTGTTGCCGCAGGATCTGTTGTCAATAAGGATATTCCTCCTAATAGTTGCGTTTGCGGTGTACCCGCCCGATTTTATTCAACATTTGATGCATTTATCGAAAGGCACAAAGAACAAATAAAAGCAAGCCCAGTTTTTGATTTTTATGATTTACATCTTAATCCCGATCCAACTATACGTCTTAAACTAAAGGAAGATAATAAAACGAGCGTTTGCTACTCTAAAGGAGAGCGAGGAAATACGCTTTGGTATCGTACTTGGAATAGAGACGGAAGTAGTCCACTGACCTAACTACCAGGTATTTTTGATTCTTGTAGAGGTGGATTTGGTGATTGTTCTAGTTATATTAAATATTTAAAAGAGGCGTGTTAATGAAAGTATTATTTATTTCAAGTCAATTTCCGTACCCATTAAACGCTGGCTCAAAAATTCGAATGTTTAACTTGTTAATATCTTATTCATATAAACACGAAGTAACATTAGTTTCATATATTCGTAACAATGAAGAATTGGTGTATTTACCAGTTTTAAAAAAATACTGTAAGGAAATTTATACAGTTATTCATAATCCCAGTCAAGATAATTGTAAAAAGCAAAACAAATTTTCAATAATGCTTAATACAATATTTTCTTTTTTACCTTACCGGCATAAATTTTTATGCTCATATGAGATGAAAAAATTAATATTCGAATTAGATAGAAAAGAAATATTCGACTTGGTGCATCTTCAATACAATGGTCTTTATAATAATATAGCAACTTTAATTAACAAAAAAAATAGAAGTAATACCTTTGTTTTGGATTTAGATGATTATGAATCAAAGAAATATTTGAAACAATTAAAAACAATGAAATTTTCAAAAGAAAAAGTATTGTGTTTTCTGGAATACTTGCGAATTAAGTACGTGGAATTTACTTTATTGCCTAAATTCGACTATTATTTTATCTGCCTAAAGAGCGCAGAAGTGAATCGTGAAAAACCTAAAAATTCGCTTAGGAAGCCTGTCTTTGTACCAAACGGAGTGGATGTTGATGCGTTTGTTACGGATAAGGTGCTTGAGAAAGAAAATCAAATTCTTTATTTAGGTTCAATGTCTTACGAACCAAACATCGATGCGGTACTTTATTTTTACAATTGTATTTGGCCTAGTATAAAGTTAGCCATCCCCGGAGCAACATTTGTTATCGCGGGCAAGGAGCCTACTTCAGAAGTTTTAAACCTCCATGATGGTAAAAATATAATTGTTAAAGGATATATAGATGATGTAAAAGAAGTTTTCAATGAAAGTTCTTTAGTTGTCGTGCCATTGCGCATAGGAGGAGGGACCCGGATAAAGATATTAGAGAGTTTGGCATTACAAAAAGCAGTAGTATCGACTTCGATTGGGTGCGAAGGCCTTCAAGTTGAAAACGGAGTTAATATAATGATTGCCGATGGCCCAGCCGCCTTTTCTTGTAAGTGCATAGAGCTTTTAAGGGATAGGGCTAAAAGAGAATCTCTAGGAATAAACGGACGCAAACTTGTGCGAAGAAAGTACGATTGGAAGATTATACGGCAGAACCTTTCCAGGTTTATTTCCGATATAAATTAAATTGCTAATAAATAAATGTAAGGTAATGAAAGAATTATTTTTTTTAAACCATTGAAAATTTTGAAAGCAATGCTTAAAAAAATCAAAAACTACACACAAAGATGAGCGAACTAAAACAACTAACAGTTTCAGGCGTAAAATGGTTATTTACAGTAACTTTAATCCAAAGAATAATGTCTTTTGGCACTACCATTATTTTAGCAAGGATCCTTGAACCAGCAGATTTTGGTCTATTTGCTCTTGCTTTCGTTATGATTGAGGGACTTAGTGTTTTAAAAAGTTTAGGAGTAGATTCTGCTTTAGTACGAAAGAAGGATAATATTGAAAAAGCAGCTAACACGGCATTTTTACTAATACCAGCAACGGGTTTTACTCTTTTTATTATTTTATTTTTTATTGCTCCTGTTGGGGCGCATTTTTTAGGTAATCCTTCTTTAGTTAATATCGTTCGTGCCTTAGGTATTATATTTATCCTTAGTTGTTTTGGGAAAGTTCCCCAGGCTATTCTTTATAGAGATATGAAATTTAAGTATAGATCAATCGCGGAATTAAGTGCAAAAATTGTATATATTATTACTGTAATTTTATTAGCTTTAAATAAATTTGGGGTTTGGAGTTTAGTTGTGGCTTATATTCTACAAAATATTATTCAAATTGGTCTTGAATGGTATTTTTCTGGGTGGAAACCAAAATTTGAGTTTGATAAAAAAATTGCTTTTGAAATGTTAAATTTTGGAAAATTTCTTTTAGGTAGTGCGATTATTGGATTTCTCTTCTCCAACGCAGATAATTTTCTAATAGGTAAATTATTAGGGGTAACGATGTTGGGTTATTACGCCTTCGCAAGAGCTATTTCTAATTATTTAAATGAATATATATTTTCACGACTCGGAGTTATTATGTTCCCTGCGTATTCAAAAATTCAAGAAGACCATGAATATATTAAGGATGTTGTAATAAAAGTTCTAAAATATATAAGTATGTTTTCTATCCCATTTTGTGTCATACTTTTGCTTTATGCCAAAGATTTGTTATATGTTTTTTTCGGTAGTAAATGGCTACCCGCAGAAAATGTCCTAAAAATACTTCCTTTTGTCGCGTTGTTAAACTCTTTGGATTCTGCACTTTGGCCAATATTTCTGGCAAAAGGGCAATCGAAAATTGACTTCCAACTTAATTCATTACAAACAGGGGTATTTTTAGTATTAGTGATCCCATTAACAATTAAATTTAGTTTATTAGGGGCCGGCTCAGCCTTATTAATTTCAGCCGCTATTAGTTTTACAGTTGGAATTATAAGATTAAAAAAAACAATTGGGATTAGCTTTTATAAAATTTTTAATTCAATCTATAATCCAGTTGTTGCTTCGGCGGCTATGTTAATTGTTGGTATTTTTTTTAAAATTTATTACTTGAATTCCAATATTTATTTTAGCCTCTTTCTAAAAGTATTTTTGTCAGGAGCTGTTTATTTGTTATCCACATATTTCTTAAATAAAAATATTTTTAAAAACTTTTATAGCGATTTTATTCTGAGCAATAAAAAACTAAGCAAAGTGGCTAGTTAGAATCTGCATGTTTTTACTGCTTAAGACATATATTGAAAAGGGGATTAACGGGGAGCATGATTAAAGGGTTGATTTTTATTGTAATTTTGTTGTTAGCGGTTAACGACTGTAAAGGAGAAAATATGATTAGCAATGAGAATATATTGGACTTAAAAGAAAATTTAGATTTAGAAAGTTTGAAAGAAGTATGCAAAAAAAAGATATATTTTGGGCATCAGTCAGTGGGTTTTAATATAATTGAGGGTATTAGAGACATAATTAAAGATAATCCTTCATTTAAACTTAATATTCTTGAGACAAGGTATCAATTTGATTTCGAATCTCCTATTTTTGCACATTCAACCATAGGCCATAACCAGAATCCTTATTCAAAATGCGATGAGTTTAAAAAAATAATGGAAAACGGAGTCGGAAATAAAGTAGAAATTGCTTTCTTCAAGTTCTGTTATGTTGATGTCGATAGAAATACTAACATCCTAGCGCTATTTGATTATTATGCAGGTACTATATCACAGTTAGAGTCCGAGTTCCCTCAAGTAAAATTTGTATATTTTACTGTTCCCCTAACAACTTATAATTTGGGGATTAATAGTCGAATTAAGAGATTATTAAACATTGGTGTTCCAGGTGATTTGGACAATATTAGAAGAAATGAATTCAATGAGATGATATGTAAAAAGTATCAGGGCTCACATCGATTATTCGATTTAGCAAAGTATGAATCAAAAAGTCTTGATGGCAAAATGAATAATTTTGAATCCGGAAATAAAAATTTCCCTACGCTACAGATTGAATACGCAAAAGATGATGGTCATCTTAACTGCCTTGGCAGGCGATTAGTAGCTGTTAAGCTGTTAGATTTTTTAACAAAGTTAAAATAGTATAAAGAAAATGGAAAAACCTTTATTTTTTAATGATCGAAGTGGCAAAAAACTCTTTGGTTTTTTGTTTGTGCCTGATCAAATCACTAGGAAACAGGGTATAATTATTTGTCAACCTTTTGCTGAAGAAAAGAATAGAGTGAAGAGAGTATTAGTTAATTATGCCCGGTTTTTATCTAGAAAAGGTTTTGCAGTTTTTATGTTTGATTATTATGGAGAGGGCGACAGCGAGGGATTATTTGAAAGCGCAACCATTGCATCGCGAATAGATAATGCATTGGATGCTGTTAATTATTTAAAGAATGTTACAGGAGTTACTTCTTTTGGTTTTGTTGGAATTAGACTTGGTGGTACTGTGGCTTTTTTAGCAGCGGATCAGTTAAGAGAAAATTCATTTATAATACTGTGCCAACCTATTATAAACTGCAGCAATTTTTTCCGAGAGTGGTTAATGGTGAATTTAGCAGCGCAGCTAGTTATACATAAAGAAATCAAACTAAACCGAGATCAATTGGAGGAAAAAATTAATGATGGGGATTTAGTTGAGATTGAAGGGTTTATTGTTGGAAAAACATTTTATAGTGAGTTAATCAAATTGTCGTTACATACGCATAACATAAATTTTATAAAAAACATACTTTTAATCGAATTTAGCGACAACATAACACGTAACTCTTCATTTAAAAATTTCATGATAGCTTGCCAAAAACACTCAGTAAACATAGAATATTTTGTAATAAAAAAAGAGTTTGATTGGATCAACATGAAAATTTATAACCCATACCCAGAGAAATTTTTCAATAGTTCCTTTGAATGGATAGAAAGAAATCAATAAATAAAATATGGAAGAAATAGTAATATTCAAAAATTTTTATGAACAACGTCTATATGGTATTATCCATATTCCAGAGCCTAGTATTCAGGAATATAAGACAGGAGTCATTATAATTAATCCTGGATTAAAAGATAGGGTTGGACCACATCGATTATATGTGAAGATCGCCAGAAAACTGTGCGATAACGGGTATTATATTTTACGATTTGATCCTCACGGAATTGGTGAGAGCGATGGTGAGATGAATCAAGGCTACTCGGTGAATAATTTTTTATTAATTCAAAAAGGCGAATTTAAAGATGATACAATGGCAGCAATTGAAGTTATGATAAAAGAATATTCTATGGAAAGAGTTATTCTTATGGGACTTTGTGGGGGAGCCATTACAGCATTATTTGCCGCTAGCGAAGATAAGAGAGTTGACAGTATTGTATTGATGGATGTTCCTGTAGTTTTTGATAAAGCTGTTAATATCGAGAAATTACACCCTGCTGATGCACAAACCTTGGTCGCGTCGTATTTAAAAAAACTCTTCAATTTTAAAAAAATTCTAAGAGTATTAACTTTTAAATCGAACTTTACAGAAATATTTAGGGCTCTTTCAACTTTATCTATAAGTAAATTTCGGGAAATCGATTGTTTCAAAGACAAATCAACGCAAGCTGATAATATTAACCCTATTTTTTTAAAATCATTTCTTTCATTTGTTGATTCTAAAAGAAGGATACTATTCCTTATTGCAGGTAACGAAAAGAGTGCGTGGGAATTTGGAGCGAAATTCTGGAGAAAATACAATAAAAAACCGAAATATAAAGAACTCTGTAAATTATTTGTCGTTAAAACAGCAAATCATGAATTCGCTTCTTTAGATGCTCAGAACGCCCTAATAGATAAGATCTATTCTTGGCTCAATGAGCATTAAACATTTAAAAATAGAAGGAATTATATTATGAAAACTCCCTTAATCAGTATAATCATTCCAGTATATAATGGTTGCCGTTTTCTATCTAGTACAATAGAAAGTGTTTTGCAACAAGATTATCAGAATTTTGAAATAATCTGTATAGATGATGGTTCAACTGATAATTCTAAAAATTTAATTTTTTCAAAAAAAGACTCTCGTATTAATTATATTTATCAAGAACATTTTGGATGTCCGGCTCGCGGTAGGAATGTAGGTCTAAAAATCAGCAGAGGTGAGTATATCGTATTTTTAGATCAAGACGATATTCTAAAACCATATTCTTTATCTTTAATGTTAGATTTTTTGTTAAACCAGCCAAATACTCTCTTTGTTTACTCAGATTGCGAAATTATTGATGAGAATGATAAAATTATTGCAAAGAGTGGTATAAATTACTTTGATTTAACACCTTTTGATGGGTCATGTTTCAGTCATTTGTTTATGAAAAATTTCATTCAACATATCATGATTAAAAAGGTGATTTTTGAAAGAATAGGTTTATTTAATGAGAATCTTATAGGAACGGATGATTATGAAATGTGGCTTAGAATCGCCTATTATTATCCCCTCGGGTTTTTAGATAAACAATTAGCGCAATATAGATGGCATTCGGAATCACTGTCAAAGAAGTCACAAATTATGGATCAAAATTTTGTTAATTGTTTAGACAGCATTATGAGTTTATTCACCGATTCGATGAAATTGCTAGGTAAATCTTCTTTTAGAAAGAGAATGTTTACTTGCTTTTATGATGCCGCTTTCTCCCATTATTTAAAAAATGATTTTAAATTAGCTCGTTTAAACTTATATAGAGCTCTCCATTATAAATTTAAACTCAAACTTGCTCTTCTATTCATTCTTTTACATTTCCCAAGCGTTATGAAACTGCTTTTAAATAGACAACTTGATCAAGGGCGGTAAATTAATGAACAATAAAAAACACTTTCCGCTGGTCAGTATTATAATTCCGCTTTTTAACGGGACGAGATATATCGCAGAAGCCCTTGATAGCATAACATGCCAGACGTACCCTGCCCTTGAAATTCTGATTATAGATGATGGCTCGACCGATAACCCCAAAGGTATTATCGATAGGTTTCGGGAGTCTTCATTGGTCCCGGTAGAATACTTTTATCAGGATAACCGAGGCCCCAATACCGCGCGGAATACGGGTATAAAGAAAGCCAAAGGTGATTTTATTGCGTTTCTAGATGCGGATGATATATGGTTGCCAGAGAAGATATCAACGCAAATGGACTTTTTTTCATCGCATGCGGATGTCGCATTTGTAGGATGTGGCTTCTATTTAATGGATGAGGTGGGGAAAGACATAAAGATAGTGCTCGGCACCGCCTATACCTCTAGAAATGAGTACTTTAGAGAGTTAAGAATACATAGTGTGCCAACTGGTAGCTCAAGCGGTGTCATTATCAAGAAAAAATGTTTCGAAAAAATCGGTCTGTTTGATGAGACTCTCCGAGGTGCTGAAGACCGAGATATGTGGTTTAGGATATCGCAGCATTATGAAATGAGATGCGTACGGCAGCCGTTCATAAAGATAAGAATGCATGCAAAGAATTCACACAAGGATATCCCGATGATGAAGAGCAATCAGAAAATGTTCATTAAGAAACATATTCGTAAATTTTCGATGTTTACGATATTGAAGGCGTTTGCGTACGTCTATCTAGATGCCGCCCAGGAATACTATGCTATAAGAAATAAGACCAAAGCTGCTTTGAATGCTTTGTATTCGGTCCTATGGTATCCGTTTAAAATTTATTCTGAGGATGATAAGTACCGGATTCTTATAAAGTCGCTTGTTCCGGATATGCTGACACGAAATTTTCGAAAAGACATGGCTGCAGTGCGAAGAAAGATTACTGTTATGCATTTAGTATCATCGCTTGATATTGGAGGTCTTGAGAACGGAATTGTGAATGTTTCAAATAATATTGATCAATCACGATTCGAGACGATTATTTGCTGTATTAAGAAGGAAGGAAGTTTGCAACGCAATCTTAATCCAGAAATTAGGGTGATCTGTTTACATGAAAAGCATTCATTAAACATTTATACTCTTGTTAGGTTAGGGTATATCTTAAGAAAAAATAAGGTTGATATCCTGCATACACATGGAATAGCAACTGGCTTGATATATGGTGTTTTGGCAGGGAAATTGACAGGGGTGCCATATATCATTAACGGGGAGCATGGCACGATATATGCAGATAATAAGGTGCAGATTATTGCTCAGCGATTCCTCTTTATGTTTGTCGATAAGATTGTTGCCATGTCAAAAAACCTAAAGAATGACTTGATCTCGACTTTTGGATTATCCGATAAAAAGATTACCGTCGTTTATAATGGACTAGACATAGAAAGATTTAAACCAAACATGAAGTTGGGAGAGCAGGGGCGTAGGGAAATCGGGATTAATGATGGAGAAAAAGTTATCGGATCCGTTGGAAGGCTTATTCATGGCAAAGATTATAAAACTTTTCTTCTTGCTGCAAAATTGTTACTCTTGAATAATCCTTTACTGCGTTTTGTAATTGTCGGGAATGGGTCTGTTCGAAAGGATTTAGAGATATTCACTGAAGAATTAGGCATTGAGAAAAATGTCATATTTACGGGTGAGCGTTTTGATATCCCAAAAATGCTTAATTTAATGGATTTCTATGTTTCGACTTCTTTGGATGAAGGATTATCTAATACGATTCTAGAAGCTCTGGCTGCTGGCAAGCCTATTATAGCAACAAATGTGGGGGGGACACCTGAAATAATCAAAGACGGTATTAACGGTTTTTTGATTCAGCCGAAGGATGAAAAGCGTCTGTCACATATAATTCTGGAGCTTTTGAGTAATAAGGAATTGTTTACCGACATCAGTGCTGCTGCATGCCAGTCCGTGCGTGATAACTTTAGTTTGTCACGGATGGTTACGAACTATGAAGATTTGTATAAAGAGCAGTTTTCTTAAGGGAGAACAATGGCTTTTTTCTTTTTGTGTATAGCAATTTTTGTCAAATTTTTCCAACCCCAGAGTATTTTTCCTCAGATGGCATCCTTTCCTTTTGAGAAAATTTCTATTTTCGTAGCGTTGATTTCATATTTTTTTAGCAGCCAAAAATCGAAGACACCATTCTGGGCAAATAAGGTAAATGTCTTTTTTGCATCGTTTGTTTTTCTACAAATAATTAGTTCCTGTGCATTTTATTTTTATGAAGGTGTTGAGACTTTTAACTTTTGGTTGCATATTAGCGTCATATATTATCTTGTTGTTAATAGCGCTATAAGTACGAGAAGAATCAAAATTATTATTCTCATGGTAATTCTTGGGGTGGCTTATTTGTCTTATTATTTTCTCTGCAATTTTGTTGCGGCGGGATATACTCCGGGTAAAATTGCTGTTGCCTACGGTTCTTATGAAAACGCGAATGATTTGGTGCTTATTCTTG
>Ga0209777_10003671_pt1 | contig 18801 bp, 16 predicted proteins | sample FrelakmetHBP12HB_FD_187147 | JGI IMG/M metagenome (GOLD analysis project Ga0209777, IMG submission 187147) | Freshwater lake sediment microbial communities from the University of Notre Dame, USA, for methane emissions studies -HBP12 HB (SPAdes)... | ecosystem: Environmental > Aquatic >...
AGCCCTTGGCTGCGGCCCGACATTTTTCCTGAGGCTGGACTGAGGACTGAAAACTGGAAATAAATGAAAAATTGCCGGTTGCGCAGCCCTTGGCTGCGGCCCGACATTTTTCCTGAGGCTGGACTGAGGACTGAAAACTGGAAATAAATGAAAAATGCCGGAGGGGGAATTGACGGCCTTGCCGGCAAATCTTTGCCGCAGGCAAAGGCTTTCGAATCCCCGGCCTCTCGATGTCTCAGTGTGCTGCGTTAAGGTCATCGGATTTCTCCTCAGCACTCATCGGGTTTCACCTATGAGTCGAGCACTCTAGCCAACTGAGCTACTCCGGCGTGAAAATTTTAGCCTTCCAGTAGCCGGAGGACGATGACCGAAACTCGGCCAGCAGGACTCCGGCATAAAAACATGAAAGAGTAAACATCTTTTATTGCCTATGGTTTAAAAGAATTCCAGAATCGAATTTTCGGGGCATTTGATGATAGAGAAATACTTCGAGGGTCTCCAGAAAGGCCTCAACGAGGCTTACACCGTCGCCAGCGAAGCGAGGAAGAAGGGCTTTGACCCCGAGGATGATGTCGAGGTCCGCATAGCGGCTGATGTGGCCGCCCGCGTGGAGGGGATTGTCGGCCCGCCGGGCATCGCCAAGATCATCAGGGCGCTCATAGAATCCGGCATGTCGCGGGAGGACGCGGCATTCGAGATAACCAGGAAGATAGCCGCGGGCGAGGTCTTCAAGGCGAACAAGGAGTTCCTGATCGAGCAGGCGGTGCGGACCGGGGTTGGGATCCTGACCGAGGGCGTGCTCGTGGCCCCGACAGAAGGCATCGCGAAGGTGAGGATAAAGAAGAACCCTGACAATTCGGACCACGTGGCGGTCTATTATTCCGGGCCGATCCGGTCCGCTGGAGGGACCGCGGCCGCGCTCAGCCTCGTTCTCGCGGACATCGCCCGCAGGGTCGCAGGAATCGGGGATTATCGCGCCACCGACACCCAGATAGAGAGGTATGTCGAGGAGGTTAACACCTACGAGGCGAGAGTGAACCATCTCCAGTACAAGCCTCCGGACGACGATATCCGGCACATAATGAAGAACTGCCCGGTGTGCATAGACGGCGACCCGACCGAGGACATCGAGGTGTCAGCGTACAGGGGAGTGCCAGGGGTGGAGACGAACCGCATCAGGGGCGGCATGCCACTCGTCCTTTGCGAAGGAGTCGCCCAGAAGGCGGCGAAGCTAGCAAAGTATACCAAGAGGCTCAACCTGGGCTGGGACTGGCTCGAGAAGATCATCAAGATAAAGCGCAAGGCGGATAAAACCGAGATAAAGCCGGATGACAACTACCTGGAGGGCCTTGTCGCAGGAAGGCCAGTGTTCGCGCATCCATCGGCCAAAGGCGGGTTCAGGCTGCGCTACGGAAGGTCAAAGACGAACGGGATAATGGGCAAGAACATCCATCCCGCCACGATGATTCTCCTTGACTCGTTCCCGGCATATGGCACGCATCTCAAAATCGAGCGCCCGGGCAAAGGGTGCGTGGTCGCGGGCCATGATGGCATCGAGCCGCCGGTCGTGCTGCTCCGGGACGGAACTGTCATGAAGGTCCGGAGCATAGAGGAAGCCCGCGAAATAAAGGAGAGCGTGAAGAAAGTCCTTTTCCTCGGCGACATGCTGATGACCTATGGGGATTTCCTGAAGTCCAACCATCCGCTGCTCCCTTCCGGCTGGTGCGAGGAATGGTGGGCCAGGGAAACGGAGGCGAAAGGCGCGACTCCTCCGGAGAGACTCACGGCCGCGGACGCTTTCGAATTCAGCAGGACGCACGGCGTGCCGTTGCATCCCGAGTTCACTTTCCACTGGCACGACATAACAACGGAACAGCTCAGGGCCCTGGCAGGGTGGCTGAGATCCGCGCAAGCGGAGTGGGAGGGGGATTCGCTTCGCGCCCTTGCAGTTCCGGAAGGGGACGGGAGCGGAAAAGTGATTCTCGAGGATATCCTCGTTCCGCACAGGGTGAGGGACGGGAAGGTCATCCTTGGCGGGGAAAACGGATACGCGCTGCTCGCCTCGCTCGGGGCGATTTCCGGCAAGAGCCTGGATTTTTCCAGAACCGAGGCCTCGATCGACGCGGGCAAGGACGTGCTGCAGAACCTCTGCGCCCTTTCAGGGGTGCTGGTGAAGGCGAAGTCCCCGACGTACATAGGCGCGAGGATGGGAAGGCCCGAGAAGGCGGCCCACAGGTTCATGGACGGCCATCCGAACGTCCTTTTCCCGACAGGCTCGCAGAAGAACCGCTCGGTGGTGAAGCAGTACCGCACGCTCAAGGCGAAGGATGGGGAGCGGACCGTGAACCTCGAGCTCGTGCGCTACAGGTGCGCCAAGTGCGCCAACATCTCGTATATGCGCATATGCGAAAGATGCGGGGAGAGGACGAAGCCGGATTCCGTCTGCCAGGTATGCGGCAGGTCGGTGCTGTCCGAGGAGCACTGCGACCGAAAGACTCGGCCGTACGACCGCAGGCCTATCGACGTGGTCGGGCTCGTGGAATCCATAAAGGCGAGGCTCGGCTCCATGCCCGAGGATGTCAGGGGAGTGAAGGGGCTCTCGAACGCGATGAGGATACCCGAGCGGCTGGAGAAGGGATTCATCCGCGCCAAGCACAACGTGTACGTGTTCAGGGACGGGACCTCGAGGTTCGATGCCACGGACATCCCCCTGACCGCGTTCACCCCCGCGGAGATTGGCCTCTCGCTTGAGCGGGCGCTCGAACTCGGCTATGAGAAGGACATGCACGGGAACCCGCTCACCAACGCCGAGCAGACGGTATACCTCCGGCCGCAGGACATCGTGCTCGCGATGACCGGAGTCGAGTATTTCACCCGCGTGGCCGCGTTCCTCGACGAGATGCTCGTGAATTTCTACGGCATGAAGCCGTTCTACTCCATCAAAAGCAGGGAGGACCTGATAGGCCATCTCTGCGTCGGGCTCTCGCCGCACACGTCCGCGGGCGTGCTGTGCAGGATAATAGGGTTCACGAACGCGAACGTCGGGTACGGGCATCCGTATTTCCATACTGCAAAAAGGAGAAACTGCGACGGCGACGAGGATTCCATCATGCTCCTGCTCGACGCGCTGCTGAATTTCTCAAGGAAATACCTCAGCGAGTCGCGCGGAGGGACAATGGACGCCCCGCTCGTCCTCACGCCGAACATAGACCCGAGCGAGGTGGACGATGAGGCGCACACCATCGAGTTCGTGACCTCTTACCCCCTCGAGTTCTACCACGCGGGGGAGAAGCTGACCGCGCCAGGGGATTTCAAGATAAAGACCGTGAAGAACGTGCTCGGGACTCCGGAGCAGTACGAGGGTCTCCCCATCACGCATCCGGGCGGAAGCCTGGATAAGGGGCCGACCAAAACGACGTATGTGCTGCTGGAATCCATCCCGGACAAGATAACAACCCAATTCAACCTCCAGCTGAGGGTGAAGGCCGTGGACGCCAAGAACGCGGCTGAAAGGCTCATCCTCAGCCACTTCATACCTGATTTGTATGGGAACCTGCGCTCGTTCTCAAGGCAGACCTTCAGGTGCTCGAACTGCAACACGATTCACAGGCGGCCGCCTTTGATCGGCAAGTGCGTGAGATGCGGGGGCAACCTCCTGCTGACCATCAACAAGGGAGGCATAGAGAAATACCTGGAGATAACGCGCAAGATAGTCATGGACTACGACCTGCCGGTTTACATGAGGCAGAGGCTCGAGCTCCTGGAAAAAGAGATAAACTCCATATTCGAGGACGACAAGGTGAAGCAGACCGGGCTGTCTGATTTCCTCTGATTTTATTAATACCTAAATCACCATAAAAGATAACTTTAAAAGCGCTTTCAGGCATAATAATCCTATGGCAAGACCATTACTGGCGAGCATAGAGTACAACCACGACTGCATATGCTCGGATGTGCCGGAGAGGCACCAGGATACAGGCATACGATATCTCGCGAAACTCATGGAGGGCAGGAAGGACATCTCCCACCTTTTCGCGATTTCTGGCGGGGACGTGAACGGCTTCCTGGAATCCGTGCGCAGCCACCGGATCACAGTGGACGTGAAAGTGCTCAGGAAAAACAAGGATTCGGCGGAGATAATCACGGTCACAAGGAATGACGCGTCCACGGAGTACGCGCTGAGAAGGTCGGGATGCGCTTTCCTGTCCAACCCTATCTATCATGGCGGGCTCGAGAAGGTGCATCTCTTCGCGCCCTCGTTCGAATCGCTCAAAGGGTTCCTCGATTCGCTCAGGAACAGCTACAACGTCAGGGTCGCCTCCAAGCATTTCCTGAAGGAGGACGAGAAGATAAGGCCCGAGAGCCTGGTCCGCAGCGGGTTCCTTGAGTTCGTCTCCGCTGCAGACCGCCTCACCAAAAGGCAGGCGGAGGCGCTGCGGCTCGCGAGCGCGATGGACTACTATGACATCCCGAAGCGCACCTCCCTGGCAAAAATAGGCGAGAAAATGGGCGTGAGCGAGGCGGCGGCAAGCGAGCTGCTCAGGAAAGCCGAGCGCAAGCTCATGCCGACCATCGCGAAAGTGATAGAGCTCCAGAACTGAACCGATTTTGTTTTTTGGCATCACTCCACCGAGCGTCAGCTACGCCTGAATAAAGCCAAAACCACTTGTCTGGGCAAGGACCAGGCTAATGCGTCCCTGTTTGCACTAATTACTTCATGCAAACACAAAAGAAGAAGCTGGAGTTCCCGAACGTGCCTGTGAAGTTTCCGGGCAGGTTTCCGGAAGGCCATGTGAATGACGTGAAGGGCTGGAACTTCTCCCAGAAGGAGCTCACAGAAGCCGCGGGAGGCGGCCGCATGCTCACAATGGACCTGGACATGGGCGGGGGCCTGAACTGCAGCTTGAGGTGCGGGCACTGCATCAACAAGGAGCTGCGGCCCATGCTGGAACAGGGCGACCTTCTCTCTGGCGAGGAGGTGAAGCGGGTGGTCATGGAAGCGAAGGCGCTCGGCCTGCGCTCGGTGAAGATAATAGGGCCGGGCGAGCCGCTCGAGGAGCGCTCCCTGCTCGCGTTCCTGGATTTTCTTGCAGGGAATGGGATCACGCCCCTGATATTCACCAAAGCGACCGCGCTCGGGATGGATTCCATGGCGAGAAAAATCCACGGGATGAAGCCGGATATGCTTGCCAGACGGCTCCGGGAGTACGATGTGTCCATCCTGTTCGGGGCGACCTCCTTCCAACCGGAAACCGAGGCGATGATTGTGGGGCAGAAATGGTACCCCAGGGCGAGGAATCGCGCCATGGAAAGGCTCGTTGACGCAGGCTTCAATGACTTCGTTCCCGGGCAGCCGACATCGCTCGCTGTGATATTCAATCCGATAACGCGCTTGAACGTTGACGAGGCGTTTGATTTCTATGCCTGGGCGAGGGTGCGGCACATCTATGTAGTCTCTTCCCCGACCATGATAACCGGGCCATGCGCCAGAGAGGAGGCGTACCGGAGGATGACGCCGCCTGAAAGCGAGCTTCTGGACCTGTATGTGAAGATAAACCTGTGGGCGATCGGACGCGGGATTGTCACAGTCAATGAACTGGCACGCGAGGGCATAGCCGCGTATGCGGGCGCCCGACCTTGCCAGCAGGTCGGCGCGGGATTGTTCGTGAGAAGGGACGGCTTGGCGTTGCGCTGCCCGGGAGATGGCGTGAGCATCCAGGGAAATGTCAGGGAAAGAGGCCTTGCGGACATCTGGCGCTCGAGCGAGAATTACAGCCGCTACCTGGGCATGATAAACGTGGGATGCCCGCCAAAACTTGGAAAAAGCATCCCGGAAGGCTTCTTGGAAAAGGTGCTGGACACGGTAAGGGAGCGGCTCAGAGGGCGTACCTGACCCTCTTCTCCACTTCTTTAAGGCGCTTCAGAACGCTTCCCGCTTTCTTTTCCCCCATTTTCCGGGAATAACCTTTGATGAACGACTCGCCCGCCTTCTTGTCCAGCGCCTTCACCATTGTGAAGACATCCACCGCCTTGTCCTCCACGTCATCCGAGAAGAAGCCGAGCCCGAAATCTATGGCGTATAGCCTGCCTTCGCTTTCCATGAGGTTGACGGGCGTGAAATCACCGTGGATTATCCCCGCGGAATGCAGTTTCGCGAGCATCTCGCCCGCCAGCCCGGATTCCTTCGCACCCATCTCCGGATGAGTGCCGTGCAGGAAATCCATTGTGAGCGAGAATTCCTCCACCTCGAGGACCGTCGGGCAGTCCACTCCTGCGATTTTCGCCCGATTAAGCAGCCTCGCTTCCGCGCGCGTGCGCTCTTTCCTCAATTTCGAATCGAGCTCAGCGATGCGATAGTTTTTTTTTATGCGCTCCTTTATCACGACCTGCCGCCCTATGAGCGCGCCCTTTCTCAGGACCGCCTCTGCCCCCCTCACTACGCTCTCCTCCTGCCGAACACGAGCATGGAGAGAACCCCGAGGAGGACCAGCATGAAAATCCACATTATGGCGAAGCCTATGCTGATGAGGCCTATCCCTATCCCGAAGAGGAATATGCCGGCCACGAAAGCGAGCCAGGCGGGCTTGGACCAGTTGAACACCTTGCTTCCGTCAAGGGGGAAAACCGGGAGCGCGTTGAACATGCAGAGTATGAAATTGAGGTACGCCCCGAAGCGCCACACCTCGAACGGGCCGTAGTTGAATATCGACGCCAGCGCGCTCAGGTCGAACGAGAAGTAGATGTATTTCGGGGTGATGAACGAGAGCGCCAGGAAGACCAGCATTATCATGAGGTTCACGATCGGGCCCGCGAGTGATATGATGCCGTTCTCCTTTTTGGATAGGTTCTGTGAGTAGATGTAAACGGCTCCGGGCGCCGCGAAGAGGAAGCCGAACAGCGCGGTGAGCAGCATCAGCACCAATCCCTGTATCCACATCTGGAACCGGGCTTGCGCCCCGTAATATATCGCCACCAGCTTGTGCCCCATCTCATGGAGCACGAAACCCGAGCCGATGGTCACCACGGAGATCACCATGAACACCATGAACTCCCTGGCGTCGGTGAACAGGCTGCCCAGCCCGGCGAAGACTATGGTGAACGCGAAGGATATGGAGAGCACTGATATGAGTATCTCCATGGCCTCGGAGGTGTCTATGTTGAAGGAGTTTTTCATCTGGCGCTCACCATTCCGTTATCGATTTCGCTCCATGAATTTTAAAATCCTCCTAGCGGTACATGGACGACGATTTCTTGAACTTCTGGATGCTCTCTATGTTCTCCTTCCTGGTCACCGGGATTATGGAGCGCAGGGCGGCCTGGAAGTGCCTTGCCTTCACCTTTTTGCTCCCATCCCTTATGGCGTGCATGCCGGCCTCGCGGGCCAGGTTCTCCAGGTCCGCGCCGGTGTAGCCATCAGCGAGCTTCGCGAGCTCCTGCAGGGAGACGTCGGCCTCAAGCGGCATCCTCGCGGTGTGTATCTTGAGTATGGAGAGCCTCGCCGCCTCGTCTGGCAATCCGATTTCAATTATTCGGTCGAACCTGCCTGCACGCATCAAGGCGTTGTCAAGAATATCCGGCCGGTTCGACGCCGCGATGACCACCACGTTCTTGAGCGACTGCAGGCCGTCCATCTCAACGAGCACGCCGTTAACGATGTCCTCATGAATGACCGATGGATTTGAAGACGACCTCGACCTCGCAATCGAGTCTATCTCATCTATAAAAAGGATGCATGGTGCGGCCATCCTCGCCTTCTTGAACAGATCCCTTGTCAACTTCGCGGACATGCCGACACTGTGGTGCATCAAGTTGGAGCCTTTTATCGCGATGAAATTCGCTTCGCTCTCTCCAGCAACCGCCTTAGCGAGAAGTGTTTTGCCGGTTCCAGGGGGCCCGAATAGCAGGATTCCTTTCATCGGCCTGATGCCCATGCGCTCGAATACCTCGGGGGACTTGAGCGGAAGTTCGACTGCTTCTTTTAGTTCCTTTTTAACACCATCGAGACCGCCAATGTCAGCCCATTTCACGTTCGGCTTCTCAACGAAAACCTCCCTCATCGCGGACGGCAGTATTTCACGCAGCCCGTTGAAGAAGTCCTCGCGCGTCACCCTCAGCTTGTCCAGCACCTCTGGCGGGATGAAATCCTGCTCCATGTTTATCTCCGGCAGCACCCTGCGCAGCGCCTTTATCGCCGCTTCCTTTGTCAGGAGGGAGAGGTCCGCTCCGGTGTAGCCGTGCGTGATGTTCGCGAGCTCGTCCAGGGACACGTCCTTCTCAATCGGCATGTTCCTCATGTGTATCTGGAGTATCTCCAGCCTGTCCCGGGCGGCGGGAACGCCTATCTCTATTTCCCTGTCGAACCTGCCAGGCCTTCTTAGAGCCGGGTCTATCGCGTCCTCGCGGTTCGTGGCTCCTATGACGATGACCTCGCCCCTTGCCTTGAGGCCGTCAAGCAGGGTGAGCATCTGCGACACGAGGCGCTTCTCCACCTCGCCGAACACCTCGCTCCGCTTCGGCGCGATGGCGTCTATCTCGTCTATGAAGATGATGGATGGCGCGTTCTCCTGCGCCTCCTGGAATATCTTCCTCAGCCGCTCCTCGCTCTCCCCCACGAACTTGGACACGACCTCGGGCCCGCCTATGTAGTAGAAACTCGCGTCAGACTCGTTCGCGACCGCCTTTGCTAGCAGCGTCTTGCCCGTGCCTGGCGAGCCGTAGAGGAGCACGCCCTTGGGCGGGTCTATCCCCAGGCGCTCGAATATCTCCGGATGCCGGAGCGGCAGCTCTACCATCTCGCGGAGCTTCTGTATCGCGTCTTTAAGCCCGCCGACATCATCATAGGTCACGTTCGGGATGTTCTCAAGCTCCTTCGACGGCTCTATGGCCAACTTAAGGTCCGTCTTCTCGCCTATCACGACCGCGCCCTGCGGAAAGACCTGCGACACCACGAGAGGGACGGAAGTTCCGAATACGCCGACCGGCAGCACATTGCCTTTGAGCACCGGCTTTCCAATGAGCCTCTTCTTCACATACTGCTCGAACCCTGGTGAGAACGGCCTGCCCTGTTCCCTCGGGACTAGGACCACCTTGGTCGCCTCCTTTGTCTGCACCGGCTCCACCTTGAGCCGGTCGCCGAGGCTGACTCCCGCGTTCTGCCTCAGGATGCCGTCCATGCGCATCATCTCAAGGCCCTCGTCCTCCGGGTGGGCCTGCCACACGATGGCGAGCGCGGATTTCTTTCCGGTCAGCTTCACGATGTCCCCGGTGGACACCGCGAGGTCCTTCTTCGCCTTTGAGTCTATGCGCACTATGCCCCTGCCCACGTCATTCTGGAACGCCTCGGCCACTTTCAGTGTCAAAACTGCCATAGGATCATCTTTCCACGATCATGAGCCCGTCCTTCTCCTTCACCCGAACGGCCATGCTGCTATTTAGCAGATGGTTCTTTTTAAGAGTTACCAGCGTCGTGAGGTTTATGTCCTGCGCCACACTGACCCCCATGAGCCTCATCGCGTTCTCCCGGTCGAATAGGGCTTCCTTGCCCCCGACCTTCACCTTCAGCCTCTCGCCGCCTTCTAGCGCCACGCTCTCGACCTTGCCGAGCAGCATCCGCTCCTTCCTCCGAACAAGTATGCGCGCGTCTTCGGAAAGCTCGAGCCTGCCGTCCTTTTCCAGCGCGTTCTCGATTATGACCTCGTCGCCGGCCTCCAGTATCCGGCCGCGCTCGGGCCTGCCCCAGATGACCGCCTGGAGATCGTTCCTGCCGTCGGAAAGGTAGAAGGAGAATCCGGTTTTAGCGCTGGTTCCGCTCACGAATTTGTCCAGCGCCTCCACGCGCGACACGAAGCCCTGCACATGGCAAAACTCCCCCTTGGCGAGGGAATCGAGCGCCGAGAACGGCGTCCTCTCCACAAGCCCGATGGCGCCCGAATAGCCCAAATTGAGCTCGCCGTTCTTCTCGTACGCGCCTTTCACGAGCACTTTGTCTTTCGTGCGCAACCCGTTCGCCAGCTTCACGTCATCGTTCCAGAGTATGAGGGGGATGGAGCCGGTCGCGTCCTCGATCTCGACCACCCGGCTCTTCTTGCCGGAGCGGTATTGCGCCACTGGCCAGATCTTCTTGACATTGGCCTCGAGCAGGACCTTTTTGGAGCCTTTCGCTATCGCCCCTACCGAGACCCTTCTCTCCTCCTCTTCCTTCATCAGCCCTTTCTCCTTCGCGAGGAGCCTCATCGCCACCTCGCGCGTGAGCAGGCCGTGGAACTGGCTGACCTTCTCCGCTATCTGCGATTCGAGCTGCTCTTTGGAAAGCGACTGGAGAAGGAGAGCCTCGTAATCCATGCAGTGATTGCTGTTCCAAGGGTTAAAAACGTTGCCTCCTTAATCATCCCGTATGCGAGCGATGTCCAACCTCGAGTATGCCGCCGTCGTCCGGGAGCTCCAGCCCCTGGTGGGCAAGAGGTTCGACAGGATAAGGAAACTGCCGCAGGGCTGGTATCGGCTGAAGATAGGGGATGTGGAGATTATCATCGAGCCGGGCATCCGGCTGCACAGGACGAAATACGTCGAGGAATCCGGAACCCCGGACCAGTTCGTGCAGAAGGCCGAGGCGGAACTCGATAACGCGAAACTCACTGCCATCCGCCAAATAAACAAAGATCGCATAATCGAGTTCGAATTCGATAAAGGGAAGCTTGTTTTCGAGATGTTTGCGAAGGGCAATTGCATCCTGGTCAAAGACGGGAAAACCCTCGCCGCCATGAAGGAGGAGAGCTGGACCGGCCGGGAGATAAGGAAGGGCAGGGAGTACGGATACCCGAAATCCAATGTCGTGGCCAGCTTCCGCGACGCGCTCTCGGACAAATATGTCATCATCGCGCTCCTGAAGCTTCCGCTCGGGAAGGAATACGCGCAGGAGATACTTTCCCGGTGCGGCGTGGATGAGAAAACCCCGGGAATAGCGCTAACAGGGAAGCAGATGGAATGCATAGAGGACGAAGTCGCCGAGGTGGAGGCCGGGCAGAAGCCCCATGTCTTCTATGAGAAGGGCAGGCCGATCGATTTCGGGCTCCTCCACTTTTCAAAATACAAAGATGCCGAGACGAAAGACTTCACCTCGCTGGGCGAGGCGCTCGATGAATATTATTGGCTCGCGGACCGGCAGGCGCCGAATCCCGAGCTCGAGCGGCTCGGGCGGCGGATGGCAGAGCAGGAGAAACGGATGTCCGAACTGGAGAGGGAGGAGACGGAGCACAAGGCTGCCGGAGATTACATCTACGCGAATTACGAGGAGATAGAGAAAATCCTAAAGGAAGCTAAATCCACCCCGCTGGCCGCTCTTGAGAAAAAACTGGAAATGCTGAAGCCGAAAATAGATAAAAAGGAGAAAACAATAGAGATAGATATCAGGTAAGCGCTCAGTAGTCCGGCTGGTCCTTGTTGAGCAGGTACTGCTTGAGCAGCTCCTGCGCCTTCTTCGGCTTGTCCACGGATATGGCGAGCACGGTCTCCTTGCCGTCCCTGGAGAGCGTGAGCACGTTCGCGATGTTCACGTGCTGCTTCGCGAGGACGCCGGTAATATCGCTCAGCGCCCCCGGCTGGTCCGGCAGCTTGACGACCACCATGTTCGCCTCGGTGACCTTGTAGCCAGACGCCTCGAGCACGGACCTGCCCTTCTCGCTGTCCATAACGCTGAGCACAACCACAGCCTTGTGCGCGACGACGTCCACCGTCAGCGAATCGATATTGACCTTCGCCTTGCCGAGGATGTACGATATGTCCGCGAGCAAACCCACTTTGTCGTCCGCAACTATGGTTATGGATTTCATTTCACAACACCTTACAGGCTGGCCTCACTCGTGGTGAGATAATCGCGCAATATCCTCGCCGCGGGCTCCGGGCTGTCCACGACCAGGGAAAGTATGGCTTTCTTGCCCTCCCTGGACACCATGTGGACCTTCTCTATATTTATGCCCTCGTGCGAGAGCATGCTCGCCATCCTGTTGAATTCGCCCGGCCTGTCGGTGAGCCTGACCATCACGCAGTTCTCCTCAGCGACCTCGTAGCCGGATGAGCTCAACGCCCTCTTGGCGTTCTGGGAATCGGCGACGGTGAGGACCACCACCGCCTTCTTCCCGACCACATCGAAATCCAGCGCCTCGATGTTGACGTTCTGCTTGGCCAGCACGTAGGATATCTCCGCGAGCAGGCCAACCTTGTCATCCGCGACCACGGTTATTGATTTCATCTCCATCCCCCCTATATGTTGTACAATTGTATATGTGGCGTTTTATTTATATATATAATGGATGATTTTTCAGCCAATTTCAGTGCAAGAGCAATGCCAACGGCCTTATTTCCCACCAAATTCGCTGATTTGAAGGCGGAAAGCGCGCTTTTTAACCCATTCTCGTCCGCGAGCTGCCCTTCATAGAAGCTCCGGTACGCCCTTAGGTCCAGGTATGACTTGCCGTCGTCAAGCACGGAGCCGAGCAGCTCCCGGTCGCATGCCGCCACTATCCTTCCCTGCGGCGTCTCGTGTATCCGCACGTACATGCTTTTTTTATCCGCCATGAAAATTTATTAATGATGGTCACAAAATGCCGGCAGCCGAGTTCATCATCAGCACGCCGAACATCGTAAGGAACATGAAGAACACGAGCACGTTCGCCAGCTTTATCAGGCCGATGACGTCCGATATCGACTGCTCGGTCTGCGCGACCTTCTGCCTCTGGCTCGCGATGTCCGCCTTTATGGAGCCGATGGAGGCGCTGAGGCTGCCGAGGTTCTCCCTGTGCTGGGAAAGCGCCCCCGCCTGCCTGAGTGTCGCGGAGCCGTTCAGGATGTCGTCCCCGGACGCGCTGAGCTGCGCGCCGTACTGCGAGATGCCCAGCCCGGGTATGGATATCTGGGAGAGTGTGTCCCCCAGCTGTTTCAGCGTCTGGCCGGTCCCGCCCATGCCGTCCGAGAGCGAGGATATGGAGCCGTTCAGGTCGTCGAATGTCGTGTTCAAAGCCGAAACTTCCGAATCGAGCGTGCCGGCGCTGTTCTCCACGTCGGTGAGCATCGCGGTTATGCCGTCGAGGCTCGTGCTGATGGATGCCTGGGTCTTATCCAGCGCGTCGTTTATCACGAAGGCGAGGATGAGCGCGATGAACATGCCTGCCGCGCCGAAGAACATCGCGATGGCGTATGTCGGCTTCTTGAGGGATTTGAGGTCCACCTCTGGAAGCGGCTCCTCCACTGCAGTTTCCTTTTTAGGCATGCAATCAACAAAGGTTTTATTATTTAAAAAACCGACCGGTGGAATAGACTCATGCGATATGCCTCCCTTCTGCCCCTGCTCGCGGCGGCCCTTCTGCTAGCCGGCTGCGTGTCGGAGAATGCGGGCCCTGCGGCGCCGAACGTTTCCGTGCCCGCCGTTCTTCCCAACGCGACCTCCGCCCCGAACACAACCGCGGCGCAGAACATAACCCTGCAGGAAAACGTAAGCGCGAACCTGACGCCGATCATGCCGCCGGCAAATGCCACTGCCAATGAAACGATTCCCGCCCCGCAATACAATGCCACTGGAACGAACCAGACCCAGAACCTTACGGGCATCCTTTTCGGAGAGGGAAGATACCTGCTCGTCATCGAGGACATGACCGTGCCGGATGGGGAGGCGTGCGCGCTCATGAGCGTCGCGTACGCATCCAACAGCTCGGTCATCACAAAGCTTGACATATGCCCGGGCGAGTCCCAGAACTGGGTGAGCCCTGAAGGCAGGGTTTTCAGGATAGCGGTCTACAAAACTGCGGCAGGGTACACAGGAGCAGGGAAATGGGCGCAGGTCGCCATCTACGGATAAGGAATTTAAAGGGAAGCGAGGCATAGTGGTATAATCGTGCAGGAGTAGCGATTCGGCCGGCGCTTGTCGCCGTCCATCGCTATCCTGCCTGAGATGTTCCAACTGGGGCATACTGTCATTCTATCGCAGGAGTAGCGAAGCGGTCAAACGCGCCAGACTCAAGAGGCTTTTTGACTTACGCCCTTCCAAGGCCAAAAACCCTGGAAAAAGGCCTGAGGCAATCAGCCGTAACGTCGCGCAATGTTCCTATACCAATCGCGGTTTGGGAAATCTGCTGGCTTAGCGCCTTCGGAGGTTCAAATCCTCCCTCCTGCAAATTTTTACAAAATAACCGATTCAGCTCGCCGTATCCCCGGCCTTGTTCATCACGCCCATGAAGAGTATGCTTCCGGTCTGCTTGTCATATATCGCGTAGAAGAACGGGTGGTCCACCTTCATGTAGAACGGCTGCGGCTCCTGCTGGATTGGCATGGCTGTCGCGACCATCACCACGGCCGTGACCCCGGCGGCCTCGCTTCCCTCCTCGTCCGTCTCCACGAATGTCTTGTGGATGACCTCGTCAATCTTCAGGGGAGTGGGGGACATGAGGCTGAAATCCGCATCGTCCGAGAACGCGCTTCCCATGCCCGAATCCTTCAGGGGTTGGTTCAGGATGGCCGAATAGGTCGCCTTGAAGCGTGGCAGGAGGATCGTCCCTTTCTCCTGCCGGAACTGCGATAGCCAACCGTTCCATTCGGCCTGGTCCATGCCCTGGACGAAATCCTCGATCTTCGGGTTCGACAATACCGATTGTTTCGGGAGGAAGACGATCATGCTCAGGTTGTCGTTGTATGGGAGCGCTATCGCCTGGAACGCGTCGGTCTCAAGGTAGTCGAACTCGCCGGAGCGGCTCATCATCTGAACCTTTATGCCCGTGCCGTCGCCGGCCGTGAAATCCCCGTCCTGGGTGTCGCTCTTGTTGAACGCGGTAACCCATTTGCCCTTGAAGTAGACCGCGTTCAGAAGCACGGCTTTCACGGAATCGAGGGGCGGCTGGACTATGGAATCTATCCTGCCGTTCGTCTTGTTGCTCACCCAGTCGTTTATCGTCTTTGCCGAAGCGGGTGAGCCGAAATCCACGACCGAGGCTCGTGCGTCGAAATACGTTTCCACCTCGGATTGGTATGCGGGCTTCAGCTGAAGGTCTTTATTGAGCCAAATGGAGTTCGCTATGGACAGGGTGGTGTTGGGCCTGCTGGTCAGCGAGCGCATAAGATATTGGCTTTGGTTATCGATGCTGCCGGGGTCGAGGCCCTTGATGTCCATTGTTGAAGCCATGTCATCCCTGGTCTGCCCCGCGGCCCCGTCATAGACCATCGTCAGGGCGAGGGAGATGCTGGTGGGGGATATGAACACGTTCTTGCCGCTGTCGCTTTTCGTTAGCTCATGGATCATCTTGAAGCCGAGGGCATTGTGCGCGTCGGCGAGAGTGCTTACGTTCTGATAGGGCGGAATCGTGATGCTCGCGTTTTGATTAGGCTGGGCCGGCGCCGGGGGCTGGGGAGCCATACATCCGGAGAGGAAGACGAAGATGACCAAAACAGCCAGGAACGGCAGGTAGTTTCGCATGTATCTGGATTCGCCTGAACGCATTATTAACATTTCCAGATTGTTACGGCCTGAACCGTGGGTCTTTTTCAGCTCTCATCCGCCCCGACTCCTGCAATCACCACTATTCATATAAATCTTCTATTGGAATTGGTTTCGGTGGTGCATATGAAATCGTTAACGCTTCTAATCGTAACGGCGATACTGCTTTTCGGCTGCGTCAGCATCCCTGGAACGGGGAGCAAGGGCGCATCGAACGCGCCAACAACCACGACGGCGCCCACGGCCGCGCAGGCGCTCCCGTCAGGAATACCTGCCCACCTTACCAATTGCGACTTCTCAGGCACCTGGGACTCAGACTGGGGCACGATTGTGCTCACACAGAGCGGCAACCGATTGAACGGGACTTACACTTGGGACTCCGGCAGACTGAACGGGACAATAACCGATGGCGTATTCGTCGGCAAGTGGTCTGAGTCGCCTTCATACTCGGAGCCCGATGACGCCGGGGACGCGGTCTTCTACTTCACGAAAGACTGCAGCTCCTTCACCGGAAGCTGGCAGTACGGAGTCCACACCGGCGGCCCATGGAGCGGCTCGTGGGTGGGAACGAAGAAATGAAGCCAGTGGGCCGCACACAGGGCATTCCACCCGAAAGGGAAAGCGCTGGCGGGTTCTTTTTTCTAATCCCCCAAAATACAGGCAGAAGCAAATTTTAAATAAACAAAGAAGCATTATGGATAAGGGTGCGGAGCGGATAGGATGCTCAGCGAAGAAGGGATACGCGGACTGAAAAGAACGCAAAAAGACCTTGAAAGAGGGATGGAAAGAATCGGAAGCAACCAGCGCCCCGCAACAATAAAGCTCTCGATACAGCTGAAATTGCTGATGGCGGAGATAGAGTCGGCACTCGAGAAGGATAAAAACACGTGGAATCCGGCCGTCAGCACGCGGGTGAAGATGGCCAAGAGGGCAGTCGAGTTGTCCAAGGACCTGGTCTATTTCGAAAGGTGGGCCGGAAGCGAGTCCAAAAAGGGCAATATCACGGAGGACTCGGGAAAGCGGCTCGCGCTCGCCGCCAGGCTCGCAAGAGAGGGGAAGATAGAGGCCGCGAAAAAGGAATTCGGCTATTTCGACGAGCTCATCGCGCTGGAAGAAAGGCATGAGAAGGCCGAAGAGGAGCTGGGGGAGAATGGCAAGGCGCTCACAAGGGAGCGGCACAGGCTGGAGAAAGCGCTGGCGGACATCTCAGAGCTGGAAAACGAAACAGTTGACCTTGAAAAGGTTCGCAGGCACGAGGAGCTCGTGAAAAACTTCGAGACGCTTAAGAAGTCCAGGGAGGCGTACCTCCATTCCCTGCTTTCAAAGCCGGTGGCGGAATTGCTCGATGAGATGGAAGGGCACTCCCTGAAAGAGCATTGCCCGTCCTTCCCGGCAGAAGAGGAGATGGCCGGGCTGAAGCGGTTCTTTTCAGACTATCCTTCTTTTGGCAAATATGAAGTGAGCCAGCTTTGCGAATGCCTGGGTTACAGCGAAAAGAAGCTTTCCCATATTTGCCCCGAAACCTCCAGGTTCAGGAAGATAGTGGCCGGAAACGCGGCTTTTTTCGACACGATCCGCTCGCTGGGGCAAACAGGCTTCCTGGCGGTGGATGGCGGGGACGAGAAGACATTGGATTTTTATGCAGGGATGGGCGAGGCCGAGAAAAATAGCGTCGAAGAGATAAGGCGGCTGGGAAAGGACAGGCGCGCCTGCGAGGAAGAATATGAGAAAAGCAGGCAGCTCCAGAAAAGGAGGGAAGAACTCTCTAAATATTCCAAAACGGAGCTGGAGGCGGAGCTGAAAGCCATCGGCCGCCTCATCGAGCTCCTGGATTCCGAAGACCCGGATCACAAGATTTCGGATCCCGGAAATAGCGAAACCGGGAAAACGGAGAAAAAGCAGGGGCTGCTCTCAGTATTGGGGTCCATTTTCGGGAAACCGAAATGAATCCGGGTTGGTTTCCGACCTGACAGGCCCCTTCATTTCCATCCGAACAGCGACTTGAAGAAATCCATTATCGCGCTGAAGATGTCGCCGCTGGGCTGGGGCGAAGGAGGCGTGTGGCCCTGTGACGGCGGGTTCGCCGGAGGCTGCGTCACGTTGGGCGCGGGTTGCGTTCCGTTGGGGGTCGGCTGCACGGGCTGGGGGTTCGTCCCGTTCGCCGATCCGTTGGACAACGGCTGGGAAGCGTTCTGGGGGGTGGCTGCCTGACCAGGCTGCTGTCCGGTTCCCTGCGGCTGCCCGGGCGGCTGCTGGGCAGGAGGATATTGCGGGCCCTGCTGCGTCTGGTTCTGCGCCTGGGTCTGGTTCTGCTGGGCGGGCTGGGTCTGGTTCCCGGATGTCGAGTTGTCCGCCTCTGGAGCGACGCTGAAATTCAGCTGGACGAATGGAGCGATCTTCTTCACCTGCGTCAGGTTCAGCAATATGGCGATCGGAACCACTGACTGGTTGGTGGTGTTCCTTGTCGTGAAAACCCATTCATAGTCAGAGTCGAGCGCCTTGCCGCCCTTGGACGCGATCGCCTTGCCCAGATGGGCGACATAGTCCGTGTCCGGCTTGAGCTGGGAATCCGGCAAAAAGATCGCCAGCTTTGAAGCGGCCATCACCTTTCCGGAGACCGGAACCCCCGATTTCTCCGTAACCCAGAAGGTGGATCCGTTCACGGTCTTGTTGTCGAGATAATCCGAGAACGTCGCGTAGACGGAGAAGAAATCCTCCTTGTAATACTTCGCGAACGTCCCGTTCTCAGGATGGAACGAGGTCGGAACGAGCGGGAACGACAGGTTCAGCGCCGAGATCGGCAGTTTGGAGAACTGCTTGACCCAGCTGTAGTCCGGGGCCGGGGAGAAGATGATCTTGGATGATGATACCGCCACGTCGAAGATGCTGTCCTTCTCGTCGATGATCTTGACCTGGTACATGTACGGGCCCAGGTCGTAGACGATGATCCCCGTTCCGGTCGTGCCCGAGACCGAGTCGTCATGCAGGGTGGAGACGTAGGCGAACCTTCCGTCAGATGTCAAGGCGATGTTCGAGGGGTGGGATCCGGCAGGAGGCGTGATGTAGCTCATCGAGTCGTAGGTGTAGAAGCTGTCCTTCGAGAAAATCATGTAGTCGAGCAGGTCCGTATAGAACGGGCCGACGGTCTTGAGCGCGCCGTACTTGTGGACGACGTATATCGGGTTGTCGTCCTGATCGAGGAAATAGCCCACCGCTATGAGCGTCTCGCCGTCCGGGGACGCTGCCAGGGCTGTCGGGTAATAATCGGTCGGGATGATCTGCTTGCCGTGATCCTGGGTGTTCATTGCGAATATGCGGATCAC
>Ga0209777_10003672_pt1 | contig 18800 bp, 15 predicted proteins | sample FrelakmetHBP12HB_FD_187147 | JGI IMG/M metagenome (GOLD analysis project Ga0209777, IMG submission 187147) | Freshwater lake sediment microbial communities from the University of Notre Dame, USA, for methane emissions studies -HBP12 HB (SPAdes)... | ecosystem: Environmental > Aquatic >...
ATATTGAGCATCACCATTTTGCACAAAATGCCCGTTTTACAGGCCTTTTCTGATTGCAACTATATGAAAATTGATAACCGTCCGGCTAACCAGCTAACTTTGTTTGATTTTTAACCGGACACTACTGGTAACAAATAGAACCAATGGAACAGGTTAATACACAGCCCGGGTCGAAATGGACCGCCACCTTTATCGTGATGATCGGCATTTTCATCACCCTGCTGGACGGCACTATCATTGACGTGGTGCTGCCGAAGATGATGGCATCGCTCAACACCGACACCTACGGCGTGCAGTGGGTCATCATCTCCTATTTCATAGCAGCTGCCATTGCCATGACCAGCGCGGGCTGGCTGAGCTCGGTGCTGGGGCACCGCAACACCTATCTGCTGGGCCTTGTTATCTTCACCGCGTGTTCCGCCATCTGCGGCCAGGCCACCAGTATCGGCATGATGAATGTGGCCCGTTTCTGCCAGGGCATCGGCGAGGGTATCGTCGTGCCCATCGGTATGATGATTCTCTGCGAGGTTTTTCCCGAAGAGGAACGAGGCCTGGCCCTTGGCGTCTACGGCCTCGGGGCAAGCTGCGCCCCGGCGCTCGGGCCCACCCTGGGCGGCATCATCACCGAGCACCTGAGCTGGCGCTGGGTTTTTTACGTAAATCTGCCCATCGGCATCATCGGCGCCTTTCTCACCCTTGTGGTGCTTTGGGAAACGGGCAAAAAGGATACATCCGGAAAATCCTTTGACCTGCCCGGGTTTATTACCATGGCCATCGCCTTCGGCTCATTTATCGCATTTTTAAGTAAAGGGCAGGAAAACGGCTGGTTGCAATCGGACTTTATCCTGATGCTGATAGTCGTTTTTGCCATATCGCTACCGCTGTTTATCTGGATTGAGCTCAACACCGAAAAGCCGCTCTTTGATGTGCGGATTTTCAAATACCGCGATTTCACGATGAGCATGCTGTGCATGTTTGCTATGAGTATCGCGGTATATGGCATATTCATGCTGATTCCCATGTATATGGAGCGGTTCCGGCAGTTCACCACGCTCACGACGGGCCTCACCATGCTTCCCGGCTCTCTCATGGCGGGTGTTGGCGTTATGGCAGCGGGCTATCTCTCAGACAAGTACAATCCAAAAAAACTTTTCTTCTTTTCTTCGATCTTTATGTTCATAACAGGCATGACGCTGAGCTCGATTGACCAGTATACCGAGCGCAGCACCATTATGTGGCTGTTTCTGTTCTGGAATATACCCATGGCCTTTAATTTTCCGCCGATTCAGGCTGTCGGGTATAACGGCGTCCCGCAGGACAAGCTCGATCTTGTGGCCTGCGGCCAGAATGTCTCGCGCCTGCTTGCCGGCAGCGTGGGCACGGCCATATCGGTAACCATTATGGAGAGCCGGTCCCATACGTTTTTCGAGTCCTTCGGCAGAACCATCAATTACGGCAATATCGCCGCCATGAATGCCCTGCGGTCTCTGGAGGGGTATCTCCACTTTCAGGGCACGCCGGCCCAGCTGCTTGATAAAAAAGCTCTAAAACTGATGGAGCTGTCTATCAAGGTTAAATCTTATGTCTATGCCGTTCAGAGCGACATCTTCTGGCTCACGATCCTGGGGATGTTTGCCATAATTTTTGCTCTGTTCATAAAAGTAAAAAACAACACAAACGGAGTCGAACATGTGCCGATACATTAAACTACTGGTAGCCGCAGCACTGTTCATGCTGCCCGCCGCTGCTGCCGCCGATAACGCAACGCAGCTGACACTCGACCGGGCCATTGCCATCGCTCTTGAGCAAAATCCTGAATTCAAAACCGCCGGCCTCGGCATTGCGGGCGCCGAACACCGGCGGAAGGCTGCAGGCGCAGATTTTCTGCCCAAGGTCGGCACGTCCTACACCTATGCGCGCCTCAATGAGCCGCCGCGGTTCAAAATGCCGGCAGGCGAACTCTCTCCGCAGAAGATCAATGTTGTTGCGGGCACGCAGAATATGTATCAGTGGGACCTGCATGTGGTGCAGCCGCTTTTTACGGGCGGCGAGATTTATAATAAATATAAGCTTGAAGAGCTTGGCGTGGACGTAGCCCGGCTGAAAAACGACACGGCCCGCGACGATCTTGTCTACAGCGTCAAGGCCACCTATTTCACTGTGCTCAAGGCGCAGAAGCTGCAGGATGTGGCCCGGCAGGCCGTGGCGCAGATCGAGTCGCACGAAAAAACAGCGCGCGACTTTTTTGAGCAGGAAATGATAGCCAAAAATGATCTTCTCGAGGCGCAGGTCCGGCTTGCCCAGGCCGAGCAGGATCTCGTACGGGCTGAGCAGGCTGTCGAGCTTTCCAAGGCGCAGCTCAACATTGTGCTGCATCAGGACGTGAACACGCCGGTAAGCATTGCTGACATGAGCGACGCTCAGCGTCTAGCGCTCACGCTCACGGACAGCCAGGCGCTTGCCCTGCGGCAGCGGCCCCTGATCCGGGAAATCGATACGAACATACTGCAGGCCCAGACCGGCGTGAAGCTTGCACGGGGCACGTACTTTCCCAAGGCCTATCTGGTGTCCTCCTACAACCGTCAGGGCAACCAGGCCGATGTGCGCGGCACACAGTACCAGGATCCCGAATCCTGGAACGTGGGGGTCAATCTCGATTGGACATTCTGGGAATGGGGCAAAAAGAGCAATGTGGTGGGTGAGCAGAAGGTAAAGCTTCTGCAGGCTCAGGAAGCAAAAAAAGCGATTACCGACACGGTGCTGCTGCAGGTGAAGGACGCATGGTTGCGCTGCCAGGAGAACTGGAAGAATATCGGCGTTTCCCGCACGGCCATCGACCGGGCGGAAGAAAATTTCCGCATCTATCAAAACCGTTTCAACCAGCAGATGTCAACCACGACCGATGTGCTGGACGCACAGACCCTGCTAACCCATGCCCGGTCAAACTACAACAACAGCCTGTATGACTATTTCATCTCTCTGGCCATGCTTGAAAACGCCGTGGCAGGTGAGGTAAAATAAATTATAAGGCCGGCAAGCCTGCACACTGTAAAGTCGGATTTTCAGCCAGTCTTTGTTATACGGATTCGCCACAGCGGGTCAAAAATGACAGAAAAGCAATAATGGTCTGTAGGGGCGAACCTGTGTGTTTGCCCTGTTTTTTTTGAGATAACCTGAATTTTTGAAAGTCGGCCCAGCCCAGGGGCGGTTTGTGCCCGGGCCCCAAACAGGGCCAGGCAAGCACAAAACCGGTGATGATATTGAAAATGCCGACGCCCTGGGCGGCCAGCATAAAAAACGGGTGCAGCAGTTCCGTAAGGGCAGAAGCGTTTCTCATGCCGGAAATGCCGTTCCAGAGATGATGAAAGGAAATGCCCGCCACGGCTATTACGCGCAGCAGGTTTATGCGGGAAACAAAATGAAGTTTGGGTATATCAGCCATGCCGCCTTCGGCATAAGGTTTAGAAGCAGCCGGCGCAGGGTCTTTCAGCCTCTATTGTAATTTCGCAATTGACAAATGCCTGCCAATCATAGGAATAATAGGGCTATTGTGCAATTGTTTTCTGGTCGAATTTCATGAACGAAGAACATCTTGAGCCTCTGGATGGCCACGAGCCGGAAACCGATGGCGGGCAGGACGGGCACGAACAGCCGCTGCAGCAGCCCGTGCCCGTGTCAGCTGACCCGCTGCAGGCCTATCTTGCCGAAGTGCGGCGCATATCGCTGCTGACCCCCGAGGAGGAAAAAGCCCTTACAGTCCGTTACCGCGAAACGGGCGACCGGGGCACCGCCTACCACCTCGTGACGGCAAACCTGCGTCTTGTCGTCAAGATTGCCCTTGACTATCAGCGACAGTGGATGCTCAACCTCATGGATCTTATTCAGGAGGGAAATCTCGGGCTCATGCAGGCGGTGAAGAATTTCGACCCCTACCGCGGCGTCAAGCTTTCCTATTACGCTTCATACTGGATCAAGGCCTATATCCTGAAATTCGTCATGGACAACTGGCGGCTGGTGAAAATCGGCACCACGCAGGTGCAGCGCAAGCTCTTCTTCAACCTGCAGAAGGAAAAGAACCGACTTGAAAAAATGGGGTTCTATCCGGGCCCGGCGCGTCTGGCCGAAGCGTTTGAGACAGACGAGGATAAGGTGATTGAAATGGAGCAGCGCCTCGGGGACTGGGAGCCGTCGCTTGACCACCCCGTGGGTGATGACTGGCGCGAAACGCGCGGTGATATGATTTCAGACACGACCGAGCTGTTTGATGTCCGCATCGCAAACGCCGAGCTGCAACAGCTGTTCAGCAGCAAGCTCGTCGATTTCAGGGAAACCATCGATAACAAGGAGCTTGCAATTCTCGAGCAGCGCATCCTGGCAGAGGACCCCGTAACGCTACAGTCAATCGGCGACAGGTACGGCATTACCAAGGAGCGCGTGCGGCAGATCGAAGCCCGCCTTGTCGGGAAGATCAAAAAATATATGGAAGAGCAACTGCCGGACTTCAAGCATCTGGAATTGCCCCCGCCCTCAAAAGACGCTTGACGGCTGCGCCCTGCGCGTGCCGCCGTGCATGCAGGGACTTCTGCTGACGCAACGTACAGGGTTGACCTGCTGCTGACCAAAAAAAGAAACAAGGGGGCTTATGGATGCTCTGGCGATCGGGCTGTTCCTTGCCGCCGTATTGTCGGCAGCAACATTGGCCTTGACACATGCTGAACAGCATTTGTATAGTCAGCCCATCCCCAAACGAGCTGATCCAAATAGCTGTTCAGCATAACAAAACATAACCCCCATACGAAAGCAGAACGGTTATGCTTCACTCAGTAAAAATTGCACTGCTTGCACTGTGAGCTCTTTTTGTCGGTACCACTGCGGTACATGCAGCCGAGCTGTATGTGGCCAAAGACAGAAGCGACAATCAGAATGCCGGAACCAAGGAGGCTCCTTTGAAGGAGCAGGGGAAAATCAAATAATGTTAGCAGCTGCAAATTTTTTCTTCAGCAGCTTTTTTTGTTGCGGGGGTTCCTGCTTTTTTGACTGGAGGCTTTGATGCCGATTCGCCTAAGAACATGTGCATCCGACAGGCGCTGTGCAGTTTCATGAGAGCCTGTACGAAAAGTTTTAAAATGAGACCCTGAATCCGCCGCCGCGGAAAGGGCCTCATAATTTGTTGCAACTTCGAATTTTTTCGCTGCACTCAAAATGACAAATCAACAGTGCTTTGACCGGAATGTGCCGCGCAAGCCCCGCTTTGTAAGCGGGGTAAAGCGGCACGTGTTAAAAAATCAATTTTATCTACCGGGATGCCCCGCCTTGTAGGCGGGGAGCACCACTTTCCGCACATACGCTAAGAATAAAAAAGCCCCGCACGTGCGAGGCTTTTTTTGTGGCTGTTTAAGTAATTTTACAGCTTAACAACATTGGCTGCGGCCGGTCCTTTGTCGCCGTCGACGACATCGAACTGCACGCGATCACCTTCGTTCAGGCTTTTGAAGCCTTCGGCTTTAATAGCGGAGTGGTGGACAAAAATATCTTTGCCGCCATCCTGTGCGATAAAACCGAACCCCTTTGAATCGTTAAACCACTTCACTGTTCCTTCGTTCATACTACTACTCCTTTTTTTGTGGCTCCTTACCGGAACCCTTTATAATTATGCCAGCCCATAGAATATGGAACCGGGTGGCAGTCTAATTGGTCTAATTCTTTGCAACAAAAAAACCGCACTAATTTTTTGTTGTGCGGTTTGGTTTAGCAATTATAGCTACAATCAGGTACTGCACGTTAATTAATAGTATAGCAGGTATTTAAATTAAAGATAGGTTTAATTTAGAGGAATAACGCGCGCATAATGCTTTTTCGAAAAATATCAGCTAAATATGGCGCTCTCGAACAAGGCTGCATGAACTATAGCAGATAATTTTATCAAATAAGGTCAAAAGCGTTTTGTTTATTTTGATGTTTTTCGATGCGAGCAGAGGAGGCAGGAACAACAAAAACAGGTGAAGCTGCACATCTGTCTTTTGTTGTGCACCAAGGGTGCAATCAATCGGGAATGGGCTTCTTTTCTTGTCATGCTTGCTTTCGCGCCGATGCTGTGCTAGCTTTTGCTGCGCTTTATTAAAGGAAAAACGACACAACTAAGCAGATATTAATTTTGCAGGGGCGGGCTTTATCCCCTCCCGCGGGCGGGCATAAAGCCCGCCTCTGTTTAAATAATAAAATCAAGAAATAAGACTCGCAGATATTTTCGTTCATTTAAAACAGCGGGGCAGCAGTCATGGAGCAGAAAAAAAGCAGCACTGTCGTCTGGCACGAGGCCACGATCACGAAACAGGACCGCGAGAAACTGTTCGGCCACCGGGGCGCGGCCCTGTGGTTTACGGGCCTGTCGGGCTCGGGCAAGTCGACCGTGGCCCATAAGGTTGAGAACAAGCTGCACGGGCTCGGGTGCCACACCTACGTGCTCGACGGCGACAATGTGCGCCACGGCCTAAATGCCGACCTCGGCTTCTCTGCCGAAGACAGGCAGGAGAATATCCGGCGGCTGGCTGAGCTCGTGAAGCTGTTTGTCGATGCGGGCGTTATCGTGCTGTCGGCCTTCATTTCGCCCTACCGAACCGATCGCGCGCGCGCGCGCAATCTTCTGCCCGAGGGAGACTTTTTCGAAATCTACTGCTGCTGCGGGATTGCCACCTGCGAAAAACGCGACCCGAAGGGCCTCTACAAAAAAGCTCGGGCCGGCGAGATAGCCGATTTCACGGGCATTTCAGCGCCCTATGAAGAGCCCGACATGCCCGAAATCATCATCGATACCGACTGCGACCCAGTCGATGTCTGCGCCGACACAATCATCGCCCGCCTGAAGGCGCAGGGTGTTTTGAACTGAGCGGCCGACCGCGGCGGGATGTCCGAATGGATGAAAAAAGAAAAAGCCTTATCGGGCTGCACGCCTCAAACATCCTGTTTGCCGGCACGGGGCTTTTCTCGAAGCTTATCCCGCTTCCCGCCATCGATATTACGGCGCTTCGGTGCCTCATGGCTGCCGGGGCGCTGCTTGTCATAATTACCCTTATCAAGCGAAAGGTTTTGCTTGCGGGCTTGCGCGACTGGCTGCTCATGGGGCTTGCGGGGCTGCTCATGTGCCTGCACTGGGTGACGTTCTTCCATGCCATGCAGGTCTCAACCGTGGCTGTGGGCATGATCGCGCTTTATACCTACCCGATCATCACGGTTTTTCTCGAGCCCTGCTGGCAGGGGCAGCGGCCGCACCGGGCAGATCTGTTCTGCGGGGCCGCGGTGCTGGCGGGCGTATGCCTGCTGGTGCCTGATTTCTCCCTGCGCAGCAGCACGGCTCTGGGACTGTTCTGGGGTGCCGTGTCGGCACTGGCGTTTGCCCTGCGCAATGTGCTGCAGCGGCACTGCCTTGCGCAGTACCGTGGCGATACCTCCATGTTTTACCAAGCGCTGATTGCGGGCCTTGCAGCCCTGCCGTTTGTGCAGCATGACCCCGGCAGCCTCACCCTCTCCATCTGGGTGCAGCTGGGCCTGCTTGCATTTTTTTGCACTGCTGTGCCGCACAGCATGTTTGCCGGGTCACTGCGGGAGCTGAAAGCAAAGACAGCAGGGCTTATCGGCTGCCTGATGCCAGTGTACGGCGTTGCGCTTGCCTGGCTGGTGCTGGGGGAGGCGCCGACGCTCACGACCGTCTTTGGCGGCCTCGTCATCGTGGGGGCGGCGGCCTTCGAATCTTGCCGGGCATAGGCCATGCGCCTTGATTATCCTGCTGAATTCTTCTATGTACTGAGATAGTATCTGCACGAAAAGCATACCCAATTGATTTGCCGGGTTTGCCCGTGAAACAGTAGAGACAATTCATGAATCGTCTCTACAATGCATATAAACATAATCGACTGCGTCCCCCGCGCTGCGGAGAAACCAAAAAGTTTTTCTAAACCCAAAAAAAGGATACGCCCATGACGAAAACAATGCTCTATGCACTCTGGTGTATCCTTCTTCTGTGCGCCTGCAAAGGCAGGCAGGAGCTGATCCCCGAAACGCCCTCGGCGCCTGCCGCGCGAACCCCCTTTGGTCAAAACGTGGTCATGGAGGAAGAATCAATCTATTCGCCTGCGCCTTCCGGCAACGGGCAGGCTCCTGCAGCATGTGACTACATACACTATCTGCGGTTTCGCCCCGCTTCCGACAACGACGCGCCCGCGCCAGTGCATGCCGTTGTCATCATGATACCGGGCTATATCGGCGGCGCAGGCAGCTTCGGCTATCTTGCCCGTCAGCTCGTTGCACGTGCAGCCCTGCAAGGCAAACCGGTCGAAGTGTGGGCCATTGACCGGCGGGCAAACTGCCTTGAAGACCAGACCGGCATGCAGGCGGCCGAAAGCGCACGCGACCCGCAGGCAGCTCTTGACTATTATTACAAGCGTATCTCCATAGATGGCCGTACGTTCGGCGGGTTCTACTCGGCAGCCGATACGCCCTATGTTTCCGAATTCGGCCTGCAGCTGCTCATGCAGGATATACATACCATACTGGCGGAAAAAATACCCGACCCGGCTGACCGCAAAAAAACGGTCTTTATCGCCGGGCATTCCATGGGGGCCACAATTGCCGCCGCCTATGCCGCATGGGATTTTGACAATGATTCGACAACGGTTGACGATGCGGGATTCAACACCTGCGCAGGGCTCATCGGCCTTGAGGGCAGGATTGCAGCCTGGCCTTCCCTGACGACGGCGGCGCAATACGAAAAGAGCCTGGCCGAGCTGCGCGCCGCCGCATCAGGGCAGACCTCTGTGCTCAGCATCACCCCTGAAGCCATGGCGCTTATTGAAATACTGGCGATGTATGCTGCTTTTGCTCCTGATGATGAATCGAGGATTTTTAAAAGTATTTCCGTGGCCGACGGCACTGAGAGTCTGATCAAGTATTTCACCACCTACGGCCTGCAGAGCGCAGGCCCGGCGGTTCCGGCTCTGGGGGATTTTCATCTGAGCAATGAGGCCATGCTGGGCATTTTTTCCGACGACAATTTTCAGCCCATAAGCATCGGCCGGGTAAGCCTCGGTTTTATTGCAGGCGGGCCGGTTATGCGGCGCAGCGAATTGTTCGGCTCGGGCGGACTGTTCGTACCGACCGATACCGACAACGCAACCCGCTACACCTGGGCCAATTTCGATACGATCGGCACTGCCGATGACCCGGCATTTACCGATATCACCGGAGACGTCACCCTGACAACTGCGGAAACTGAAGTCACCGACATACAGGACTATGCCCGGGCCGTATTCGAGGGACCACTGAATTTTTATGAATGGTATTTTGCCGACCGCTTGAGCCTTGATCTCGGCATACTCTCAGCCTCATTCCGGGCACGCTTCGGGATATCGTCATATCATCTGGATAAAATCGACACCCTGCCCAAAATCGAGTTTCTCTCTCAGGATATTCCCGGCTATGATCATCTGGATGTCCTCTGCGCCGCCGCCGACCGGCCGCAGCGCAGAAAAAGCGAAGTGATCGAGCCGCTGCTCGAGTTTCTGCTGGCGCACAGCACCGGCACCGTGCTTGTTCCCTGAGTGCATGGTCGCATACACTGCTTCATTTCAGGTGCGCCCCCTTTCGTAATTGTTACAGGCTCTTGCTCTGTGTTCTTTGTGTCTCAAGCGCAGCGGGCTGTTTTTGATGTTTCAACATACAAGGCGCGAAAAACGTAGAAAAAATTGCTGGTTTGTTTTTCGCTGAGAGGGGAATTTATTTTTTTATAAATTCGAGATTGCCGCATCTGCCTCGGGCGGACGTGCACTGACAATGAACCAGAGGGATTATTTACTTGCCGGGCATGTTCTTAATGTTTTCAATAAACATTTTTGCGGAAAAATTGAGATAGGTTCCCACCAGCACCACGCGCTTGCGCTCCGCATCAAGCCCGTACATGCTCACACCTGATGGCGATTTTTTTCCAAGCGCAAGCGTTCTGCTCGTTCCCGCATCGCCAGGATTGACGGTTACCGTCAGCTCCGGAGCATCAAGGCCGTACTGATCCAGCCGAACCGGGTTTTCTTCAACAATGCTCAGCACCACAGTGTCGAGTGTGGCCGCCACCATGCTTTCGCATTGTTCAGGCAGGGCTTGCGCTCCGGGCGGAGCAGTTATCTGCCATTTAAGGCTTTTGCGGCCAAGGGTGACGCTTTTGCCGGCAGTGATAATGCTGATTGCCGCTATATCGCCCTGGGCAAGGTCAAATACTTTTTCATAATCGCCCCGCGGCGTGGGCTGCTGTGTCTTTAGTGCGGGCTTTTCAAATGCCAGCACGTATATGAGTAGACCCGAGAAAATGATTGCCCATGCCGCAAGGCGCCGGATATTCATCGCTTGAAGCGCCTCCATGCAATAACCATGATGCCGATGAGAAGCACCAGTGACGGCTCAATCACCACGGCCGACCAGAAAACAAGCTTGCTTTGCAGTTCGGTGAGAAAGAACATGGAAATGGGCGCCCCGCCGGATTTTGACCGCGCCGATAGCATGCCGCTTTTTTCGGCAAGCCAATTCACCGTGTTGAGAAAAAAATCTTTATTCCCGAGAACATTTATGTAGTAGTTCGTGGCGAAAGCGGAGTTGCCCATGGCAATGAGCAGGCCCTGTGGCGGAGCCTGGCCCTCGGCAGCACTACCGTCCACATGGGCAATAACAGCAACCGGCACCGGGCCGCGCATGTCCTGGCCGGGGTTAAAAGTGACGGTGTTTGTTCGCACGCTCTGTGTATCTGTCTCGGCCCAGCTTTCCGGGCCAGACAGGGCAAGCACGTCGACTGCAGCCTGATCAAGTGGCATAACCGACCGGCACACCGGGAATATGATAGCTTCGTTCATGTTGCGGGCTATGGGGTGGCGCTTGTCGGGTATGATGATGGGCGTGAGATGGTCAAAGGTCATAAGCTTGCTTTGCGTATCGATCAGATAGTTGCGGCCAAGCTGTATCAGTTTTCCTGCAAGATAATTCTCAAGAGCAGGCAGCGGAAACGGATCGCAGAGCATAAGCACCCTGCCGCCGCTTTTGAGATAGGCATCGATCATTTCAATTTCCCGGGGCAGGAAGTCTTTCTCGGGTCCGGCGATAATCAGCACCTGCGTATCAGGGGGTACTGTCTGCGCCTGCATCAGTAGCAGCTCTTCAACCCGGTAATTTTCCGCCTGCAAAGCCCTGGAGATGAGGGCATAGCTGGTCCTCGTGTCTGTACCGTATATCTCCTTTTCGCCGTGGCCCTTTACAAAACAAACTGTTTTTTCCTTTTTTTCGGTGAGCTTGAGAATCGCGGTCAGCAGGCCGTCTTCGGACACTGAGAACATTTTTTCCCGCCGGCCCTCATATTCCACTATGCCTGAGCCATAGCCTTTCACGTTAAGAGTTTCAGCCCGGGCAGGGTTTTTTTCAAGATCCAACAGCTCATAGGTGAATTTATCCGATGCGCGCGAAAAAAGTTCCAGCGCATCCTTTATCTCCTGCTTTTCCTGCTGGCGGTAGAAAACCGTGACGCGAAGCGGGCCCGCGAGCTTCCCCAGCACCTGCACGGTCTGCTCTGAAAGCGTGTAGAGCTTTTCGGGGGTGAGATCGATGCGGTGGCTGTGCCGAAAAGCGATATAGTTTACCAGCACGACAGATCCGGTCACAAAAAAGACCATCAGCGTAAGCTCTAACCAGTGCGCAATGGCCTGTTTCCTGAAGAAAGGAAGGATATTCATTTTATGCCCCTCCATTTCCGTGACTCAAGGGAGCAGCCTGTCAGGAACAGGAAAAAAGCTGTGACGCTCAGGTAATAGACGATATCGTTACTATCGATGACCCCCCGGATGAAATTTAAAAAGTGTTCCGAGAATGACAGCTGGTGCAGCACCTTGACCACAACCGATCCTGCAATGCCCTCGTTCCAGTCAAGAAACCACAGCAGCAGCAGCACGCCGATTGTCGACATGGCTGCCACAACCTGGTTTTCGGTGAGCGATGACAGGAAAATGCCGCAGGCGATGCAGGCCCCGCCCATAAGGAAAAGCCCGAGATAGCAGGCCGCAAGCGGCGCCGGTTCAAGCTGGTAGACGATTTTCAGAAGCACCGGGTAGAGCAGCGTAAGAGCCAGCATCAGGGCAAAGACCGCCAGGCAGGCAAGGTATTTTCCCATGATGATCTCAAGGTCGCGAAGCGGGCTGGTGAAGAGCAGCTCGATGGTGCCCATTTTTTTTTCTTCGGCAAACAGGCGCATGGTCAGCAGCGGCAAAAGCGACACGGCCACAAAGCGCATGTCGTAGAATGTCTGCTGCCAGAGGCCGAGCTTTACATCCGAGCCCACGAACATGACGAACATGACCATATTGGTATAGTAAAAGTAGCCCGACATGAGCAGAAAGACCGCTGTCACCACATAGGCGATAAGCGATGTGAAGTATGACCCCATTTCGCGCTTGGCGATTGTCAGGGTGTTCATCGGCGGCGTACCTCCGTGTCGTCGGCAACAAGCTGTATGAATATTTCTTCAAGGGTCATGTCGACCGGCCGTATTTCTGCTATGCTCCAGTTTTGGGCGCATATGGCCTGTGCAAGACCGTTGATGACCGGCAGGCCCTCTTGCACAGCGACGATGAAAGCGCCGGGCCCCTCAATGCCGGGCTTAACGGATAAAACGCCAGGTATGCTGAGCATGGTCTGCGTGATGGCATCGGCTGGTGCCTGTGCGCGCACGAGTATTTTTGGCGTCTGCTGCAGGCGGCGGGTAAGATTATGCGGCGTGTCTACCGCTACCAGCTTCCCTTCGTGAATGATGATAACGCGGTCGCATACAGCGCTCACCTCGGAGAGAATATGGGAGCTTAAAATCACGGTGCGCGTGGCGCCAAGGCCTTTGATGAGGCTGCGGATCTCAATGATCTGCTGCGGGTCAAGGCCGATGGTCGGCTCATCAAGAATCAGCACTTCCGGATCATGCAGCAGCGCTTGGGCAATGCCCACGCGCTGGCGATAGCCTTTGGAGAGCTTACCGATGAGGCGGTGGGCCACATGGGTAAGGCTGCATTTGTCAAGCACCTCGTCAATCCGGGCTTTGCGCTGCCGGGAGGCGATCCCCCGCACTTCGGCGAAAAAGCTCAGGTAGCTGCGCACGGGCATGTCAAGATACAGTGGCACGCTTTCCGGAAGGTACCCCAGTTTGCGGCGTACTTCCAAAGGCTCTTTTAAAATATCGTGGCCGCAGATGCGCGCCGTGCCGCTTGTGGGCGGAAAGAAACAGGTGAGCATACGCATGGTCGTGGTCTTGCCCGAGCCGTTGGGCCCGAGAAAGCCCATGATCTCGCCCCTGTTCACCTCAAATGACAGGTCGATGACGCCGCGGGCATTGCTGTAATATTTGGTCAGATGGTCGACTTCAATGGCATGCATAATCAAGTGTGCTCATTGTCCTGCAAAACAATCATGTCCTGTATATTCCAAGGACTTGTTTTATTATCATCAAAGCCCGCTGCTGTCAAACGTCCTTATCATCGTCAAGATCGGCCATGAGGGCCAGGGGGGCGCCGGCAGGCAGTTCCTGCACGCCTTTCAGTTTGCGCTCGATGGTGCGGGATTTGCGGGAGGCGTCCTCAATGGTATTGCTGGCCTCCTGCAGTTTTTTGTGGGTTTTGTCCAGCAGATCGCCGAAATTGCCGAACTCTTTTTTTACCGACCCTAAAAGCGACCACACCTCGCTTGACCGCTTTTCAATGGTGAGCGTGCGGAAGCCCATCTGCAGGCTGTTGAGAAGCGCGGCAAGCGTTGTGGGCCCCGTTACCACGATGCGGTGATCATGCTGCAAAACCTGACATAAACCGGGCCGCCGGAGCACCTCGGCATAGAGGCTTTCGACGGGTAAATACATAATACCGAAGTCGGTCGTGTGCGGCGGGTCGATATATTTCTCCTGAATTTTTTTTGCCTCGTTCTTTATAAACCGCTCAAGGCTTTTTGACGCCTCTTCCACAAGAGCCGGGTCGGCTTTTTCCTGCGCCTCAAGAAGCTTCTGATAATCGGCATCGGGAAACTTGGCATCAATCGGGAGCCACACTTCGCTATCGTCGGGCTCACGGCCGGGCAGCCGTATGGCAAACTCAACCCGGTCGGCGCTGCCTTTCTTGGTGGCTACATTAGCGGCATATTGATCCTGGGTGAAAAGCTCCTCAAGCAGAAAACCCAGGCTCATCTCGCCCCAGGTGCCCCGTGTTTTAACATTGGTGAGCACTTTTTTAAGATCCCCCACGCCGGCGGCAAGGCTTTGCATTTCACCCAGCCCGCGGTGCACCTGCTCGAGCCGTTCGCCTACGAGCTTGAACGATTCGCCTAGCCGCTGCTCCAGCGTCGCGTGCAGTTTTTCATCAACGGTCTGGCGCATGGACTCAAGCTTGCGGCTGTTGTCTTCCTGGAGCTGCTGCAGCTTCTGCTCCACGGTCAGGCGCACGGCCTCGAGCTTTTCTTCGTTGACTTTCGTGAGTGCCGTGAGCTGGTTTGAAAACGTATCCAGCTGCTGCTTCTGCAGCGTAGCAATATCGGTCATGCGCGACAGCAGCGAATCGCCAAGCGTTTTAAACCCTGCCGTAAGCTCCTGACGGGCAAGCTGGGCAGTGTGTCCGGTCTCGCTGCGGCCCTGGGCAAGCTCGGCCTTGAGCGCAGCCTCGATCCTCTGCTGGTTTTTCTCGTAATTTTCAAGCAGTGTTTCGATCTTCAGAAGCTCTTTCCCCTTTTTTGCAAACATGAGGATTAAAGCGGCAATTGCGCTGACCGCAGCGCATATGAGAATGATGATAAGCAGAATGTCGTTCATAATACGTTCCTCATGACTGCTCTAAGGCAATGTCCCGCAGGGCCGTTTTTGCCTCGTCCTTGAGCCGGCTTGCGGTCTTTTTTCTCGTCTTTAAAACAAATGAGCCGATTATCCGCGCTCCTTTTGCTGAAAGTGATTGCCCATAGGAATTAATCTGGGCCTGCTTGAATTTCCCGGTAACAACGGCAAAAAGCACGATGTTCTTGCCCGTGAAATTAAAGCGTTCAAGCACTGTGGTTATGGCCGGTGCAAAGCGCATGCCCCAGATGGGCGAGCCGAGAAAAATCGTATCATACTGCGACATGTCGATGATCTTCGGCTCTATGTCGGTGATCGGCCGTTTGCGGATATCAATCATGCCGCTTATGAATCCCCAGAAGCCTGCACGGTTTTTCAAATCTTTTATTTCCTGCACGGGGCAGGAAAGCGTCTCGCCGAGGGCTTCAGCAACGGAGCGGCAGTTGCCGGTCCGGCTGTAATAGAGTACCAGTGCATTTTTTGATGCTTCCATAGGTGCTCCTTGAGTTCGCTTTTTACAGAACGGTACAGTGTTTCATTCCGGCATTTCTTATGAAAATATGTGCGGGCATACTCCCTCTACCGAATACCAGAACTGGACGTAAGTGTATATAATTTTTGACAAAAAATTTTATTATGCTATAGTTTGAAACTCGGCGAAGCGCCTGTAGCTCAGCCGGATAGAGCAACGGCCTTCTAAGCCGTGGGTCGGGGGTTCGAGTCCCTCCAGGCGCGCCATACGGCGCCTCGGAAACTCCGCCGAAGCAGTGTGCAAAATATAAATACCGTGGTGGGTGTAGCTCAGTGGTTAGAGCACCAGGTTGTGGCCCTGGGGGCCGAGGGTTCAAGTCCCTTCATCCACCCCACTTTTTCTTTATTATAAAAGCGGGAAGCTGTCTTTGATAGCTTCCCGCTTTTTGCGTCTGTAATGCCGGCTGCTGTCAGCGGTGGTGGTCCTGCTGCGGCACCGTTGTCGGCGTCTGGCCGGGCTGCGGCACCGGCTGCTGGTGATGGACGGTCGGTTGCTCAATATGCCGGGGCTGCGGCACCGGCTGCTCTACCCGGGGCTCGGGCCGCACCGTTGTCTCATAGTGCCGGGGCTGCGGCACCGGCTGCTCCACCCGGGGCTCGGGCCGCACCGTTGTCTCATAGTGCCGGGGCTGCGGCACCGGCTGCTCTACCCGGGGCTCGGGCCGCACCGTTGTCTCATAGTGCCGGGGCTGCGGTACCGGCTGCTCCACCCGGGGCTCAGGCCGAACCGTTGTCTCATAGTGCCGGGGCTGCGGTACCGGCTGCTCCACCCGAGGCTCAGGCCGCACCGTTGTCTCATAGTGCCGGGGCTGCGGTACCGGCTGCTCCACCCGAGGCTCAGGCCGCACCGTACTCTCATAGTGCCGGGGCTGTGAGGGCGGCTCCGGCCTCTCATACCGCTCGGGCTTTCCAGGTGCAGGATGATTTTCAAATTGCCCGCGAGTGACATCAGACTTCTCTTTATCGGGTGTGTGCACATCGGGCCTTTTGTCCAGATCAGGAGGCTGGGGCCTCTCATACCGCTCAGGCTTTCCAGGTGCAGGGTGATTTTCAAATTGCCCGCGAATGACATCAGACTTGTCTTTATCGGGTGTGTGCACATCGGGACGTTTGTTCAGATCAGGAGGCTGGGGCCTCTCATACCGCTCGGGCCGCACTTGACCCGAGGGCTTGAGTTCGCGGGTAGCAAAAGGCGTAAGCGCTTTAGGTTTATTGACATCGCGATCAGGCACCAGCTTATCAGTTACCTGCTGCGGCTGGCCTTTCATGGCGCTGCCATCAACAGGCTGCCCGATCTTAATCCGTTCAAGCTTCTGCACCATATCAGAGGCAGTCTGCCTGTCGCCCCGCTTTGCAACGGCAAAATTCTGCTGAACGCGCTCAAGTGCGGTCTGGTGCGGTTTCTGGGAAACGTCAATGTCGGCGAACTTGTATTGCCCAAGGGTATTTTTGCGATCTTTGATCACAAGATCGTTCACCAGCGGCGAGCTGCGGAAGTCTTTCACAATCCTTGCCCTGTCGATATTCTTAATGCGCACATCGTGATAGTCTCTAACATTGTAGAAGTTGTTGTGGTGCACAACTACGGCATGATCCTCGTAATGATGCCTGCCGTGATGACTGTCATGTCTGTCATGGTGGTCGGAAATAACGATGACCGAGGGGCCCCAGTGGTTGCGGCAGTAATAGGGCTCATAGGGCGCAAGCGGCACCCAGCCGATATATGTATCAGTGTATATCCATGACACGCGCCCGGGATACCACCCGTATCCGATAGTATATGTCGATGTAACGGGACCCCTTGGCGATACAACCGGCGGCGCCCAGTACCAGCAGCGGCCCGCATCCACATATACCCATGAGCCGTAGTGGTGGGTGACATAGCCGAAAGGCTCAGCCGGCACCCAGCAATTATCGCCGTACCAGTTCGTCCAGCGGCCGTAGGTATATGGCGCCCAACCGGGGTCGACATGTCTGGGCCGCCAGAAGGTGCGATACCCTCCGTCGTAATTGACCTGTTCCCACGTGCCCTGTTCTTCAAGAACATAGGCCTCGGTTTGCAGCTCCGCAGGCACATACCGAACCGTCTCGCCCCTTGGTTCAAGCCGCTGCGCCCAGAGGCGGTCGCGCTCGATGTTCCAGCTGTTCCATGCAGCATCGGTCATGCCTTCGCCAGAGGCAACCTGCGACCGGTTTGAAACAACGGAAGATGACCCTGCAACCACCTCATATTTTGTCGTGCCCACGGGGTGCACAAACTCGACCTTGCCCTTCAGGCTGATTACCTCGGCGGAATCATCGCCGACATACAGATCAAAGCTTGTGTGCGGCGGCGCCACAACGTTTCCGAACGGCGTCGTGGCTCTGATGATGGCATGTGAGCTGTTGTTGTAGAGCCGCGCCGTTCCAGAAGCCACATCCAGCTCTGTCATATCATCCACCAGCTGCAGCAGCTGCGCCTGCGTGCTGCCGCCTATGCGCAGCATGGTGTTGTTGGGCATGATGATTTCAGCGCGGGCATCCCTGTCGGCGTACAATGCATCCTGCAGTCCGAAGGGCGCATCTTTCACGGTGGCAACCCAATCCTTGTTTTCCGGCACATAGCGCAGCAGCTGCCCTTCCACATAGTCGATATGGCCTACCAGAATGGTTTGTTGCTGCTGTCCGGATGCAGGGGCCACCGCAGCACACAGCAGGGCAAAAAACAAACACAGCATCCAACGAATTGTTTTCATAATTTCACTCCTTGTGTAAAAATTAGTACATGGTATGCAATGTAAACACAAGCCGTGCCAGATATAACGATATATAACTAACTTGTTATAATAGCATACTATTTTACTAATCAGCGCAAAAAGACCGGGGAAACGGCGTCTGAATTATAAAACACGGCATGAAAGTTAAGCAAGAAAAGTCGAACAGTTAATCAATTATGGTGACCGGCTATGCGTCTTTTTTTTCAAACAGTTGCGCGTCCGTTTCAGCATTGTAGGCGATATCGCTGTTGCGCAGCGCATAAGCCTGCGCAAGTAGCTCATCTTTTTGTTTGGGCTGCTGGAAAAGTCCGGGTTGGTAGCGGTGCAGGCCGTATTTTTCCAGAAGCTGCTGCTCAAGCTCCTGCTGCGGCAGGACAAGTTCAGGGGATATGATATGGCCGACCGCCACGCCACAGGAGGCAAGCTCGCGTGATACCAGAACAAAGCGATGGCAGTCAAACGGATTTTTTTCGGCGCACATGAGCGCAATGCGAAAGCTCTGCTGTATGCCGTTTATCACCCTCCTGATACCTTCCTGAAAACGGGGAAGCTGCCGCACCTTGCTGAAGTCGACTTTGCCCTCCGGGCTCAGCACGGCAGGGTCGGTATGCCGTGCGCCAAGGCAGTCGCCAAGATAC